>Ga0209554_1000122_pt1 | contig 60600 bp, 55 predicted proteins | sample MarorgKNORR_S2LV_5_FD_188221 | JGI IMG/M metagenome (GOLD analysis project Ga0209554, IMG submission 188221) | Marine microbial communities from the Southern Atlantic Ocean, analyzing organic carbon cycling - Bottom_A/KNORR_S2/LV (SPAdes) (version 2) | ecosystem: Environmental > Aquatic > Marine...
CTTAGCCGAGCATTCGGTTTTTCTGGCTAAGCAAGTCCAGGCGACTGTACGAATAGAAGCGATACGTATGTCGCCCGCGCCATAGGCGCCGGGAGGGCAAAGTGAAGAGAATCGATTCTAATGGCCCTCGCTTACCAGAAGAAGGGTATTAGCCCGAATACCAAGAGGGCTATGGGAACGATGACCTGCTCTGTCGTCGAGCGCATTCCCGCCAGCAGGGATAACTCGGTGCCGCGACTCAATTTGACCGACATCCCGACATCGGCATTGCCTCGCATCACCAGCAAACCACTCGCTTTAGTGCGGTCGAGTTCCTCCTCGAATTCCCCGTCGCGTTTGCTCTCGGCCCTTCCCAGGCAATAGATCGGGTCACCAATTCCCAAAGTGTGCAGAGTCCAGCGCCAATTCCCGGAAGTCCATTGGTGGAGTTGACCACCATAATCGATTTTCTTCCACGTTTTCGGGTCGACCAAGATTCCGGCCGAGCCATCGTGAAGAATGAAGGGTTGTGAGCCGTCATCACTTGCCCTGGACTCCCACGAACAGTGGCGATTCTTTCCACTCCCTCGGCACACGTACTGCTCTTCGAGCCACTTGAATGCTACCACCCCGCTGGCTTTACGGCCAGGACCGCTGACTTCTACTGTCATCGAACCGTCGGGGCCAGGCCGGACTTGTCCGACCAGTTCTGCTGGCCCGACCGCGACCGAGCGGGCGAGTTGGGTCGGGGTGTCGATGATATTGTGGGCAACCTTCCATCTACGATAACAGATAATCGCCCAGATGATGTTGAAGGCCATTACTCCCCAACGCAGGATATTTCCGATTACAACGTGGACAATCGAGCCATGACGTGCCAGTAAGTCGGCCGATAGCCATACCGTCGAGATGATGAAAATCGCCGCGGCGATACTGTAGAAAGTCAAAGTGGCCGGTCTCGGGGTTCCAACTTTATTGGGGTGTTCCTCGATGATATTGTCGCCCTCATCCGCGGCGTAGGGATTCTCAATATTCCACAACTCATGACTCGGCTCGTCAAGAATCCAGTCGTTGTAGTCGTCTCCGCCTCGCTCTGGCCCGACCGCCTTGACGAGAACTCCTGTGCTCTTGGATAGGTGCATCTGCTCGCGCACCGAATGTTGCTTCTGAGATTCTCTCATGTCTTGAGCCAGCGAGGTGGGGGTTGCGGCCATCAATATCGCCGCACCTATCATGCAGAACAACAGCGCCCATCTCTGCATATCCTCGCGGTCGGTCACTTCCGAGGGATCAAGGCTATCTTCACCGGCCGAGAATAACCACAGGTTCTCACCATCGTCGAGGACGAAGAGTTGCACACGGTCGCCGACCGAGATGGTCCAATCCGAGCGCGGACAATGCCGAGATACCGCACTCAATTCCGCTCCGAGGGTCTCTTCAGTCCAATACACAGTGAATGGCGCATATTGGGATTCAACCGGTTGGATGGTGATCGAGCCGTCATTGACCGCACTGGTGGTGTCGTGCCAGTTGCCATCATCATCTTGGTAGCAGTGACCACTGGCGATTATCCCGTTGGTAATTTGCCCTTCCAATCTTAGCCAGGCGCCGGTACTGCCACTCTCAAATCCCTTGCCCAGTTCTTCGTAATCATGTTCGATATCCGGGCTCGCAAGCACCTGAGCTTCCTCGACCGGAGGTGCGTCGGGCAAGCCCGAGGCAACCAATACGAATACAACACCGATGAGCATGAAGACGATTGAGATGCCCCACGCGACCCATCCCCACGTGGTGAACGGCTTGGTGAATTGGAAGAAGCCGTGACTCAATTGGTCGGCGTGGAATCTCTCGCTCACGCAACGCGTCAGGGTGTTCGACAGTTTATTCTTCCCACCTCATCCGGTGGAGATGTCGAATATTCTCACTCAAAGTTGAGCACTACCTTGCCGCAGTTCCCCTCTTGCATCAGGGCGATGGCCGCTTGGAAATCATGCCAGTGCAGACGGTGGGTGATGACTTTGTCGATGTTGAGGTCACCTTCAGCCAATAATTCCTGCATCGTATCCCAGGTCTCCCACATCTTACGCCCATTGATTCCCTTGACGTGGAGGTAACGGAAGACGATGTCGTTGACCGGAACCACCGGGTCACTACCGTAAACCCCGAGAATGTTCAGCCAGCCACCATTTCGAGTGCTCTTGATGGCATTGGTCAGAGCCGGCGCTGCGCCCGAGAATTCGCACGAATTGTCGACCCCCCTCCCGCCGGTGGCGGATAGGATTTCTGCTACGACGTCATCGTCCTTGCCGAGCACGAGGTCGGCGCCGAGTTCCCTTGCCAGGTCCATGCGCGTCTGGTTATCCCAATCGGTAGCGATGATTTTCTTCGCCCCCATCGCCCGCGCCACATCGACCGCGAACAGGCCGATTGGACCTAGCCCATGGATGGCGACGGTGGAATCCTTGACCGGGCCGCCGGTCAAGGTGTGAATGGCATTTCCCAGTGGGTCTTGAATCGAGGCGTCGCCGGCTGAGATTGTATCCGGGTTGAGTCGGGCGTTGGCGGCAGGGACAGTGAAGTAAGGAGCGAAGGCGCCGTGGCGATGAACTCCGAAGATTGAGCCGTTTTCGCACACGTGGGCATTGCCCTCACCACAGCGCTCGCATTCCCAGCACGCGAGGTGGCACTCGATGCTGACGAAATCCCCGATCGCATGGCTTGAAACCCCTTCCCCAAGGGTGACGATATGGCCACTGGTCTCGTGGCCGGTGATCGTGCCCAACGGAACTTCACTACGGCCCCATTCATTCCATGACCAGATGTGCAGGTCGGTGCCACAGATGCTGGTCGAGTGAGTCTTGACCAGAACTTCCCCGGCCAGTGGTACCGGAACTACGTGCTCGACCAGGTCGAAGCCGTCCGGCTCGTCACGAACCTTGGTCCATCCCATCATGGTCGAGGGCAGGTCGCTCATGAGTGCTGGTAGCCTTTCCCATCAATAACAATTGTTGAGGCTATTCCTGCGTCATTTGTCACTGTCAATCTTCGTCTAAGACTCGTCAGGTATCGTAGGCTCCTGCCGTGCCCACAGCACGTCATCGATACGGAGCAGGGAAATCGCCGAATCGGTCGCTCCGCGAATGACCTGCCGGGTTATCCTCAGGGGTTCACGAATAGCCTTCTCATCCATATCCTCGGGTGACTTGCTCGACGCATCCAGCCCAATCCAATCGCCGTGTGTGGTCTGTTTTGCGACCAATTGCAGGAGCGCATCGATCGGGTCGATGCCAGAGTTTTCAGCCAGGGTGCGAGGAATAACCTCAAGCGCATCTGCAAACCCCTCTGCCGCCAATTGCTCGCGACCGGGTATGCTTTCAGCATAGCGGCGAATCCTGCGGGCAAGGGCAATATGGGTCGCTCCTCCGCCGGGTAGCAGATATGGCTCCTCGAGTAATTGGCAGGCGACTCCGAGGGCATCGTCGAAACAGCGCTCGGTCTCGGCCATCACCTCTTCGGTGGTACCGCAGACCACCAGGGTTGCGCCGCTTTCTGCACTCCCTTCCATAATCCAATGGGTTGTCTCATGCCACAACTCTTCGTGCGAACTCGCAAAGGTGCCCAGGGCCTGTGCATCGGCAGATTCTGGACGATGAATCATCGTCGCCCCCGTCGCTCGGGCGAGCAGATCCAAATCTGGGCTCTCAACTCGGCGATATGCTGTGATTCCGGCGTCGGCAAGCCATTGCCGAGCTTCATCATCGACGCCGTCACGCATGACCACCAGGTTCGGTGCCAGAGCGATTACGGCCTCAACCTGTTGGCGCAGAATCTGACGGTCCTTGTCGCGGAAGGCGTTGAGCATTCCCGGACTGGTGATCTTCAGGGTCGCATCCAAACTGGGGGTGCGGCGCTCAAGCCCACCGTCGATGAGCAGAATCGTGCCACCCTCGAGCCAATCGACCATGTCGGGGTGAATACACGATTTTGCCAGCACCAGTCCTCTGACGAGGTGGCTATCGGTGGTCACTCCGCCGCGATTGTAGATGACCTTGACCAGAGTGGGGTCGGCTCTAATCCCACTTTCACTTCCACCCGACGTGCCAGTTTCTTCGGCCTCATCCTTGAGGGTGCCATCACCGGTGGCCATGGGGGGGCCAGTCTTGCTGACCACGGTGATTGACTGCGCCGCCTTCACGGCAATTTTTGCCAAATGGGTGCGGCTTGAGGACTGACCTTTACCAGCCAATGATGTCATGGTCGCCTCGAGAAGTTCATTATCACTATTCATTTCTCGGGCAATGTCGGGCAGAGCCTGGACTGCGGCTTCGCTCGCCAAGCGATAACCGGCGGCAATCTGCGCCGGATGGATTCCCTGTAGAATCATCTCCCAAGCATTGACCAGCAGTTCGCTGGCCAGTAGAATGGTCGAAGTGGTACCGTCACGGGCGACTTCATCCTGAATCGTGCAGGCCGAGATGATCATCTTCGCCGCCGGGTGCTCGACTCGCGCGGTATCGATGATGGTGACGCCATCGTTGGTGACCAGGATACGTCCCTCATCGTCGACCAGCATCTTGTCCAGACCGAACGGACCCAAGGTCGAACGCACCGCGTTGGCCAGGGACATCGTGGCCTCGATATTCTGTACCAGCGCCTCATGCCCGGTTACCCTGGTGGTATCGCGGAGCAGGCCGGAATCTCCTTCAGCGGTCATAGGAATGCAACTGCGACAAGTATCTGTTTCTTGAATCTCTCGTCTGCCCAATCCACAAGGTAAAGGACGAGTTTATTTTCTACTGGCCCTCTTCTTCGTCATCGTCGACTACTTCAAAGTCAGCATCGACGATATCTTCGCCGCCGCTGGCATCACCAGCGCCAGCATCATCAGATTCGGCTTCCTGCGCCGCCATCTCGGCCGCGGCAGCCTCGTACAACTTGGCCGAGATGCCGTGCATGGACTGCTCGACCTCGGCGACCTTGGCTTGAATCGCCGCTTCGTCGATTACATCGAGGTCGAGTGGTTTTCCGTCTTCGTCCTGCACCAACTTCTCCAATTCATCGAGGTGGGCTTTGACCTCCTCGGTCTCTGATTCGTCGATTTTATCGGCGGATTCCTCGAGGGTTCTGCGGGTCTGGAAGACAACTTGATCAGCCATATTGCGTAATTCGACCTGTCCCTTCTTGCGCTGGTCTTCCTCGGCGAATTCTTCGGCCTCAGCAATCTTGGCTTGAATCTCATCTTCGGAAAGCGAGGTCTGGCTCTCGATCTCTATCGACTGTTCCTTACCGGTACCCAGGTCTTTGGCTGAGACGTTGACAATACCATTTGCATCGATATCGAAAGTGACCTCAATCTGTGGTACGCCGCGAGCTGCGGCAGGGATTCCTACCAGGTGGAATTGCCCGAGGGTGATGTTATCCTTGGCGAATTCGCGCTCGCCTTGGAGGACGTGGATTTCAACCGCCGGTTGATTATTGGCGGCGGTGCTGAAAACTTCAGAGCGACGGCTCGGGATGGTGGTGTTGCGCTCGATCATGGTCGTAGTGACTCCCCCGAGAGTCTCGATTCCCAGGGTCAGGGGGGTGACGTCGAGCAATAGGATGTCGGATACTCCCTCGTCTCCGGCAATGATTCCGGCCTGCAGTGCGGCACCCATGGCGACCGCTTCATCGGGGTTGATGCCCTTGAACGGCGGCTTGCCGACCACTGCTTCAACCGCTACCTGTACTGCGGGGATGCGGGTTGAGCCGCCGACCAGGAGAACCTTGTCGACATCGCCCTTCTTGACTCCGGCATCCTTCATCGCTTGGCGGGTCGGAGCCATGGTTGATTCTACTAAATCAGCGGTTAGTTCATCGAACTTGGCCTTGGTCAAGGTTAGGTCTAGGTGCTCGGGCTGACCATCCTTCATGGTGATGAATGGAAGATTAATCTGAGTTTGCCCGGTTCCGGACAACTCTATTTTCGCTTTTTCTCCAGCCTCTCGCAGGCGGCTCATCGCTTGTGAGTCCTTGGCCAGATCGATACCGGTGGATTTCTTGAATTCGGCTACCATCCATTCGATGACCTTGTCGTCGAAATCGTCTCCACCGAGGCGATTATTGCCGGCGGTCGCCTTGACTTCAATCTGAGGTTGACCATCAACATCATAGATTTCGAGGATTGAGACGTCAAAGGTACCCCCACCCAGGTCGTAGACCAGAATGGTCTGATCTTCTTCCTTATCGACACCATATGCAAGCGCGGCTGCTGTCGGTTCGTTGATGATTCGCATCACCTCAAGTCCGGCGATTCGCCCCGCATCCTTGGTCGCCTTTCGCTGTGCATCGGTGAAGTAGGCCGGGCAGGTGATGACGGCCCGGTCGACCTTATGGCCGAGATAGGCTTCGGCATCGGCCTTCAACTTCTGCAGAATGAAAGCGGAAACCTCCTGCGGGGTATAATTCGATTTATCGATTGTCATCTTCCAATCGGTGCCCATCTCGCGCTTTACGCTGACGATGGTGCGCTCGTTATTGGTGACGGCTTGGCGCTTTGCGGTAATTCCCACAAGGCGCTCACCATCTCCCGAGAAGGCGACGACCGAAGGGGTTGTTCTCGCACCCTCGGCGTTGGCGATTATCACCGCTTCTCCATTCTCAAGCGTGGCCACACAACTATTCGTTGTTCCTAGGTCTATTCCAATTACTTTACTCATTTTTTTCATCTCCATTTTTCAATTAACTTTTTTTTTCTTCAATTGTGATTTTTCGAGGTTTTCATACTAGAAGTCCTGCACCGATGCATCAATTCAGACGGTTGGTATTCCGCCGTCATCCTCATCGTCATCGCCATCCTCACCGGCGAGGTCAATGCTGACATCGGGCATTTCTACGTCCTCGTCTTCTTCGTCCTCTTCAGGATGGTCATCGTCACTATCGGTCGACTTGAGCAAGGCTGAGCCTTGCGGTATCAACTTCAAGGTCAGGTCGAGGATTCCGTTGTTGAATTCCCAATCCACCAGATCTTCACACGGTTGCGGCAGGTCGATTATGGTAACCGGATTAACCTGCGTGGTACGCATGATTTCGATGGCTTCACCATCACTTATCAGCAAGACTTCGATATTGTTCTCGGTCAAGTCAATCTGCATCGAACAATCGATTGTGACATTCATCATCCAGCCGTCGAGATAGAAATCTGCGGGTGGAAAGGTGATGCTCGACTCTTCTCCATCAGGGGTGTCAACCGCAATTGCCTTGGCGTCGACTTCGACTTTTACGCCCATTCGCTTAAACATATCTTTGACGTCGCCTGAACCCGAAAGCATTTCTTTGAATTGTGAAAGGTCGATATTAAGATTGACCGAATCTCCCGAAAGTTTCTCCGGGTCGATTCCCATCTGCTCGAATTGAGCACGGAAATTACCGATCATGCCGCGCAGGGTCTCCGCATCCATCGGCATACCCATGTTCTTGAACATCTCAGTGATTTGGCGAATCATCTGCTCTTCCCACTCTTCGTCCATTTTCGCCTCACCTAACGTTATTTTCCCACAATACGGTCAACTTATTTCCTCACTACTTAACCTGTGGTTGTATAGTCGGAACAGTTTGCCCTATATGAACCTTACAAGCGAAGGCCACTACGTATTGCCACGACTTTCGGCCTTCGAAAGGTAAAGGTAGTTGGCCTTCGTTCAAAGGCCTTCGGTAATCATGTGATGTAGTGTGCGTACATGAATCCCGGTACCGCCATCGGCGACCAGCACATTCGACTTCGCCCCCCACGCGGTTCCGGCAATATCCAGATGTGCCCACGGAATCTGCTTCTCATCATCACCTTCGCCCCGGCTCTGAACGAAGTTCTTGAGGTAGGCGGCGGCGGTGTTTGAGCCACCCCAACGGGTCGTACCGAGGTTGCGCAGGTCAGCAATCTTGCTGTCCTTCATCTCTTTTTCAAAGGCAGGGGTAAGCGGCATCGGCCATACCAATTCACCACAGACATCGCCGGCCGCGACCAAGGCCTTGCCGAGGTCGTCATCATTGCTCCACATTCCGGTTGCTTCATGCCCGAGGGCGATGACGATGGCGCCGGTCAAGGTGGCCAGGTCAATGATGTATGATGGATTATAATCGGCCGCCATCCACAGACCATCAGATAATACCAGACGTCCTTCGGCATCGGTATTGAGAATCTCGACGGTCTTACCCGATAGGGTAGTGATTACGTCGCCGGGGCGCTGCGCTGCGGCGTCGGGCATATTCTCAGCCATACATGAGATTCCAGTGACCCGCCCGGTATGGCCGGTCGCCTCCAGTGCCTGTATCAGGCCGAAGACGGTGGCTGAACCGTGCATATCGAACTTCATCTCGTCCATGCTCGCACTGGGCTTGATGGAAATACCCCCAGTATCGAAGGTGATTCCCTTCCCGACAATGACCGGTGCTTCCCCCTCTATATCGGCATTCATCTCAAAGATGACCATGCATGGTTTGCGCGAACTTCCCATTCCCACTCCTACCAGACCGCCCATACCGAGTTTAATCGCTTCGTCGTAATCGATGATGGTGACCTTGACGTTATCCTTGTCGTTGGCCCACTCGACCGCCAGGTCGGCATAGGCCATCGGGTAGAGGTCGTTGGGAGGGGCGTTGGCCAGATCCCGGGCGCGGAAGACTCCCTCAGCAATTTGGCCTGAGCGGGTGGCACTGGCACTCAGGGCATCGACGTGCTCGGAGTCACACTGGATTGTCACATGAACCGGCGAATCATCGTCGTCTTCATCATCGTCGTTCTTGGACTTGTAGTAGTCGTACTTGTAATCGCGCAGAATCATCCCTTCGGCGAAGGCCGCCAGTTCCTCGCCCGACCAACCGATTGGTCGCACGGTCAGGCTCTTGCCGTGGCGCTTCTTCAGCCCGGCGAAGAATTTGGCGCCCGAACTGCGACATGAATCGACGTTGCGTTCACCACTCTTGCCCATTCCCCAAAGCATCGCTTTGCCGTCAGGTGAATGGAGGGTCAGGCGCTCTCCGGCCTTGCCGGTCAAGTCCTTGTCGGCGAACAACTTGGAGAGTTGACCAACCAAGCCATCCCCTAATCCTGACAGGGCGGCAGAATCGATTCCAACGTCTCCCTTGTTGAATGGTAAGACCAGAGTTCCCTTGATGTCGCCAATACTTTCCACTGAAATATCCATGGTAATCCAACTCATCGACATGGGTCCTACATTTCAAGTCATGGCTGGCGAAAGGTCCCCCACTTGCCGTCAGGTTGGTGTGGCCTTGGCTTCAACCAGAATCGCCGATTTGCTCTGCCCACTCATCTTGTTGACCAAGCGCCAGGCGAGGAAAACTGACAGGATGAATAATGGGATGTTAAGACGGAAGGCCCAATGGAATTGCTCGACCTGAGTTAAGGTGGTGGACTCAAGATATCTCAGTGACGAGAACATCAAGGCAGTGCCCAAACCTTGACCGAGCAAAGTTGTGGCGCTCGCTAATCCGATGGCACGATTGCGCTCGGCCAAAGTCGAATGTTGACTCATCAGAGCATCTGAAGAGACCACGAGGAATCCATATACCGGTAGAACATAGACTAGGGCAGCCAGCCAATTTGGCAGACCGAGGCTGAACGCGGTCCACAGACCGCAATAGGCCATTGCCGCCCACAACAGAACCGAATCTGCACCGTATCGGGTGCAGAAATATCCGGCATAGGCCACCAATACGACGCTGGCCAACTGCGCCCATGAGATTAAGACTGAGGTGAAGGCGATATCGAATCCTATGTATTCAAGATAGCGAGGAGAATTCAGCACCACTGCTCCCCTCGGAATGGCGATACTCAATACGACGAGGAGAATGACCGGCGGCCAAGCGCTTTTGAAACTGATCCATTTAGCCGGATTGAGACCGAGTTTTTCTCCTTCCTCAACGGTCTTTGATTCGACAAAGGCTTGCAATGATGAGCCAATGTTGAGCACGCACAGAATTGCAACAACTATGCAAATGATACTCAATCCGCTGACCGCCCAGAAGCCATAATCGCCGTACAACTTGCCCATCAGCAATACCGCGATACTCGCTATTGCCCAAGTAACAGCGTGCATCAGGCCAATCGACTCCGATTTTGCATTCGGATATATCTCGGTGACCATCGAAAACAACAACCGAACAACTCCCAAGGACATCCCCTGTATTGTCGAGATTATCAGGAACGGAATCAAGCCGAGGAAAGGATGGATGAGGTAGAGTACGATATTTACCAAGGCGGTACCGATCAACATTTCCTTACGTTTCCCGAATCTGTCGGCAATGGTGCCGTAAATTGTCGCCCCGATACCCATCCCGACCACTATCATCCCGACGTGTAGAACAACCAGTGATTCGGCTCCGCCCAAGATTCTTGTGTGGTAGGAGAACAAGTACCATGCTCCAGTGATCACGCCACCGAATGAGCCGGCCGCGCCAAGTGTCCAAGCAAAGGTCGGCCAGCGACCCTCAACCTCATCCTCTTGATCTCGGTCGAGCCGTCGTGCCTTGCGCACGATCCAAGTTAGAATTGCGCCGATGAGGGGCACGGTCGATAATTGCAGGATTAAGACGGTCGTGGGGCTCAACGCACCAGTGATATCTGAAGCAGTGACGTAGGTGAGATTGCTCTCGGGAATAGCCTCGCTCACCCATTGAGCACTATCGATGACCCGTTTCTGGTAGTGGAGTTGGAACCACCCACCGTATACCAGACTGAGGTTTGTGGCGTCAAGGGTAACTTTGGTCGTGTTGGTCGCATTGACGGAGAAATTGCTCGAGTTCCACATGATTTCACCAGTGGAATCGACGTATTGCAGGCTGGCGTTGGTGGTACTCGCATGGCCGAAGTTCTCCACATTGAGTTGGATATTGTCGCCAGCGGTAACCTCGAGAGAAGTGACATTGAGCCGCGCCCGCCAATACCAGACGTTGTCGATGAGGTAGCGCATCACCTCCAATTCGGTCGAGAGTCGGTCGGAAAGAGCTTGTGTTGTCCCGAGAAGGAATTGCTCATCATCGGTCTCGAAAGTAAAGGTCGGATAGCCCATTATCCCATAGCCGTAGTCACGGGAGGTACCGTGGGTGGGATAGATTCCGGCATTGGCATTGCGCACCGGTAAATCGGCATCGATGGTCTCGTGGATGGTATCTCGGATGTGCTCATACAACTCGTAATCACTTGGCATGTCGCCGGTGAAACCCCATGGATAGGCCAGTATCCAAGTCCCGGTGTGCATGGTCACATAGAGGTCGGCATCGACCATATTGGCCGCCATGTAATCGGCGTTATTACGGGTTTCAGGCTCGCTGAAGGGGCCATCACCGCTGGCGGTCTCCTCCTCGGTCCAGTGGTGGTCATAATTGCGGTTCAGGTCGACTTGATTCATATTCCAACGGCTATCGAGGTCGTTGCCGTCAGCATTGAGTAGAATCATGATATGCAGTTCAGTATTCTGCAAGACCGCAACCGCTTCATCATCTCCGGCGTCCCAGCCCTCGATGTAGAATTCGGCGGTCAAAAAGGCCAATTCGGTTCCCAGGTGTTCGTTGCCGTGGTGGCCGCCGTCGATGTAGACCTTCTCCTTGGCAGTACCATCGGCTTTGCTATCCATCGACCAATCGCTGATCTGCACCACCCATTGTTGGCGACCATGCAAGGTCGTGCCGGCGCTGACCAGATTGACGATGTCCGGGTAATCATCTTCCCAAGACTGCACATCGGCGGTCAGAGTGAGATAGGAATGATACCAGTGCTCCTGCACGATATCGGGTTGTTGGGCTCTGGCCAGGCCCGCCATAGGGGCACCAGCAATGCACAGCAGTAACAGGAGGCAGATGACCTGACGCTGGGGAATGCCCATGCTATTCCCTACGCGAGCGCATTCTTGAGGCTATGCCTCAAGCACTTCGGCTAGCCAATCTGCGTATGATTCATTGGCCCTGGCACCGATTCGGATGATGGCCGGAACCTCATAAGGATGATTTTCTGCCAACCATTTTTCGAGGTCGTCGGCTTTGGCGACGCTGGTTTTGAACAGGGCGACGACCTCGCCTTCGGCCGCGCGTTTACCTTGCCAATCATAGAGCGAATCGACCGGCGTCTTGAGGATGCAGGCGGCCAAACCGGCGTCGAGAGCACCATTGGCCAATTCGCTGGCAATGGCAGAATCGGGACAGGTTGTGAACATCAGTACGAGCGCCATGGCTAGCCGAAGAGGCTGTAGCGAATAAGTCGAGCGTCGAGAGCCAGATATGCGAAGGGTTCAGGCCTGCCCTTGTTCACAAATCGAGAATCGCCGCGAAAAGCAGGGGCAGGACGATTGTAGCATCGGATTCGATTACGAATTTCGGAGTATCTACTGCAAGTTTTCCCCACGAGATCTTCTCTTCCGGTGGCGCCCCTGAGTAGCCGCCGTATGAGGCGGTGGATTCGCTGATCTGAGCGAACCAAGACCATAATTCAGCATCTTGGCCAAGGTCTTGCCGCAACATCGGCACCACACAGATGGGGAAGTCGCCGGCGATTCCACCACCGACCTGGAGAATTCCCGCCGGGCGCTCATCACCCCGGTACCATTCAGCCAATGCCAACATCGCCTCGATTCCGCCCTTCACAATTCCCGGCCTGCTCAGCGAGCCATCGATGATTCGGGCGGCGAAGATATTGCCGAGCGTGCTGTCCTCCCAGCCGGGAGTGAAAATCGGGATATTCGCTTCGGCCGCGGCCAATAGCCATGAATTACGAGCCTGCGCCTGATAGGAATCCGCCAGTTCACCCGAGAGTAGGATGTCGTACAGGAATTGGTGCGGGAACTTGCTCTCTCCGCTCGCTTCTGCCGCCTTCCACGCGGCCAGGACCGGCGCTTCCAGTTTCCGAATTGCCTGTTCTTCGGGAATCGCGGTATCGGTGACACGGTTGTAGCCTTCTTCCCGCAATGCTTCATCGTCCTCGGCGCTGAGGGTGCGCCAATTGGGAATCCGCATATAGTGGTCGAAAGCGACGAGATTAAACACATCCTCTTCGAGGTTGGCGCCGGTGGTACAGATTGCCGCGATTTTTCCGGCGCGAATCATCGGTGCCAGACTACGGCCGATCTCGGCCGTGCTCATTGCTCCGGCCAAGGTTATCAACAACCGACCATCGCCATCGAGGAACTCAGATAGGGAGACCGCGGCATCGTGTAATACCCCGGCGTTGAAATGACGATAATGTTGCTCGAGAAGTTGGCGGACGCCAACTGGAACAACCTCGCTATCAGCGCTGCTTTGAGTATTGAATCGCGCTACTTCTTCGCTGTTGCAGATTTCCAGCGTCGGAATCACCTCGAACAGATTTCCGAGCAGATGGTCGATAATCGACTGCGGGTCACACTGGCCACAGGAGAACGAATCGATAGCCAGAAGCCCCTCCTCGGAGTAACAATGGGCGGTGACGTGGCTCTCGTCGATGAGTACAACCGCGGCAAAACCGCGTGGAGTGCTGTGGCCATCGAAGGTCTCTACGTGGTAGTGAACCTCACGCGCCGGGCTGGCGGTCACCGCGTCGCGGATCTGCTGTAGCATCCATTCACCTTCATCTTCTCCGGGGGAGACATAGCCGCTTAAATCGACCAAGATATGACGGCCTCTGGGGGGGGTTTTCTCACTCATCATCGGTCCTCCGTTGCACTTGCTACACCGGTTGTCTTAGCTTCGGCAACCTCCGCATCGACTGCCAGTCTGCTCGCAAGGTGGGTGGCGACCACTTTGGTCGCCAACATCGCGGCGGTGAATTCTGAGACCTGATTATTCTCGTCGGGGACTATTTCATTGATATCGGCGCCGAGCCAATTATGCCCACATGACTCGCCGATGGTCTCGATTGTCTCAACCACCTGCCAGAATGCCAGCCCACCGGGAACCGGCGTGCCGGTGGTCGGAACATATGCCGGGTCGAGCCCATCGACATCGATGGTCAGCCATACAGGGCCATCGATCTGGCGCAGGGTATCGAGCCAATTGTTCCACGCCTCCTCGCCATCACAGATACTCATCACATCTCTTGCCATCCATGTGGTTACCCGCGCATCGGCGGCGATGTATTCCGCCTCTTCACGGCAAATTGCCCGGATGCCCATCTGCAGTAAACGGCCAATGCCGAGGTCGAGGGCGCGCCGCGCCGCACAGGCGTGACTATCCGCATCGCCGTCGAGTTCACTGCGCAGGTCGGCGTGGGCATCGATCTGCACCAAGGTCAGCGCCGCTAAGTCTCCCTTGAGTTCGGGATGTTTCGCCACTGCCGAAAGTAATGCCGGTAACATCCCATGCTCGCCTCCCAAGGCAAGGGGGAAGGCACAATTTTCCAAGTTCGATTCGACATATTTGGTAATTCCCGCGAGTTGTTGCTCAAGGGTATCCCCTTCTCCATCCCACGGTACTGCGGTTTTCAGGGTGTAACCACAGGGCAGGTCTTCGGGAAGCAGAGGATCATACAATTCCACCTGAGCGCTTGCGGCCACAGTTGCGGCGGGACCGCGCTCACTACCTTGGCCATAAGACGAGGTCAATTCGTACGGAATCTGCAGGATTACGACATCTGGTTCCCGGTCGGACTCGGTCAGGCCGAGAAACGTCGGCGGCCGCACTCCTTCGTTCATGCACCCATCGCAACCAGTTGGCTTGAAAAGACATTTGCCTGAGCCGAGGCGGAAAAAGACGCCTTTTCACCGCATTGTCTATAAGGGATGAAATACAAGTAAATACAGTCGTGGCGGAACAGTTCGTTGCAGTGAGGGAGAAAAATGGGAATGACACTTAATGAATTGACCAACGCAATCTGCCAACATATCGACAAAGAGATGGAATTCGACGTCGCCTCGGGAATGGCTGAGCACGCACTGGGATTTTTCGGTTTTTACGACCGAATCATCGATAATGCCCTCGAGCCCACCGACCGCAACCTGTTCTACATGTTCCAAGATTATGGGCTACTGACCACCGAATCTGAGGAGACCACCCTTTGGGATGGTCGGGAGTGGCGTATCCATTACTGGCGTTTCAAGCCCGAACTTCGCGATAAGGTCAAGGATTACATGTCGCGCACCCGTGACGAAGAAGTCGTCGTCGACCCCTTCGCCGATGTATACGGTGAGATCGGTGAGAGAATTTGGGACCGTGAATCTGAGAAGGTACTCAACCCGAATGCCTTCACCTCCGACCAGCAATGGTAGGCAGTTTCGGTGAACACCGAGGCAATGGATTATCATACTACGCGCTGCCTCAACCGTGCATGAATAGCCGACCGAGGGTTGCCATTCTGGTCATGTGTACCTTGTTGTTGACCAGCATCTCCCCGGCTTTTGTGGTTGCCGATGGAGACGTGGCGACGGTCGAAATCCAAGCCCATTGGGTCGATGCCAACCAAACTGCCGGCGACCATGCATGGAAATTCACTTTTTCCAGCAATGCTCAGGATTTTTTTGATTCGATCTCGATGAGTATAGTCCACCGTGACAGCTCTGGGGTGATAACTTTCGACCAGAGCGTCAATGCCAGCGATCTGGAAAATGTCGCCACCGATGTCACCTCGCTGATATGGCGCCCGGATTCAACCCTTACAGTCGGTGACCAGGTGGCCATCGAGGTCTATGACGACGACGCCTTAATCGCTTCACGAGTCATCGGCGTAACGGTGTGGAATCAGCCCTTGGCTGACCACGAGGTGACGATTTCAACCAACTGGGTCATCGACCAGGAATACGATAACGAATTCGGCCATCAATCCTACCAATTGCTATTCCTCGGCCAAGGCTGGCAGCAGCGTATCGGCGATACCCTGGTGGCAAATGAATTGGGTAATGGCACTCTGAAAATAACCGAAAACTCCGATAATGGAACTATGACCTTGGACCTGATACTTGCCTCGATTTGGCGCAATGAGACCACAATCGATGGGATTCTCGACCGTCAGGAATTTGAGGCCACCGGCATGGGCAACATGTTGCTCATCAATGTCGAAGATGAGACGGTAACCACCGTCAACGCCTCTGTCACCGACGCTCTGTTCAATCGTACTTACGCCGGTGGAAGCCATACCGAGCACATCAAACTTGAGGCCCTGGGGGAGTTGAACGTCAGTGAGGATCTGGGAGAGAATAATGGTACATGGATTGATGGCGACCTCAGCCTGCTCTTGGTCGAGACCATCGATGTCGATGGCACAAGGATTTTCTCGCTGCTTCATCTTGAGGCGACCGCGGAGATGAAAATGGTCGACGGCGACCAGAGATTCGATATGGAAGTTGAGGAACTAATTGTTATCCAACGCTGGCTCGACGGCCAGCGCATCGAAGAGCACAATAAGATTCTCGCCCATGGCACCTTCGGTTTTGCCGATGAGGAAGATAATGGGTCGGTGACCATCAACGGCACGGTGATAGATTTTCGCACCGAGAGCCTCAACGGTCTGACCATTCAGGACAAACTGCATGTTGACGGAACCATAGAGGGTGAGGCCTCAGGAACCTTCGGCATAGTTCGAGATATCAAAGAGAGTGGCACCTGGCACAATGGCAACGATACCGATTACTCGGTCAATGTCATTCATCAAGAGACCTGGTTCAACATCTCCGAATTGCAGGGTTGGTCGAATGGTGGCGACGGAGTCGGGGCACAGCACAACGAAACTTGGTATTACATCGTTCCCGAGATAGATTGGGAAAACCGTACGATTTACCAGCGCTGGCGCAGTAGTGGTATTGGCGACAATGATGAGGGCGAGGAATATCCCGAAGGATCTCCAATCGAGAAGAATCCGACCGCTCCGGAGGCCGAAGAGGGACTTGGCGAGGCCAATATCAGCCGTGAAACCGGATTGGCGCCGCTCTCCCTCACCCCGGGAGACCAACTGATTCTCGACCACCAGGAAGGGATGATACTGATAGTGAATGCGACCATGACCTCGACCGTGGATAAAGACGGACATATTCTTCCCGTGACCCTCTGGACTGGTATTTACTTGGATACCGAGGCCGGAACAGCCAGTGGCTCAATCATCAACGAAGGCATTCTCGATGGCCTTATCGCCGAGGTGATCCGCCACGCCGAGATTGAAACTTCGGCTGGAAACACGGTACTATTCAACGAGACCCAGACCCTTGAGCGGGTACTCTCCCCCAGCATCGTCACCGCGGCGGAAAATCATGACCCGAGCATCGAGGGGGCCGGTCTTCGCAGTGGCTTGGTTGTCAATGAGGGTGGCTCGACCGCACATCTTGAGGTCGAGGTGGCCGATGTAGATTGGAATATCGTCTCGGTGACCGCTGACTTAGGACCGCTGGGCAAGGGGATTCTGATTCTCAATGACATCGGCCTGGCGGGAGATAATGCCATTCACGATGATGAGTGGACCGGCGAATTCACTTACATTGGGATTCTCCATGGCCAAGTCAGCGTCAATGTAACTGTCATCGACGCCTTTGCCGCCGAGGTTACAGCGGCGGTCAACATCACGATTTTCAATCAGGCACCGCGGCTGGTCGAGTTTGAATTCACCCCGATTCAAGTGGTTAGAGGTGATTCGATAATCGTTAATGCCGAAGTGGTCGACGGTAACGGCGTCGCCGGAGTGGCAATCGATTTGCGCGACCAGGGTGGCGAATTGGTCGAACTCAGCCAAGCGGTGACCGGCGCCGATTGGAGCGGAATGGTAGAGATCCCCTACTCCATGTCGCCTGGAGAGCACGAACTGCGAATCAGGATGTTGGATGGTGACGGAGCGATGGTGACGGTAATCGAGATGCAGTCTTTGAATATACACAAGAGCACCGGTCAGGAAACTCGACCCGACGATGTCATCCCACCGGTACTTGTCTTGAATGAAGGACCATTATTCGTTCTCGTTTCAGTCGATAAGTCTCCGCTAATCCGACCAAATATAGGCGGCGATGAAGTGAAGATAACCGCCACCATTTCCGACCCGGACGGAATCTCGACCACGGCCATCAAACTCGGCGATCTCTCTCCGCCGGGAATGCAAGACACTTGGCTGATTATGAATGATGATGGACAAGATGGCGACGAGAACGCCAATGATGGTGTATGGACCTATGTGTTTGAAACCCGTAGTGGCATGCCGCTGGGAACCTTTGCCATGACCCTGCGAGCGACCGATATATATGGTGCGTGGACCGAGGACGACAGTCTGGCCCTTCAGGTCATCGAGGATGAGAGAATAAACCCCGGTGAAAATCCGGCCTCGGTCTTCTCCAGTTCGGCCGTGGTCTTCGGTCTGGTCGGAATCCTCGTCCTGACGGCAATCATCGTGGTCACCGTAATAATCAGAAGGACCAAGCAGGAAGGCGGTATGAAGTGGGACGAAAGCGATGCCTTTGGCAACAATTAGGTACATCAGAAAGCAATAAGGTCCCGAATAACGGGAGCCCCTTAGCCCAAAAGAAGCGATGATTTCAGCAGTGGCATCAAGGTACAATATTATGCAACACGGTTCCGAATTGCGGCACGTGCCCAACCTTTCCCAGAAGCACCTCAGCACCCTGCGGTACGAACGAACCGCTTAGATTCGCCGCCAAAAAGGTGCAGGGTGTAGTGAATCCTGAGGTGCTTCTTTCACCACCAAAGGGTGCCAGGTAGAGTGATGCCTACGGCGTTTCTTGGCTCTTCTTGAGTGCGCGCGCCGAGAGTTGAACTCGGGTTCCGGCGTTGGCAACGCCGGGTGATAACCACTACACTACACGCGCTTGGGAAACCGCCGATTGCCTCTGCATATAAACCGTTGTCGGCAACAAAACCACAGCCAATGAGGGGTGATTTAGCCAATCTTCATTTGGCGGTAAGCATACCCCTCCAGCGAGGGCGAAGGATGCCAGACCCCAGAGATATTTTCGTCGGCAGTAAGCCGCTTCACAGTTATGTGAATGCGGTCAGGACCTCCATGTCCGAAGGAGAGAGGGTGATACGTCTGGTCGCCAGAGGGAGGAATATCACCATGGCTGTCGATGTAGCTGAGGTGTGTCGGAGGCGTGCCGGGATAATCGCCGGAAAACTTCCCGAAGACATAGATGTCACAGATGTTGAACTGGCGACCGAGGAATTGCCCAGAGACGACGGTGGCACCCGCAATGTCAGTGTGATAAAAATCACCATGGAAGGCCATGCTGATATGCTTGGTGAAGAGGAGTAATCACTTGCCAGTCGAGGCAAGCTTTCGGACATTCCTTTCGATTTCATCTCGGGTTTTCCGATAGACTGCAAGTGACTGGCCGACCGGGTCGGCTAATTCCCAATCTCCGTCGAGGGGGATATTCGGGCAATAGACACCGCAACCCATGCTGAATATCAAATCGAAATCCTTAGGGGAGAAATCATCGACAAAACTCGGTGTCTGTTGTGATATATCGACTCCGACCTCGGCCATCACCACCACAGCATTGCCTGCAACACCGGTGGCCGGATGGGTTCCCGCACTGGCACAATCAAGACCCAGGTGGCGGGCCCAACCCTCGGCCATCTGGCTGCGACAAGAGTTGCCGATACAGACGAATAGTACTCGCATGATACATTGTGGGAGATGACCACCTATGAAGTATTAATTTCAACTTGCCAGACTTGCTTGGTCGGAGGGTAAGAACTTCTGAGTCGCAGAGCGACGATGAAGTGCGAAGTATAGTAAGAAGCAATATTCCTGAGGTACGAGACCCGATATACGCGTTTCAATGCAAAGGGCTCGTGTCGGAAGACATACGTACTGAATTCTACTGTCCGGTAGCCGAACTTGCTTGGCCGAAATCGCTCGTGACACAATTCCATATCACCATCTCCCTACTGAATACACGGACTCGAGTTTCGCACTAGCGATTCCTCTCGGGTGACGTCCTACTGTCTGGTCGCCCTCGCATCTTAGCCTTAAAGTAGGTTCACGTTGTTATTGTTGTTGCAGCGGATCCTTCCGCCGCCGAGAGTTCCGCTGTGGGGCGTTCAGTCACCTCCTATCACTGCTCTCGGCGGCACCAGAGCAACAAGGTTCAGCGCTACTTTTTCCGCTTATACCGAATGCAGATATTCAAAGCATTACATAGCAGTCCATACCGCGACCTGATGTGGGTGTATTCAACCGCGACCAACCCTGGACCGGCCTGGGCGTTGTGCTGTTCTTCTTCGCCCTAGATTTCGTCCTCCACATCGTCTTCGCGGCACAGGGCTGGGGTTTTCTGTTTCGTCTCATCGCCATCGAAATAGCCATCATCGTCCACGCCTTTGGTCCTCTGGCGGTACTCATCGGCGGTCAACGCAATCCTGATGACCGGGTGCGGGTGATGAAGTATGGTCTGGTGCTGGCGCTACCCCTGACGATTGGTTATTGGTGGGCGGTCAACGGAATGGCTTGGGCGAATTGGCTGGTAGCAACCATTCTCATTCCGTTCGCGGTGCACACAGCTCTGTGGAATCGACATTCGTGGCTCGCGAATCTGTTTTTCGCTGAAAAGGGTTGAAAGCCCACATGATGCACGAGTTGCCAAGAGGGAGTAAATGTCCGATTCACCAATCAGCCACCACGACCCTTCCAAGGAAGGAAACTCGGGCCCGGAAAAATCCGCAGATGCACCCATGAGTGACGCCGGCGAGTCCGGTACGCCTGCCTCGGCTGAACAACAGCAGCAGATGGAGAAAGCTTACGCACAGATGAAGCGAAAGATGACCATGGAGGAGATGGGGGCGAAAATCAAACACAAGATCATGGTCTTATCCGGCAAAGGCGGAGTCGGGAAGTCGACCGTAGCTACCGGTCTGGCCCTGTCGCTAGCCGCTCAGGGCCATCAGGTCGGACTTCTCGATATCGATATCACCGGGCCAAACGTACCCAAGATGTTGGGATTAGGTGGGCACCGACTTCACGTCGAGGAAGGGCGGATTTTTCCGGCGATCGGGCACAGTGGCGTGAAGGTCATCTCGATGGCCTTTCTGCTTGAGGATGAGGATACTCCGGTGGTCTGGCGTGGGCCAATCAAATTGGGCGCGATTCAGCAATTCCTCGGTGATGTCGAGTGGGGAGAACTGGATTATCTGGTAATCGATTTTCCCCCCGGAACCAGCGACGAGCCACTTACAGTGGTGCAGAGTCTACCCGATATCGATGGCATGGTCATCGTCACCACTCCCCAAGATGTCGCCCTTCTCGATAGCCGCAAATCCATCGGCTTTGCCACTTCCCTGAAAGTCCCGGTACTCGGCGTGGTCGAGAATATGAGCGGTTATACGATTCGTGGCACCGCCGAGCCGAATGCTGAGATGAAGATTGAAGCACCCGGGGGCGTCAAGGTCGATGTCGTCGCCGATGCCGAGGGCAACTGGTCGACCACACTGGAGATTTTCAAAGCAGGAGGTGGCCAAGCCACCGCCGAGGATATGGGAGTGCCTTTCCTTGGGCGTCTGCCGTTCGACCCCGGGGTTGTGAGAGGTGGCGATGATGGGGTGCACCGAATCGTTTCCGACCCACAGGGTGAATCTGCGATTGCCTTTGCCAAGGTGGTCGAGCAACTTAGTGACAATATCGCCGCGGCCAAACAATCGGGCGGGCTTGAAATCATCTGAGATGATGCGTTATGAATGCTCATAGCGACTCAGAGGTTGAGCAGAATAGACAACGTCTGTTGGTGATTTGGCTGGTTCTATCGAGTTTTAGCATAATGTTTGCTGCCCTCTCATGGTTGCAGGAAGGCAAAATCCTGCCCCCGGCTGAAGAACTTGGATTCTTGAAAGGAGTAATGGCACTGCTCTCCGGTCTGGTGTTGTATTTCTCCTTGGCAAGAAAATATCCCCGGGGGGCCTAACGATGAGTGAGATGCCGGAATTACAGCGCTTGGAGCGTGGTGATTCAGCGATGGAACTCACCTGGTCGGATGGCACCGAGAATTCCGTCGATTACCGCACCCTACGCTATTGGTGCCCATGTGCCAAGTGTGGGCCACGCCGTGATTCTACAGATTTGGCTGAATTATTGCAGGGTGAGGTCGCCGCCTACCCGCAGGAGATGCCGACCGTGAAACCGGTCGGTGGTTATGCACTACACTTTGAGTGGACCAACGGCTGCTCGTCGGGAATATATCGCTTTGAGCGTTTGTGGTCGATTGCCAATGCCCTCGACCCCGACGATGGCAAGCCATATACCCATGGCGCATGGTGATTTTTTCCGATTTTTAGCGAAGATGACTTCAACACACGGCACTGCCGGTGGTTTGGGGGAGCCGATGGCTGCGAGTGTATACATCACCTGGTTGGCCTCAGCGCTGGCGTTGGGGGTTCTGCTGATGCCGGTGTTCAAACCGAAGTGGCAGAAGGTGAATCTACGCGGCTTCATCGACATGTTTCGCCGCTACTGGGCGCATATCGGTCTGGTATTTTCGATATATATGTGGAAGGACATTCTCGACCGGCTTGACCGATTGATAATGGCCAATACCCAATTTGAGTTCACCCCATGGCTTTACGCCATCGAGGGTGATATGGTTTTGTGGTTGCAACAATTCTTCTACAATGATATCCTTACCGTGGCGTTGACCCACTTCTATGTCGCCGGTTACATGTTGGTATGTTACGTGTCAGTCCTTTATTTCTGTTATTTCGATGACCGCTATATCGCCGACCGGGTCTGCGTGACGATTTTCTTCGTATATGCTCTGGCGATTCCTTTCTTCCTGTTCCTCAATGTTCGCGTCACCGGAGACCATATTCCGGCAATGGAAACCCTGGCCTACAATTTGACCCCGGAAATCAATGACTGGTTCACCCGCATCGACCCCTTCACCAATGGCATGCCCAGTCTTCACATCGGCATTCCCTTCGCAGTCTGGCTCTGCCTGATCAAATGGGATGAGGATAAGCGTTGGCGCAATTATACCAATTTTCTCGCCGCTTACATCGCCTTGACGGCATTTGCAGTGGTCTATCTGGGAATACACTGGTTCTCTGACATCATCGGCGGGATGCTCATTGCTCTGCTGGCAGTGCAGGTTTCCGAGCGTAGCCAAGGGTTGTGGAAAGTGCTCGATGAGCGTACCTTCAATGCCAGATTGGTCACTGTCCTGACTTCCCGAGAGCAAACTTTGAGTTGGGCGAAGTCACGCTCCAAGCGGGCTTGGACAGCGCTCAAATCGCCGACCAGCCGCGAAACCGGCTTGGCGATAACCATGGTTTTTATGTTGACCGCCGGTGTCATCGTTTGGGATATCACCCATCGCGACCTGCCGGCAACCGGGGTCGAGTCGCCGGTCGAAGCCACCGCCGCCGACGGATGGCTGGTAAGCCTCGACAATAGTAGCGAGGGCTGGAGGGTAGTGGCCATCGACCTTTCCAACCCGCGTCAGGAAATAGAGTTGGAGCATCAGGAACTCGACCGGGATTCTACATTTGACACCGGTTGGGATATGCTGGCAATAGCCAATAATACCACCGCTCATGTGTATAATTTAGCCGAAAGCGAAGCCGATCCGTGGATTATTAACGTCTCCTATCCAAGTGATATCCATCTCGCAGAATGGCTCGGTCATGGCATTGTATTGCTGGTGGTAGAAGATGGAGAGATTCGCGGCATCACCCTCGATGGTGATGCTGTAGTGGTTCCGGAACCACCTACTCCGACGGCCTTAATCACCACTATGGCGGTACACGATAACCGCTTGGCCCTGGTTTATGATGACCAGCCTGCAACGGTGCGACTCGGTCGGGTCGGCTTGGCAAGTGTTTCCGACCAACCTCTGTCATTCTATGCCACCGCGGAGGAAAACGCTATTCTTGAATCATGGGGGCAGGTGGTCGACGAGGCCAACGCGACGATAGTCCAACTCGACCTCGACTATGATTGGTTGGTGGCGGCTGTCAATGTTACCGCGGTCGATAGGCTGGTCATCGTCGATATGGAGCGTGGCGAAAGTTGGTTGATAAGCGATGCAAAATTTCCCGCTCACGATCCTGCTGTGGGACATGGCATCGTTGTCTGGGCAAGCCAATGGAACCTCAATCCGAGCGAGCCCAAGGCAGATTATCTCGACCATGAGATATGGTATCTCGATGTCGAAAACGGCGCCGTCAAACCCGAACATCTGACCGATGATAACCTTGAGCAGAGACAACCGAGTGTGCTTGAGAACCACTTCATCTGGATCACCACCGATGCCGATGGGAATTCGATGACTACCATTCATTCGCGCCAGGTGGAACTAGAACCATATTCTTCCCGCGCCTTGCAATTCGCGGTAATCAGCACCATCGTCCTGACCGCCATCTTCGCGTGGCAGAAAATGAAAGAGAACCCCACCTCCGAGTCGACCTCAAGACCGACCGTAGAAGAGGAATAAAACCGAATGGCCGAGCCTGTATTCAATACGCAGCGGCCATTCGCTTCACTTTGGAATATCCAGCATTCGCTGAAGTGCCAGATCAGCGGACTCTGAGACCTTCGTTGGCACCTTGATCTGGTTGGGGACTTCACCCTCGATTATCCGTTCCAATACATCGAGAAGGTAGATTGGGTGAATCATGTACATCGTCGAACAGGGACAGACCAGTGGGTCGAGGCAGATGACCTGCTTGTTCGGGTATTGTTGATCGAGCCGCTTGACCATGTTGATTTCGGTGCCGACGCCGATTACCACACCCTCATCTTGTTGCCCCACATAATTACGAATGAATTCGGTTGAACCGACCGCATCGCTGGCCTCGACCACCTCGCGCTGGCATTCGGGATGGACGACAATCTTGCAGCCGGGATAATCTAATCTCATCCCCTCTATCTGCTCGACGCTGAAGCGACGATGGACGCTGCAATAGCCGTGCCATAAGACGATTCTTGCACCTTCGAGGGCTTCCCACTCGGGGCTGACACCAGGTTGCCATACCACCATCTCCGCCTCTGACAGACCCATCGCCAAGCCGGTATTTCGCCCCAGATGTTGGTCGGGGAAGAACAGGACCTTGCCATTCTTGCCAGCCCTCTCAAAGGCCCATGACAGGACCCCGGAGGCATTACTTGAGGTACAGACCACCCCCCCATGCTCTCCGACAAAGGCCTTCAGTTCGGCACTGGAATTCATGTAGGTTACCGGGATGAGGAAGGACTCTCCATCCTCTGCTGGAGCTGTTGCTACCTCTCGGTCAGCCGGGTCGGCCAGGTTGAGATTTGCCATCATCTCGTCCCAACATTGTTGCACATCGGGGACATTTGCCATGTCGGCCATACTACATCCGGCGCGAATATTGGGTAAGACCACCTTTTGCTCATCGCTGGTCAGGATATCAGCGCTTTCAGCCATGAAGTGGACGCCACAGAAGATGATGAATTCGGCCGAGGATTCGGCTGCCTGCTTGGAGAGTAGAAAGGAATCACCGAGCAGGTCGGCATGGGCGACTATCGAATCACGTTGATAATGATGCCCTAGAATCAATAATTTATCGCCTAGGGTCTTTTTTGCGGCGGCGATGCACGCGGTGATTTCCGCATCGCTCAAATCGGCGGCACGGGCGCGCGGGTCAATCTCGCAGAGCGGTAGAGAAATCGCCATATTGACACTCTCTTGGGCTCTCGCCCGATATTTCGTGCGTCACCACCGCTTTGAAGTCATCTGTAATGGGGGCGTATGGTGGGAGTGCGATGCAGGCTTGGGTTGGCGAGAGAATAATCCACGTTGGCGCTGAGGCCGAGGTTGGTATCGGAACCTATCTCGGCCAGCCAGCCATCGTCAAAATCCGCCGACCGCGTGGCTGGAGACACCCGGAATTGGATGCTCGCCTGACCCGTCGCAGAATGATGGCCGAGGCCAGGCTATTGACTAAATTGGCGCGAGCTGGATTGCCGGTGCCATTGATTCAGGATTTCGACATCGCTACCAGCCGATTGATAATGACGCTACTTCCTGGCCGGCCGCTGATTGAGCACCTGCGAGATTCCAACTCCATCCAAACGGTTGAGTCGGTGCTGGTAGAGAGCGGGGAACTCGTACGCCGGTTACATCGACAAGGGATAACTCACGGCGACCTATCGACCAATAATATCCTCTATTGTCACCAGCAGGGGGCTTCGCTGATTGATTTCGGCTTGGCAAGAGTCACCGAGGAAGTCGAGGATTTCGGCATCGACCTGCACGTGATGCATGAAATCCTCGGAGCCAGTCATCCCGACCATGGCCAAGCTATGGAGTGGATAATCAAGGGCTACCTTTCCGTCGATGGCGAACATGGCCCCCCGCCCTTCGCAGGAGGTGGACCATTACCCTCCGCCGAAGCAGTGGTCGTCCGGCTGAAGGACATCATGACCAGAGTACGTTATCATGGCTAAGCCGAATGCCGCGAATTTCCACAAAGCATTGTTATGGCATTGGTCTGGGGGGGGGTTGTTTGGGTTGAATCCCTTTACGAAAGAAGTCTATCGACTCCAAGCCAAGACAACAGGGCGAGAACAGGGCCACCGATCGAAGTGGCCAAGACATAGCCTGCCAGGGCTGCCCATTCCTCATTCTGGTACAATCGAATCGAGTCGACCGAATAGGTCGAAAGGGTAGTGAAAGCACCGAGGATGCCGATACCTAAGAACAACATCACCTGCTCTGAGACCATTTCGTGTGATACCGCAGCACAGGCCAATCCCCCCAAGAGAATCGAGCCAACCAGATTGACACTCAGGGTCGTCCACGGAAATGGCTCACTGGGTAACCAATTCCCGACCAGATATCGCAGTACTGCACCGAGAGCTCCTCCGGCGGCGACCAACAGCAGTGTCTTCGGCTCCATTGGTTGGGCCAATGCCGGCTCGTTCAAGACAGTGACCCCCCATAGAGGGGCTGATGGGCGAGGTTCAACCACTGTTGTTCCTGACCGGCAATCTCGGCAAGTTGGCTGAGGCGCAACAGATACTCGGGCCGCTGGGATATCAGGTCTCGCAATTTCTGATTGAAGGTCAAGCACCGGAGATTATTGAGCCGCAAACAGACAGTTTGAAAGTTGTCGCTGGGGAGAAATTACGTCAGGCACGGGAGATGCTATCTTCCCTCGGTCGTGGTGATGAGGCGGTCTTGGTCGAGGATTCCGGGCTGTTCATCGATTCCCTGGGTGGATTTCCCGGAGTATTTTCTTCATATGCATTGACGACCATCGGCTGTTCTGGGATATTGCGATTACTGCAAGGTATCGGCGACCGGCCACCCGATGCCGGAGCCAGTGACGAGCTATCAGGAATCGCCGCATATGGTGGTGGCCGCGGGGCGCATTTTCAGGCTGTGGCCGCACTATGGGATGGCCAACAAACATTTTTCGGTGTTGGCACATGCCCCGGTCGAATCGCCCTCGCTGCCACCGCAGGCAATGGGTTTGGGTATGACCCAATTTTCATTCCCGATGACCTTGACCAAGGGGGCCAGCCAGTTCGTAGTGGCGAGAGGGGCGTGTTATCGACCGAGGGGATTCCGTTCGGTGGGGTGGAACTGGCGGTCAAGCAGGAATTCAGCCAGCGGCGCCGAGCCTTGGATGCACTAATTCTGGCTATTGATGCACCGTCAGCATGAAAGCAAAGTATCGATTGGACGATGAGGGTAGGACATGGATTTCAAGCGCTTCATGTTGGTGTTGGCCATCATCGCCACGCTAGGCTTCTACTTGATGCAAGCGAGCGAATTGGACGAGGGGGCGCAATGGGGAATCGTCGGCCTGCTCGTCGCCGAATTCATCATGCTGCTATTCATGCCAGGCAAAGAGCAGGGTCGGCAAGTTCGCCGTCGCTCTGGCTCAACCGCGGTCGCAACGTCGGCATCAGTTTCAGTTGGAGGAGGCTCTGAAGAGGATATCGAAGGTGGGTCCGACCTTCCTGCGTTGGTCACCGAAGAGTCTCTGGATGGGGCAACCTTGAAAGAGCGGAAAATGGCCAAACTCAAGGCCAAGGAAAGAGCAACTGCCACTACTGCTGCCGAAGCCGAAGATGACGACGACGACGAATTGCCAGTGGTCGAAGTCGAGGTCGAGGAATTCCATGTTGCAGAAGAGTTCATCGTCGAAGTCAGTGCGCAATCGATTGAGGATGCCGATATCGAGGATACGGTTGAAGAGCGCCGCGCCCGCCATGCCAAGATCCGTGCCAGAATCATTGACCGTCGTCGCTCGCAGATGGCCGAAATCCGTGCCTCTACCGCGAAGATGTGGGAACAGCAGGATGGCGGAGAAGACCTGCTGGAAGTTCTGAGCCAGCCCGACCACGGACTGGTGATGCTCGAAGAGCCCAAGTCGGTCGAGCCCGGTCATCCCTACGGCTCGACCTTCGTTCGTATCGACGAATCCAGAGTTCTACGATTGCGCTTGCCACTCGATTCAGGCTTTGCTTCCGTTGATGACGGTGATGACCTCCCGCCGCCACCGGGCTTACCAGCCCTTGGTGACCTCCCACCGCCACCGGGTTTACCAGCCCTTGGTGACCTCCCACCGCCACCTGACTTATCGGCCCTTGGTGACCTTCCGCCCCCTCCAAATCTGCCCGATCTGGCTGGAGATGGGGGCTCACTTCCACCTCCGCCGCCGCCATCATCGGCGCAATCTGCCTTGGCTGACCTCAAGGCTGAGATCGGTGAATAATATCTCATCCAGAGCCTGAATTCAGGCTATTTTCCTACCCATTCGGCTTCGGTTCGTTCCAAGAAAGCCTTGACACCGATTTCCTTGTCTTCACTGTCGAATAGTCCGGCGAAGGCGATGGCTTCTTCCTCAAGACCTTGGCGCATCGGTTTTTCTATTGCGGCGCGCACACAGGCCTTGGCCACTTTGAGGGCGTGGGGAGATTTGCTCGCGATTTTCCTAGCAAGTTCGAGTGTTTTCTGTTCGAGTTCATCGACCTCACACAGGTGGTTCAACAGCCCTATTTCCAATGCGGTTGAGGCGTCGACCATCTCACCGGCCAGAATCATCTCCATGGCTCTGCCATAGCCGACCAAGCGCGGCAGTCGTTGCGTCCCGCCGCCGCCCGGGATAAGTCCGAGATTTATTTCCGGAGTACCGAATTTCGCTCGCTCACTGCCCATTCTGATATCACAGGACATGGCAACTTCACAGCCACCACCGAGGGCGAAGCCATCGACCATGGCGATGGTCGGTTTTTCCAGGTGCCAAATCGCCTCCCACGCGTTGCTCTTGAAGCGTTGGCGAATGGTGTTGCCATCGATGCCGACAAATTCACTGATGTCGGCACCGGCTATGAATGCATTCGGCTTCTTCCGCTCACCCTCTGCGGGTGGGTTTGGCGGCGCTCCGGCGAATACTATTACTCGAACATCATCATTGTCAGTCACCCATCTACAAGCCTCTTTCAAGGCCTGTGAAACCTCGGAATTCAGCGCATTGAGTTTGTCTGGGCGAGCGATAGTCACTATGGCCACCACGCCCTTGCCGGGATTTTCGGCATCGACGGGAATCTCCTCGCACGATACAACATCTGATTGTGGGGGCTTGCTCATGGTAGGGGGAAGGTGCCTCGCTAAATGACGATTGGCTCTACAAAATCAGGTGTATGGCCTTCGTGACATACATAAGAGCCGTTTGCTTCGGCCACCCGAACAGGGTGTGGATATGGCTGTGACAGAAAACAGGAACCACCCTTCAGAGCCTTTGGTGATAGCCGAGGATCTGGCCAAACGGTTTGGGGATTTTATTGCTTTACACCCGTTGAACGTGCGCGTACATGCGGGTGAATTCTTTGGAGTATTCGGTCCCAACGGGGCCGGAAAATCGACCTTCATCAAATTACTCACAGGGCAGTTGAAGCCATCACTCGGCCGGGTCGAGGTTTTGGGAATAGATGCCGAAACCGAGTCGCAACGCCTGAAGGCGAACATCGGTATCGTTCCTGAATCGGAATCACCGCCATCATACCTGACGCCAGCCGAATTCCTCGAATTCGTCTGCACCCTGCGTGGTATTTCCGACATCAACGAAAAAGTCGAGTATTGGATTAGCTGGTTCGGACTTCAAGAGAAGCGCAACACGATGTGCCGAGACCTGTCCAAAGGTCAGCGCCAGAAAGTGATGCTGGCCAGCGCTTTCATCCACGAGCCGAAATTGTACTTCCTCGACGAGCCTTTTGCCAACCTCGACCCGATCTACCAACGCAAGTGTCGCGAATTGTTGTTGAATCACGTCGCTGAAGGGGGAACAATCTTCCTTTGTAGTCACATTCTTGAAGTCGCAGAAAGGCTCTGTACCAGGATTGCGGTAATCGACCGCGGCAAGGTATTGGCGGCTGGTACCATCTCTGATTTGAAGGAGCATGAGAGTGAAACTCTTGAAGATGTTTTCATCCGATTGGTCGGACATACAATTGCTGAGGCCGAAGGGGTTGCCGATGGTTTGATCGAGGAGGAATAGTCCTTGCAGAGCACCATCTCCAGCATCGATTGGGATGAATATATCCCGCGTTCATCTTCGAGTAGGTTATCGACTGGTGGTAATCATCGACTCTACTCGGCCCCGAGCCTGGTTGAATCATTTGGTACGACTTACAAAATGATGTTTCGCGAGGAATGGCGACAAAATGTCGACTTCGCCAAAAAGCGCCATATTCTCCTTTTTCCCGCTCTCCTCGCGGTCGTCACCATGGTCGCCTCGATCGGCCTGCGCTATCTGGTCGGTCAAGGGGTCGAGAGCGACGCGTTACTGGTCGATGAGTATCGCCGCGCCTTTACCTGGCAGGAGATGCGTTTTGCGCTCCATTTTCCGCTGTTCATGTTCAGTCTGGGGATGGGTTCGTTCGCTTTCCTCGGCCGGGTCCTGGTCAGTCAGCGCTCCTCGGGCAATAACTACCTGTTGGCCGCACCAGCCCTGCAGCCACTAAAACAGTCGACGAATTATTTCGCCTATTACCTCAAAGAGGTGACCTTCTACTTGATGCTGGTGTTATTACCGGTTGTCTGTGGCATGGCTCTAGGCATAATTCTCGGTGATTTCATCGACCTTCCAACCCCTTTGGAGTGGAGCAGCCTGCCGCTGATAAGTGCGGCGATGGTGATTACTCTAGCCCAAGGATTGGCTCTGTCCTTCCTCGGCTCGGCGCTGTGGACTAGGGGGGGGATGTGGGGTAAAACCATTCCTTTAGTGGTGATCCTAATGGCTACTTTGTTCGCCTTGGGAATCCTGAAACTGGAGTGGTTGATAATCGGCCTCGCACTGCAGTCTTCGCATAATATTCTTTACCTGATTCTAGGGGTGATGGTCTCTCTCGGGATGGCCTTATTGGCGGCGAATTCAGTTGGAGAAGATTTTGAGCAGGCGGTCATCGAGCGCGAGGAATTATTTCGTCCGGTCTATGACCGCCTAGGTTTTCTTGGCAATGGCAGAATGCGTTTATTGGTTACAAAGGAAGTCGTTGATTTGCTTCGTAGTGGCACGATAAAGAAGATGATAGTATCATATTCCGTTCCACTGATAGTTCTACTTATGCTGGCATGGATGGTCGATTTTGCCGAGGCTCCGGTACCAGTAAATCTACTATCATATGCCCCATTCCTCGGATTTTTTGGGTTTAATTTCTATTCTTGGTTGACCGGTATTGATTCACCTGAGCACATGAATACCCTGCCTATGAGCGTGCCGGAATTGATTCGCGCCAAAGTGGTGACCTACTTCCTGACCACCACTTGGATTAGTATCATCTTCCTGATATTGATGGCCTGGAGCCTCGATTCCTGGGGGGTTTTTCCGATCGCTCTGGTGGTGATGTTGGCAAATAGTGTCTACATCGTTTCGCTGACCGCATTCTTGATGGGTCTGCGACCGAATAAAGCGATTTTCGATGCGTCGATAATGACCTATTTCTGGATTGGCACAGTCATCCCGTTGCTTTTTCTTTTCTTGTTATCCTTCACCCAGGGGGATACCGCCTTCTATGACAATATGGCCACGGCATTGATTGAGGAGGGCATAAATTCCAAGAACGTCGGTTTCGATGATGAGAAGGCGAAGCAGGGTTTCGGTGGGATTCTGGTGATATCATTCATGCTCTTGGCCGCCAGCGGTCTATTGCTGAAATTACTCAATCGGAAATGGGGACCGGCAGAGTTCTCAAATTGAACCGATTTTCGCGGTTTTCTAGCGAGGTTTGAAAATAGAGGGGTCGAGGCAGTGACATGGCAAAGGTTGTCGCCATCTGTGGCATGCCCGGTTCGGGTAAGGGTGTTTTTGGTCAGGTTGCCAAAGAACTCGGGCTGCCGGTTCGCTCTATGGGTGATATGATTCGCGCCGAGGTCGAGGCTCGTGAGTTGACCGGGAATCCGCACATTTTTGGTCGGATTGCCCAAGATTTGCGCGATGAATTTGGCGACGGGGTTCTCGCCGACCGACTCGCTCCTTTGATCGATGCTGAATTGGCACAGCATGATTTGATTATTATCGAAGGGATGCGGGGGGTTGCAGAACGAGAGATTTTCCTCGATTCCTGGGGTGCTGATTTTTCTATTGTTGCGATTAATTCCTCGCCGGCGACAAGATTCGATAGAATCATCGTTCGCGGCCGGAGTGAAGATGGTGATCGAGCGAGTTTTGACGACCGCGACCGACGCGAGCGGCGATGGGGTTTACAGACCTTGATCGAACAAGCTGATTTCGTTGTCGAAAATTCCTCATCACTCGAGTCCTTTACGGAAAAATGCCGCCAATTCCTAATCGAATCATCCGCTTGATTACCATAATCTCGTAATTGGCGATTACACGACAATGCTTCGCATAAGGTTATAGCAATTAGCACCTATATTCTGCCGTAGGCAGAGGAATGAAATGGCGAGGAAAAAACGCGGGTCGTCCAAAGGTGGTTCCGGAAAGGGTAGAAAAAGGCGCCAGCAACGCGTCGAGTATGAAGAGTTGGATAAGTATCCGGTAATGCCGCCGCATGCCTTCGCCCGAATCGTGCGTGATTTACGGTCACTGAACATCATCTACCAGATTATTGAGCCGCCGCTGACCAAGAAGGAAGAAGAAATTCGGCAGGAGATTTTTGATATCTTCGTCAAGAGCTTGACCGCGTCGATCGACGAAATCGATGCCGACCCAGCCGCCTACCTTCGCACCGCGATGGATAAAATCATCAAGTCTTATGGAATGAAGGTCAGCAAGAAATCCAAATCCAAGATTTTCTATTACCTCCGTCGCGACCTGATCGGTTACGGGCGGATGGATGTGATGATGAACGACCCGAATGTCGAGGACGTGTCACTGGACGGTACCGGCATCCCCATCTTCGCCTACCATCGCAAGTTTGAATCGGTGGAGACGACATGTCAATGGGATACCGATGCGGAACTGGAATCATATGTCATCAAGTTGGCGCAACGTTGTGGTAAGCATATTTCCATCGCCGCGCCACTTCTCGACGCGACCCTGATGGACGGTTCTCGCATCATCATGAAATTGGGGCGAGAAGTCTCGACCAGAGGTTCTTCCTTCTGTATCCGTCGTTTCAAGGATGACCCGTTCAGCCCGTGCGACATCATCGCTTTCCGTACCATGTCCTCACTGATGGTCGCATATCTATGGATTTCCTTCCAGAATGAAGTTTCGCTCCTATTCGTCGGCGGAACCGCCAGCGGAAAGACGACCACTCTCAACGCCATGTGTATTTTCATCCCCTGGCAGATGAAGATTGTCAGTATTGAATCGACCCGTGAGGTCAACATCCCTCAACCAAACTGGATTCCTGGTCTTACCAGACAGGGTTTCGGTGGCGAATCGAGCGAGGGCGAAATAGGTGAATTCGAACTCCTGAAGGCAGCCCTCCGTGAGCGACCAGAGTACATTATCGTCGGTGAGATTCGTGGTGCTGAGGCCTATGTTCTGTTCCAGGCGATGGCTACCGGGCACTGTGCTTATTCAACCGTTCACGCTGACTCCGTACCCTCGCTCGTGCACCGGCTTGAGAATAAGCCGATTGATATACCTCGGGTTCTGCTACCAGCACTCGAAGCCTGTTCGATTCAGATCCAGACGCGAATAAACGGCCGCCGTGTCAGGCGCACAAAACAAATTGTCGAAATAGTTGGAATCGACCCGACCTCGATGGAACTCATCACCAATGAAGTATTCCGTTGGGACCCGGGAACAGATGATTATGTGTTCAGTGGGAAGTCATACGTACTTGAGAAGATCATGGTGAAGATTAACTACAGCCAAGACGAAATGCGGCGTGAATTGCGTACCAGAAAGCGCATTTTGGAGTGGATGGTACTCAACGATATTCGCAAGTCAGACCAAGTATCGCAGGTAGTTACTGAATACTACGTTCGCCCAAAGGAAGTACTTGCCAGAGTTGATGGACTACGTTGAGGCCTGAGAGGAGGTGAAGCGATGGAGTTAACCACATGGCAGATATTCTGTCATCGACTTATCGGTCGCTCGTTGAAGAAGAGGGCGCGTGGCGATCCGACTTTGAGCAAGAAACTCGACCAGGCGGGTATCGGCGTCATGCCCGAGGTATACCTGGCGGTGAACATCGTTTCAACAATAGCCGTATCCTTCATCTCAATAGCGATTGTAGCCATATTCTTTGTTCCAGAAATCGGCATCATTGCATTTTGGGAAACCTTACAAGACCCACTTTCACTTGAGCCCTGCAGGATTTGGGAATATTGGAATAAGGATATAGTCGCGCAAAACAAAGATGTGCCGGGGCACGGCTGTCCGGACTACCATACGCGGGTATTTCCACCAACGCTGAAAATAGCTCTTCCCGTCATCGGCGGCATCCTGATTCCATGGTTCTCATTCAAATACTTCAATGGAACCGCCGATAGGGAGTTAAAGAAACGTGGAGATCGACTTGAGAAGTTCTTACCATACGCATCTTCCTACACCGCGGCGATGTCTGCAGCCAATGCCAGCCCGCAGGTAATTTTCCGGTCGTTGGCGATGAACGAGGAGATATATGGCGATATCGCTTATGACGCCGGATTGATTTATCGTGATATCACAGTGCTCGGGTTCGATTTGATCACCGCGATAAAGCTCAGTGTTGATAGAGCCGCTTCAGGTTGGGTGACCGATTTTTTCCAAGGGATGGTAGGTACCTTGACCTCGGGTGGAAACCTCAAATTGTATTTCCTCAACCGGGCGGAGCATTATATGCGTGAAAACCGTACGCGATTGCAAATGTTCTTGGAAATGTTGGCGATGTTGGCTGAATCATATATCGTAGTTGCAGTTGCAATGCCACTATTCCTAATCGTCATGCTGGTAATTATGTTCTGGGTTTCCGGTTCCGGTTCGCAGATTACCGAGGGCCAGATGTACATGATTATTCTCGGCTTTTTACCGGCGATTCACATCGCTTATTCGGTTATGGTATGGATGATGAGTCAAGAGCAGAAAATGTAGCGGGAGGTGGAAAGATGGCACGGCAAAAAAAGACTCAAATCAAGGTTGATCTCGATCTACCGAAGGATGATTCGACGATGACAAAGTTGTACACTATAATTGGCCTGTGCCTCCTCTTAGGCATCTCCAGTCTTGGTTTTTGGATCATCAATACCGACTTTATTCCGACCCAGAACGGGCAGCCGATGTTCATCAACATGTATTGTAAATTCGACCCGAGATTCCAGACCACCTATTCGGATAACCAATCTTGTGATATTCTCCAGGACACCCCTTCACCGACGACATGGGAGTCAATCGACCCATGGCGTGGAGTAGGTGCGAGAGGTCAGGATTTTGATGTACCAGGCCTTGATGACGATACATTGGGAACTTATCCGCGGAGTTTGATGCCGCAACAGATGACCGTCTCCTGTGAGGTGAGGGACACAAAACCGGTTCCATTCACAGTCGAGATACGTGACCCGGACGGCTATCTGCTCACCTGGTACGACAAAGGTTCGAAGTATTCCAACGCTACCAACACCGCAAAGGCACAAGGAGGTGGTTGTGATCTGGTGATTCCTGATGTCCCGCCCGGGGAAGGTTATACCATCGCTTTCATCTCAAACGATGAGAGTGAGACTTTGGATTCGATAGCGTTTTCTATTTCGATTGAGGTATACGATGGGATTCCCGACAACATGAATAACAAGTCATTATGGATTGGACCCGAAATCAAACCCCTCGGTATTTCACTGCGGCCGATGATTTTCCTCAATTGGTTTGGATTTGGGATATTCATTATGATTTATCCAGCCTCGGTATTTTGGGAAAAGCAGATGAAGGCACTCAATGAAGTCGAAGAGAAATTTCCCGACTTCCTGCGCGACCTTGCAGAATACTGGAAGGGTGGATTATCTATGACTGTCGCGATCCAAACGTTGGCGAATTCCGAATACGGTGCTCTGAATGACGACGTCAAGAAGATGGCCAATCAGATTTCTTGGGGTATCGCTTTTGAAGTTGTCATCCACCAATTTGCTGAGCGGGTCGGAACGCCGTTGGTCAAACGGGCGATTTCATTGATTACCGAAGCCAATCGAGCCGGCGGCAAGATCTCAGATATTCTGGTGACCGCGGCTAACGATAGTCGGGAAATCAAGTTCTTGGAAGGCGAGCGGGCCCGGGTGATTTCTTCCTACATTGCAGTAATTTGGGTTTCATACATGGTTTTCCTGCTGGTGATCATCATGATGGGTAAGATTTTCATTCCCGCCATCGCCGGCTCGAATGCTGGTGATTCCGGCGATGAGGGAGGCGCCTCGATTGGAAACATGCAGATTCGTTCCATCGATGCATTGTTCTTCATCACGGTATTCTATTATGGTGTTACCATGCAGGCTCTCGGCAATGGTACTATGGCCGGATTGATGGCTACCGGGAGAATTACCACCGGATTCAAGATTGCTGGACAGATGATAGTAGTTGGTTTACTCGGATTCAATTTCATTGTCTACGAACCGCAGTTAATCGGTCTGTCACCACCGCCCGGCCTCAATCCAGCCACCGGTACGTATACCCCGGGCCCGGCATATATTCCGTGAGTTGAAACGATGATGGATGATGACGACTGCGGTCAAGTGCATATCCTTGAGATGGTTACTCTATTCTGGCTTTTTTTCATGTCAGCGTTATTCATCATTCAGATTCACATTCCGGATTCGGCCTCCATCGCCGGCGATGCGACCTTGGAATTTGCCGCTGAAGATGCGATTCAAAGAGGTCTTAGCGAAGCCGCAATCGGTGAGTCAGCCGATAATCGCTTGGTTGAATTACTCGCCGTAGGCGACCGCCAAGGTACTTGCACCCTGCTCTTGTCAGGACTTTCGCCAACCATCGATGGCGAATGTTGGTTGGCGAGAAATTCTGAGCCCAGCGCCCCGCATGGCGATGGGGTTGAACCGTCGGGAAGAAGTATCACCGTCCACCGCTTACTCCAGGTGGATTCTGAGGCATGGACCATCAGTCTCGATGTATGGTATCGTGGAGGTGGGAATTGATGCGGCGAAGTCAACATTATGATGGTGATGATGGCGACATGGGGCAGATGTTGTTGGCGGCCGGAGTGGTACTGTTGATGTCTTTACTCTCGATGGCGGTTTACGGAGTGAAGGTCGCCGGTCTGGGCCAACCATATGACCCGGCCTCCGATGCGGTGATTGACATGAGCGTTGAATTACAGAAAGCCTTCCAGCCGTTGTTGGAAAACCGCACCAACGACCTTATCACCGCTGGTATGAGTGATGAGGAAGCGATATGGACGGCGATAAATTGGACTCACGACGATATGCTACACCATGGTGAGATTCGTGGTGTTGAAGTCAAATTGCTCAATCCAGTGGTCAGCCAGGATGGCGATGTTTACACCATCGACGCCGATGCCGGTATCGCCGACCGGCATGCACGGCTTTCGCATCGTCTATCTGCAATCATCGACCTCTCAGCATAAACCGAAGACCACCACGCATTGCTACGAAGTTCGGCCTTCGGGGGGGCAGAATTGATAGTTCGGGTTCAGTAGATTGAGCGAAGCCCGAGTGTTGTAGCATTACAATCTAGGCTTCGCTAGGCATTACGTGCGTTCCATTGTAAGTCAAAGAGGTGTTCAATTCGCGCCACCACATCGGCGGTTCTGGTCGTCTCAATTTCCACCCAGTTGGTGATTTTTGTTCGCTCTAGAATCCCTGATTGGATTGCTCTCAGTCGCTGAATAGCCCCGACGTAGCGGTCGGCACGGCGCCACGAATGCTCCTCTCTCGTCTCTAGCATCCCGATGTGGTCATTCTCTTGGTCGACGTAAAGCACCACACCCACGGCCAGGCCCCCGGCTTCACACCATTCCCGTAACCAGCGGTTCTCAGGCACCAGATGAACCCCTTCGAGCACTAGGTCTATGCCTTCACGCCGAGCCCGTGAAATCGTTGCCGAAATTCCATCCTCGACCGCCAGGCAGGTGTCGAGCCAGTCGACCACCGCATCGCCAGCTTCACCGCGACTGAATGAAGAGCGGAAAAGCGCAGGGTTTTCAGACTCATCCTTGCCGGCTCGCATGATTTCACGAATCGCATCACTCGATAGCAGCCGGGAGAATCCAAGTCGTTGTGCCGCTTCGACCGCGATGGTGGATTTCCCGACCCCGGTTGCACCGCAGATGAGCAGTAATCGCGGCGGCTCATCGCTCGCACCTCGTTCCCGGGTGGTCATTGCCTTGTCGACCTCGATTACACGCACAGTCTCGCCCCTCATGTTGGGTTCGGCACATGGCCTAAGAACCTCCGCATGCAAATAATACTCCATCATATCGATTACCCGGCCACTGTGCGGATGTCCGAAGGACTTTCATGCACCTGGCCCTCGCTCGGCCATGGCGGGTGAAGAAAAGATGCTCATCGCAGGCGAATGGTGTAATGCGGATGGCGGCGAGACAATGGATGTCAATGACCCTTCCTGTGGTGCGCTAATCACTACGGTGCCGCGTGGCGGGGTGACCGATGTGGAGCGGGCAATCTCCGCATCCCGAGCGGCAATGGCTAGCCCTGAGTGGGCTGGGCTCGACCCGGCCGGGCGGGGCAGGATTCTGCAGAAGATGGCGCACTCAACCTATGCTGGGGCAAAAGATCTGGCCAAACTGGAATCGCAGAATAATGGTAAGACCTTCCGCGAAGCGTTATCCGAAATACGCTATGCGGCGTGGACGCTCGAGTATTTCTCCGGATGGGCTGACAAGGTCGAAGGTAGCACGATTCCGGTACCAGGCAATCGTCTCAATTACTCATTGCGCCAACCACTCGGCGTCACCGCGCATATCGTCCCGTGGAACTTTCCCCTGCAATTAGCCATTCGCTCTATCGCCCCGGCGCTTGCCGCGGGCTGTAGCGTCATCGCCAAACCGGCATCTTTGACCCCATTGTCTCTGCTGGCGTGGGCGAAATTGGTCGAGGATGCGGGATTACCGAGTGGGGTTCTACAGGTCATCACCGGCCCGGGTGGAGAGGTCGGAGAGGCCCTTGCCGGCTCACCCGATGTCGACGGAATCGTTCTGACCGGTGGAGTCTCAACCGGCAAAGCGGTGATGAAGAAGGCTAGCGAGAACCTCATCCCGGTGACCCTTGAACTGGGAGGCAAAGGGGCAAACGTGGTTTTTGCAGATGCGAATCTCCGCTATTGCGCCAAGGCGGTCTGCTTTGGGATCTACATGAATGCCGGGCAGATGTGCTGGGCTGGATCGCGCTTGATAGTTCACGAGGATGTCGCCGAAGAATTGGTTGAGAAGATTAAGGCCGAGGTCGGCAAGTGGCAGATCGGCGCTGGCTTGTCCGAAGGCGTACGAATCGGCAGTATGGTGAGCAAGTCTCATCGTCAATCGGTCATCGACCTGCTCGAGCAAGGCTTGGCACAGGGAGGAGAATTGGTACTTGGCGGTGGCTGTCCGGATGGCGACTTGGCCGATGGCGCCTTCATGGAGCCGACCATCGTATGCGGAGTCGGTAGGGACGACCTGCTGTTTCAGCAGGAGTTATTCGGCCCGGTGCTGGCGGTGACGACCTTTTCGAGTGAGGAAGAGGCGCTTGAATTGGCCAACCATTGCGATTTCGGTCTGCTCAACGGCGTGTGGACGCAGAATCTAGGGCTGGCGCACCGCATGGCTCGTGACCTGCAATCGGGAATGGTCAGCATCAATGAGTTCCCGATCACCTTTCCCCAAACCGCTTTCACCGGCTGGAAGGCGAGCGGAATCGGCGTCGAGCAATCGGCTGACGCCATGCGATTTTATACTCGGGTCAAGAATGTCAACGTCAATCTTGGATAGGTGATGAATTGACCGACCTCGTGACTAGGTCAGACCTCGGGGATGGCATCTCCCGCATCACCTTCGGTGCCTCAGCAGCCTCCAAGGGTTTCTCAAGCGAAGGAATGGCAGCTATCGCCGAAGTCATCAACGGTGCTCTCGACGACCCGGAAATTCGCGCCATGGTCATCACCGGAAGTGGTCGGTGGTTCTGTGCTGGAGCCGATATTGAAGCCTTCCGCGCCGCCCTTGACGATGATAGCATCGTCGCATTGGTGGAGGACTTGACCGATACCCTGCACCCACTTCTGGTCAAGATCAGACAGTCCTCGACGATATGTGTGGCGGCGTTGAATGGTGCCGCCGCCGGTGGCGGCTTGGGCCTGGCACTGGCCTGTGATTACCGGGTATGTGGTGAATCAGCCCTGTTGGTGGCGGGATTCGCCAGCCTCGGATTGTCTCCAGATGGTGGCACTACCTGGCTATTGCCACGGCTGGTCGGCGACCAGACCGCCCGCTGCTTCATCTTGGGAAACTCACGTTGGAAAGCGGCCGAGGCCTTGGCTGAGGGAGCGGTCGATGAGGTGGTTGCAAACGAGGAGTTGCTCGACCGGGCGCATGCGGTTGCGGCTGAATGGAGTAAGTGGTCGCACCATACCAGAGAGGCCACCAAGCACTTGATAGAGGTACAATCAACCCAGGATTTTGCCACCCATCTGCGGCATGAGCAGGTGCTCATCATGGCGGCATCAGCGAGTGAGGGATTCAAAGAGGGAGTCAACTCGTTCCTGGAAAAACGCCAACCTGACTTCAAATGAGAAGGTTCAAGGCCATTGCCGTATGCGTGTTAGCGATGGATGAATACGAAGTGCTTTCGATGTGCCCGAACTGTGGCTATACCTTGGGGGCATTCCTGCCGGGGATGGAATGTCCGGAATGCGGCGAAATCCTATTCCCTTGAATCGATGGTTCATAGCGGCAGGTCATCACGCTCTTGTGCCTCTCCAGTCGACCAGTCGTAGATTCCTTTTCCGCTCTTTTTACCTAGGCTTCCCTCGCTGACCAAGGCTTCCAACAGGGGATGGGGGAGGTATGACTCATCGGTGAAGGAATCCGCCAGATTGAGTAGGATATCCCGGCGTACATCCAAGCCGACCAGATCAGAGAGTGCCAGAGGTCCCATCGGGTGACGATAACCCAGTTGCATCGCGGTATCGATATCGCCGGCGCTGGCAACCCCTTCAGCCAGCATACGAATCGCCTCATTACCGAGTACCACACCCAGACGACTGGTCGCAAAACCGGGAATATCCTTGACCAAGATGTCGGTTTTACCCATCGCCGCCGCCGCCTCTCTGGCGATGGCGATGGTTGCCTTGCCGGTGCCATCATGACATACCAATTCGAGTAATTTCATCAGTGGTACCGGGTTGAAGAAATGCATGCCGATGACCCTCTCGCCGCAATCGGTGGCGGCGGCGATTGCGGCGATTGACAGGCTAGAGGTATTGGAGGCGAGCACCGCGTGGGGTGGAGCAAGCCGAGCAAGGTCGGCGAAAATACTGTGCTTCAGGTCGGGTATCTCCGGCACCGCTTCGATGACCAGGTCAGCATCGGCGACCGCAGAGGCCATATCCGCTATCGCCTCCAGATTGGCCGACCATTCCGCCTTCTGTTCCTCGGTGGTTTTTCCTGTGGCGATTCCCTTCTCCCAGAAAGCATTGATCTTCTCCATTCCGGCTGACAAACCTTCGGGAAAAGCGTCGAAAAGTTTGGTCGTCCAACCGCATTGGGCGCAGACCTGGGCGATTCCGGCACCCATCGTTCCGGCACCGATGACCGCCACCGTGTTAATCGCCATGGTTATCCTAGGCCCTGCTGATTGAAGGTTATTGTGTGACCTCGCTCAACTCGCCACGCGGCGTGGAGGAGGCAATAATCACCCCGCTGATGATGAGTATGAAACTCGATACCAAAGTCCATCCGAGTTTCTCGTCGAGTAGAAGCCAGCCGGCGAGAATACCGAACGGTGGCACTAGAAAAACGTACAGCGCCGCTTGTGAAGCACCGATTTTATCAACCCCGTCGGCGAACCAGACGTAGGAGACGACGGTCGAGATGATCGCGAGAAACAGAATCGATATCCATGTCCAAAGACCTATGCTCGGGATTCCATTTTCCATTGTTTCCCAACCAGCCCATGGGGTGAGGAAGGCCAGCCCGGTCACCGAAGCCCAGACCGTTATTGCCAAGGCCGACAGCGGTTTCTCTGAATCTCCAGCCGGCTCACTCATCGCACGTTTAATCAAAATAGTTGCACATGCCCATGATAGAGCTGCGAAGGCGATGAGCAGGTCGCCGAGCATCCTCTCGTCTACCGGAATATCGACATTCGGACTGTGGCTGAAAATGATTGCAATCCCGGTAATCCCGAGGGCCAGCCCACCAGCGAGCCGTTTTGTTATTGGCCGGCCGAGGAAAGGAACAGCCAACAATGCGGTGAACAGAGGATTGAAGGTGATTACCAACGAGGCATCACCGGCGGCGGTATAGCCCATTCCGAACATGAATAATACCTGATAGAGAAAGGTCGAGAATAAGCCGATGACCACGATTCGCTTCCACTCGCCACGGGTAGGAATATTACGCCCCTCGGCCAAGAATAGCCAAGCAATGAATAAAGGTACGGCAATGGAATAACGTAACCAAGCGCCGGTGATGGGTGGCAGATCCAATGCCAGCCATCGACCAGCCGTCCAGGCCGCCCCCCACGAGGCGGCGACGATGAGCAGTTTCAGATGAGTCGCCCACAATGGCTCTTCTCGGCCCATGCAGAAACCTCAGTTTCTTGCCCACGCGGCCAGGCCGAGTTGGAGCAATCTCTGGCGCGGTAGGGAATATTCAGGTAGTGCAGTGGCTGGAGCAAATTCCTTGAAACCCTCGATCAATGCAACATAAACTCCATACGATGCGATATCGTTCGGATCATAAGGACAGGTGAGGTCGAATTTTCGCAATCCGGCACATGTCCATTCATCGTATAACGGGTAGACCTTGGTAAGGAAGTGTAACCAGCTCGCCATCCGGGGCACGTCGATTTCATCCAATCTGAGCAGTCCTTCCAGCAAAGCGACGTTGGGATATTTGACCACCTCAAGTGCGATTAGTATCTCCTGAGCAATATCTTCCGGCCAGGCCACGAGGGAGTTACCAGCCCATTCATCGATGATTCCCAGATGCTCGAGGCATAGTTCTCCTTCAATTTTGTACAGCATCGCTTCATAGTCAGCATCATCGGCTCCAGCAGTAAGTAGAATCTGCGGCAGTTCAGCGTAGAATTCCTCGCACTGTTCAGCATCGATTCCAAAAAGTGCGACGGGTATCACGGGTATTCCTCTGATGGGGTGGTGGTTGGGAATCATCCATCACAACAACGATGGTCAGGCCTTGTTAAGTTGACCGATTCCGGAATCTATCATCATCTTGGTCGGCTCACGATACTCAATCCACTTTAGTTTCAGTAACTCCTTCAGGTCATCTTCATCCTGGGCTCGTGGCATATGGTCGTGCAAATAGGCCTGCCAATCCTGCTCGTCGCCAGCGAATTTCTCACCTTCGACGGTATGGTTGACACCGGAAAAGTCACCGATGCTACGGCCGAATTTATCGCTTGGAACGTACAGAGGTTCGGCTCCATCAGGAAGAGAGCCACATAACTTCTCCACTTCGGCGGCGATTTCATCATGATAATGCCCTCGCGATTCTTCGTTCAGGCACTCCTTGACGACCTCTTGACCGGACTCTAACTTGACTCTCTCATCCCACCGGCCTTTGATTCCCCAGACATAGGCCCACTCTGCAGAAGTCGAGTTATCGGTACCGAACAGGTCGTGGGCGGTTGCGACCCACTTGTTGATGTAACGTTGCAACATGTCGAGTGGAATCACCCCGGCCTTGATGACCCGGCGCAGACCACTGGCTCCAGTCCCCAGGTGGAACGACTCCTCCCTTAGCATCGGTCCCATGCTGGCGGCCAGAGGTTTGAAACTCGAGGTCGACAACATTCCGAGTTGGAATTTTCCATCGCGGTCGACGAACATGGTGTAGCAGAAGAAGTCGAGCCAATGCGGCATCGGTCGATTGAATGCACCGAGTAAGCGGCTACCTTCCTGAGCATTACGCTCCAGCAACTTCTGCGCCTCCCTGGCGCCTTGCTTACCGAAGTAGGTCATCAGCAGATAGCACATCTGCCAGCCGTGACGTTGCTCCTCTGCCATGATGCGGGCAGCTGAGTAACGGTCGTAATCGGTCGGTGCGGTCTCCAACAGGTGCTTCTGCTGTTCGACGCTGGCGAATTCGGTATCACCTTGTACGGTGATCATGCTGACCAGGGAATCGCGGATATTCTGGTGCGGCACCTGTAAGGCGCGCTCCCACTTCGGCCGGCCGGCATAGTCGCCGAACTCGATCACCTCCCCGGCTCGCTCCCAATCGAATTTGATCGAGAGTTCAAAATCTCCGGCCCAAGCCGGGTCGAAACCAACGATTTTCTGCCATTCGCCGAAGTTATCGACCCACTCGTCAAAGGTCTCGGGCAACTCTTTCATGGAACTGCGACACGCTTCTCGGTCATGAACTTGTGCTTTGCAATAATACCCCTCAAATTATTTTAGAGAAACTCCTTCCCGGCAGTAATCACCAGAAATTCAAATATCAAGGGCGATTACAATCATCATGCCTAGCATTATCACATCCAGAGTACCCAAGGCAGCCATGATGGGAAGGAACCATGCTGGATAGCGAATCTCGGTATTAACCTCAATCGAGGTGATTAGTTCTGAATAGGCAACAGGGTCGACCGGGGGTGGCATACCCTGTCGGTGGGCGCCGCTCATCATCCAATCCTCATCGTTGCCGCCGCGGATGAAGAACTGCACCGAGTGGGGTGGGTAATTCAGCCATTCGACATCGTACTCGTCGACCTCACCGCTCCAAGAATTGGGTGGTAACCAATACTCATCCGGAACCTGTTGGAAGTACCCCATCATAGGTCCTCCATCACCCTCTTCAGATGCAACCTCATCCGAGAGCAGGTCATTGATGCTGTAATCATCCCCTATACCCATCGATTGCCGAATTGTTCCCCATTGCTCGTCGCTGATGTGGTCGAACATGTCCTCGTTGGCTCCAGTAGGCTGAGCATCTAGTCCGGCAACACAAGCGATGGATGCAATCCCCATCGCTCTGGCGTTTTTCTTCTTGTTCATGCGGTCGAGGAGGATTCCAGGAATAACCAATGCATATCCTATTCGCGACATTGCCACCAACCCGGGTGTTCCGGGGGTGATGACAATCTCCTCCGAGTCGAATTCGATCATCGCCGTGGCCTCCCCACAGGAATACTGAATTCTTTCACCATCATAGGAGAATTGTATCGGCTCGCCAGCGGGATGTGCACGGCGGATGACATTACGGATATGGTCGTGGCTGACCTTGCCGGCGGCGTGCTTCATCGTCACTTGATAGACCATCAGACCTCACCCCACTCGGGTTTCTCATCCGGCCATGGACTCATCCACACCAGATACGATAGAATGATGATACAAGGAATCAACCAGACCCCCATCTCATAATCCACTTCGTATCGAAGATCTGATAGAGGAATAAACATCAGTGCCGAAGCAACCAATCCCATTACTCCCATACCGGAGATGGCCCCGGGATTCTTAGTGAAACCCGCGTACAATAAAGGAATACAGATGGAGGTGAAAATCATCCAATTCACCATTTCCCAAAGCCGTATTTCAAACGCATCGTCACCTTCGTCCAGCATCATTCCCGCATCAAACATGAACAAGACAATGAACAACATGAAACCCCAATATATCACCGAAACCAGGACAAAGTCAGTTCTAGGTAACAAATACCCACTATCACTTTTGATGTTCGAGGAATTGTTGGCATAATACAATAAGAAACAAAACAATATCAATCCCGCAGCCCAAAAGAAGAGTTCATTAGTATCTCGGGTATGTCCCCAATGACTATCTATTTCCGACCAGAAAATCAACAAAATCAATAGATGTGCAAATCCGACCGCCAAGAAAGCGGGGAATAAAGATAATTGCTTGCTCCCAGAAACGGTTTCACTCTTAGGAATTCTCTTTCTTCTAGGAGTCCCGGTTATCAGCAACAGAACAGTCCAGATACATATGCTGGCCACTAGAGTAACAACATACATTTCCCATCTATTAGTGTGAAATAATCCATACAGCGCTTCAGCGAAAACGACCGAGAAAAAGGATATTGTTATTCCGACCTTCGGTATACGGGAAGAGATAGTCTGGTCCTGACCGATTATCCAATCTCCACTGCCGGTATCTTCTCGGAATTCTCCGCCGCCTCGACCCCTGACCTCGGGGCGATTAGTAGCATCGAATCGAACCGCGAGATAACCCGATACATCTGCGACCAGTCGCCACGCGGTATCATTGCCGTTCAATTTTGTCTGGTCGAGGAATCCAACAACTTCGCTAACCACCGTTTGGGCATCATTTCCAGCCCGAGTCAGTCCCCTGTAGAGCATCATCATCGCCTTGACCGAGTCGTTGGGATAGGCGCGCTCCATCTCAAGATAACCGATTGCAGAGCGAGGAAGTTGGGTGCCGGTCAGTGAAATCAGGATGTACTGGTAGAGCAGAGAATCGTCGAATCCCTGATACGACCTAGTGAGAATCTCATCGAGGGATTCCTGGGCCTTCTCTTCACCAAGAATCTGTTTTATCCGGCTTTCACGCTCCGGAGAGCCATGCTGTGTAGTAGCCAGCATATCATTGGTATCGGTGATACAAGTGAGCAGTGAGGAAAGAGTCTGCAACTCCAACATTCCCCGCCCCTTGGCATGACGGGTGAGAGTCCTGATTCCCGCCAACAGTTGTTGCTCAGAGCCTGACCTGACGAAGTTGGCCAGTTCTACCAACATCGAGTATGAGGCCAGCCCATTGAGTTCACAATCCTCTTTCACTTTGACCCAGAAGCCCTCCTTGATTGTCCATACCTGATTCTCGGCGGTGGCCAGAAGGGTCGCGACCATCGCCTCGAGGTCGCTGTGATTACTGGAGTGCTGGAAGCCCATCGCCTCATGATGCTCGGCAGTCAAGGGGTTGACTGCATCCAAGTGCCTACTCAGTGCCAGATGACACCATGCCCCTGCCGGGCCGGGGTCAGAGCCTGCTGATTCTAGGACAATCTCAGCCCTCTCACCCAAGGCGCTGGTATCGAGAGCGAGGTCTTTGCGCTTGTCTATCGATAGGTAGAGGGCATAGGCTTCGATGTCTTTCAAGTCGGCAGAAGCAGCCGCTTCTATCGCTTTATCGGCATGCAATATGGCTGCTGCCGGATCGAATGTCTCACCCGATGATCTAGCCATTATCAAATGACTGCGGGCCAGCCAGAGAGGCTCATCCGCAACATCTTCCCGCTCCAGCAAGAGTTGACCGACCAGCTTGGCAATCTGTGGCCAGCCCATCGAATCGAGAAGTTTTCCGAACTGCAAAAGATGGGTTGAGGACATGCCCTTGAGGATATCCATATTCTCTCGTACTAATGGAATCGCAGCTTCTACATCGAGTCTGGAGAAACCACCTTCGGGTACCGATAGACCAGGTTTGTTGATATCGAAGCGGTCGAGTTGGTCGACCAATTTGTCGACAATCTCCTCGGTATCAGCCTGCAGTCGCTGGACGATGTTGACATCACCGGCGACCGCAGTATCGGTTAATGAGACATTCATCTGCGGGTCGTCGAATTTTGGCGTTTCAGCGGTAACCCCTATCAGAGATAGTACTCCCGCAAGGTCACTACCGCATTCCGAACAATGAATTGAGTCATCATCGATTTGTAAAGTGCAGAACGGGCAGTACACGACTACTCTCATTACCCACTAACAGATAGTGCTATCGCCGCCGTATCGACCTAATTCAGGCGACGTTGATGATGAATCAGCGGCCTTGGAAATTGGCTACCCGCTTTTCGACGTAGGCGGCGATTCCTTCCTTGGCATCAGCACTTCCGAACAGAGCCGACTGCAATTCACGCTCGAGCGCCAAGTGGTACTCGAAGGGAATCTCCGGGCCGGTCTGGCAAGAGCGCTTGATATTACCAACCGCCATGCTGGCCTTGTTGGGAAGGGTGAACTGGCTCGCCCAGTCGAGAATATCTTGACGGAAGGAAGTTGCATCTCCTTCCCAGATGTGATTGATGAGGTTCATCTCCAAGCCATCCTCAAATGAGAACAATTCTCCGGTGACCATGTATTCCAGCGCCTTGGCTTTACCGATTAGGCGGGTCAAGCGGGCGGTACCACCGGTTCCGGCAAGGACCCCCAGATTAATCTCGGGCAGGCCCATTTTCCCGGCGTTCTTGCGCGCTATCCGGATGTCGGCAGCCATGGCGATTTCTAGCCCACCGCCGACGGCATGACCGTTCAGAGCGGCGATGACCAACTTCGGGGTCTGTTCAAGACGGCTCAGAGTCTCGTTTGCGTGTAGGCAGAAATTGTACTTGAAGCCGGGGGTGACGCTGTTGAGCATACTGATACTGGCGCCGGCGGAGAAGAATTTCTCGCCGTTTCCGGTCAGTATCATCACCGTCACATCGTCGTCGAAACGCGCCTTGATGATTGCATCATCAATGTCGCACATCATGCCGTGAGTATAGCAGTTAGGCCCCATGCTGTCACCCTCTAGAGGGTTACCATCGGAATTAGAGGCGAGTTCGATGACGGCGATGCCATTATCGGTCACGCCGTAGTTTACCAGGTGGTTGGCCATCGGGGCTAGAGTGAGTCCATACATATCAGACATGAATCGGCGACATACGTTTCGCTCATCAATGAATCGGCGTCAATCCCGGGAGCATTTTTCACAATTCTTTACTTTTATTCACTCTTCATCATCAGAATAGGTTGGAATCGAAGCGTTATCCGAATCGTTGGTGAAGGAGATGTTCCCCCCTGATATTCGTATTTCATCCCATTGTGCCGCGACTGCATCGGCCTCGCCCCCTTGCACCCATTGGTCTCTTTTCAGTGCCCGGCGGAAGGGCAACCGCCAAATTTTTCGCCCATCAGCGGTGATTTCCTTCTTCAGCATCGCCTTGCCGAATAACCCCCAGGTGATTCTCCTCAGTAGGTCGGGGCGAAACATCCACGCAATGAATGGTAATCCATCACCCTTTTTCTTTTGGTTTTTCATCCACATGTTGACGATTTTACTGAAGGCCCTGTCACCGACCCGATTCATCAGGAAACGATTGGCGGCCGAAGTCTTGACCAGCGGTAGCAGGTGCTTGCGCACAGCCTTCTCATAATCTCCTTTACCGAGAATGTCGTGGGCGGCAAAAACCCCTGAGGTAATCGCATAGCGCATCCCGAAACCCCACATGAAGTCCTGCAATCCTCCAGATTCACCGATGTAATAGCGCCCGTCGACCGCATATCTGTCGTTGATGGTGAAGTCGCCTTTGCCACCGACCCGTTTGAATGGCTTGCGGTCGAGGTCGGGATAGTGCTTATCGTACCAGGCGATGGTCTCATTGAGGAAGCGGTCACTCTTCTTCTGTTTACGCCACAAGCAGGTGCAGATCAGTCCGACACCATCGATGACGATGAGATAGGCATAGGCTCCTGGTGCCAACTTATCGTTGAAATGAAAGGCCACATGGTTGGGATAAGTGGTATGGAATATCTCGCCATAGGCGACTGCTGAAGTTCCTTTTGGCCCAGTGGCGATGATGTGGCAATCATCCGGTTTCACCCGCGACTTGTAGTGCAGGTTGGCACCCGCCGCCAGCGCCTGCCGCTTCAGACCCTGGTCGATTGAGTGCTCGGCGGTACCTCTCTCAATCACCCGGAAAGCAACTTTTGGGCTCCAAGCCTTGCGAATCTTATCTTTGGGGCAGATGACATCTATCTCATGGAACTCGGTCAACTTGAACTCGTCCGGATTGAGCCCCCAGCCGCGCATCTGGTCGAGGAAATCGGTATCAGATGACCAATTCTCAATTCCTTGGAAGTCGCCATCGAATCTGGCACCGGAATCATCGCGGGCGTCGTGGACGTGAACCTCCCGCCCCGCCTGGGCAAGAATCGTTGCCGCCGCCAGCCCGGACAAACCGGCACCCATGATATGGATGGCCTCGTCGCTGGCTAGGGTCATCGCTTCGGCTAGGGCCTGGCCGGTTTGAAGCATTCGTTGTCGAGGAAAGTGGCTTGAAGGGAGAAGACAACGCATCGGCATGGCAGGAAATGTCGTCATCGAGGCCGCGCCCGAGGCGCTGGATGCGCAGGCCCTGCTCCAGCGTCTCGATACTGCGGGTTGTGGCAGTATAGTCTCCTTTGTCGGAATCACCAGAGACAACGACGATGGCGAGACGGTAATCGCCTTGGAATTCGATGCTTGGCAGGAAGAATTGACCGCGACCTTGCGCCGCCTCGCCGAGTCCGCCATCGCCGAATTCGGCGTACATGGGGTGGCGATGGCACACCGCACCGGGCAGGTACTTGCCGGTGAGAATATTGTCGCTATCCATGTCGCCAGCCCGCACCGCAGAGAAGGCTTTGCGGCCTGTAGTTGGTTGATAGATGAACTCAAGGCCAGCGCCCCGCTGTGGAAGAAGGAGGTCAAGGCCAGCGGCGAGACCTGGAAGTCGGGGTTGGGTTGAGAAAATGAGCTACGAAGAGCGTGAATCCATTGTCGATATCGGCGAAAAACCACTCGTCGAGCGGCGTGCCATTGCCACCGGTCTACTGCATCTGAGCCAAGTAAGTGTCAGCGCCATTCAATCGGGAGAAGTCGCCAAGGGTGATGTTCAGGAGGCCTCGACAATAGCGGCAATCCAAGCGGTGAAGATCACCCCAACAATCCTCCCTCACTGTCATCCGATACCCATCGAGGGTTGCAAGGTGAAGTGGACTTGGGAAGGAAATGCCCTGCGCTGTACGGTCGAGGTCAGCGCTCGCTATCGCACCGGGGTGGAGATGGAAGCCCTGGTCGGTGTCAGTGCCGGATTGCTGTGCGCGTGGGACATGGTAAAACCGCTTGAAAAGGATGAGTCTGGGCAATATCCCAATGCCCGGATGACCGATATAGTCGTGCTAGAAAAACACAAATCATCTTGAGAAGTGCTTTCCGAGAGAGGCTCGGTAATCTTGATGATGTAAGCCTTCACCAACCGGTCATGGCAAGGGTGGCTGACCTGTGCGATTCCTTCCGGCTCGCTTGTGAGCGAGCCGCCATCGCCAGCGATGCGTGGCGAGGAAAAGGTGACGGCAAAGCCGCAGATGGCGCTGCGGTAGAGGCGATGCGCTCGACCTTTGACGACGTCGCCTTCGACGGCCGAGTTGCCATCGGCGAGGGCGAGCGTGACGATGCGCCGATGCTGTGGATCGGCGAGCAGCTGGGAAATATGGTCGGCAAGGAAGGGGCGCTGAAGGTCGATATCGCGGTCGACCCGCTGGAATGCACCAATAACTGCGCGAGCAATTCCGACAATGCCATCGCGGTCCTGGCCGCCGCCCCTCGCGGCGCCCTCCTGCACGCCCCCGACTGCTACATGGACAAGATTGCCGGCGGGATTGAGCTGGTCGGAGAAATCAGCCTCGACGGTGGCGTGGCATGGAATCTCGAACAGACCGCGGCGGCCCTCGATAAGTCGGTCAGCGAGGTACGGGTGGTCGCCCTCGACCGAGAACGCCACAGCGATTTGTTTTCGCAGATTCGCGCCACCGGCGCCCGACTTCACCTGATGGGCGACGGCGATATCTCAGCCGCCATCTGGGCAGCCGAGCCGTCTGGGCCTTTCGACCTGTTGATGGGCATTGGTGCGGCCCCCGAGGGAGTCATCACCGCCACTGCACTACGCGGCCTCGGTGGGGTGTTTGAAGGCCGGCTCAAATATCGCGATGCAGCCGACCGAGAACGCGCCTCGGGGATGGTCGGTGATGACCTCGACCGGCTATGGAAATCCGAAGACCTGTGTTCATCCACCGACGCGGTATTCGTCGCCACCGGAATCTGTCCGGGATATCTTCCCGGGGTTGAAGACCTCGGAGACGGCAAGGTCCGAACGACCAGTCAGGTCATCGATGTAGCGAGTGGAGAGGTCAGCCGAATCGAGACGATTTCCATGCGTTGATTTCATCGCCTCTTTGAGACCATTTTATTTACAGCCCGCCACTGCCTCGCAGTGTTGGGTGGAACATGGAATACGATGTGCCGGCAGATGTCCCCGAAGAGATGGTCGATTCCTACATCGCCAATATGGATGCCGCGACCTGTGGCACCGGGCGGATGAACCTATTCGCCTGCGACCAGAAAATCGAACACCTGAACGATGACTTCTACGATGGTGGAGAGAACATTCCCCTCACCTCTAACAGTCCGACCCACCTGTTTGAGATTGGTGCTCAGGCCGCGCAAGCGGGAACCATTGGTGTTATGGCAGGGCAATTGGGATTGATTTCTCGCTACTCCCGTGATTATCCCGATATTCCTTATCTGGTCAAACTGAACTCCAAGACGGGGATGGTGAAAACCTCCCAGCGCGACCCGGTCAGTCAGGCGATGTGGGATATCGATGATGTGTTCACCCTGAAGGAGAATGGCATCAATGTCGTCGGAATCGGCTACACGATTTACCTGGGTAGCGAATACGAGCACGACATGTTGACCGAAGCCGCCACCCTGATCCGTCAGGCGCACGAGAATGGCCTGATCTGTGTGACCTGGATCTACCCCCGTGGCCAAGCTGTTCTCAACGAGACCGACCCGCAACTGATCTCGGGAGCCGCCGGGGTTGCCGTCTGTATCGGTGCCGATTTCACCAAGGTCAATTATCCCGCTGAATTCCCCGGGAAAAGCCGGCCTGAAAGTTTGGCCGTCGCCGTGGAAGCGGCTGGGCGAACCGGGGTCATCTGCTCTGGCGGCGGCAGTCTGCCGCCTCGAGAATTCTTACAGCGCCTCTATGACCAAATCAACATCTCCGGTGCCCGCGGCTCAGCCACCGGACGCAATATCCATCAGAAGACGACCGAGGAAGCGGTGCGCATGTGCGCCGCCTGCCACGCCATCATCTGTGTAGGAGCGAGCGTTGAGGCGGCAATTGCCATCTTTGAAGGCGATTGAGCACAAGATTTTGCAGTCTAATGTACATGCTCAAGCATTCCGCTCGCATAGGCGGCGAAGAAGATAAGCACCAGGATTGCGGCTCCTATCAGAACGTGTTTGAGGGCGGTTTTACCGGTCTCGGGATTGTGGATATCGGGTAACGTATCGACCGTGGCAACATATAGAAAGGTACCCGCGGCAAATAGCATCGCCAAACCTATCACTTGAACTTCAACGCCGGCAAAAGCATGGAATGATAGAAGAATCATCACCGGGGTGGCCAGAGAAAACAGCACCACATCGCGCATTACATCTTTCCTCTCGCGGCGCTCATGCAGGGAGAATACCCCGAGGCTGAATGCTGCCGGAACTTTGTGAACCAGCACCGCGAATGTAACCAGAGCCGTCACCGCCACCACCCCACCTGCAGCCGCGGCACCGATGGCCAGACCATCGGCGGCAGAATGTAGTGAAAGGCCGAGCACCAACATCCAGGACGAGGTCTGATGGTGAATATGTCCGTGACCATGGTCATGTGAATGGTCGTGATGCTCTTCGTGCACAGCATGGCCGATACCCGAACCCTCAAGAATCAGCATCATCAGAAAACCGGCCAGAATCGCCCCACCGAGAACCAGTGGACCATACTCATCCCCACCCGATGTCGGCGCGGTGGTGGCGAGCTCAAAACCCTCGGGAATCACTACCATCATCGCTGATGCGAGGAGTATCCCAGCGGCGATTCCGGTGCTGACCTTCAGCCGCTCAGGATTGCTGCCCCACTTACTGAATATAGGTAGAAAACCACCGGCTAGGGCTAGAACCAGCGTCACCGACGCCAGCACATATACCGTCTCGACCATGCGATGTCGAGAGGTTTCGCTTATTCAAGTTGTGTTGAACTCACAGCACATTTGTCGGTGGTGCGCCGTATGCATTGTTGCTCTGCTCGCCATCGAAAAACATGAAGATTATTCCGATTATGATAAATAAAGAGAGAACCCACCACCCGGACTTCCCAAGATCATGGAATCGACGGATAGCGACTGCAATTCCGGGAATAAACAGAGCAAGGCTCGTGATTAATCCAACAAGTCCTTGGGTTGCAGTGATTTCAATCCCAACGAATCCATCTATCACTCCAGAGACTAATGAGACTATCACTGCCAACAGAATGAACCACCAGTATTCTGATCTGGATGCTCGGCCACCAAAATCAGCGAATTTCTGGGTAAGGCATGTCTTTATCGAATCTACGAAGGACATCATGTTGACCGGTCGGGCGGCCATCGGTACGGCACCTCCAACCGCACCCACCACCTGCTGTGCCACTGGTTGCTGCGCTACTGGTTGCTGCGCTACTGGTTGCTGCGCTACTGGTTGTTGTGCTGCTGGTGCTTGCATGTGCAGGTGCTACCGCTGGCGCTAAATAATGAACACCCAACAATCCATAGGCTGCTCAACCCAGTGAAGTGAAGGATTGGACATTGCCCTCGACATCGAGCAATAGCGGCTGTCCCTCTTCCCAGGTCGGACAGTTTCGAGAAACCCAGTCGCGGGTCGCCCACTCGCAGATCTCATATCCACCGGAAAGAATTCCCGAGCGCTTGATGTAGCCGACCTTGACGATATCTTTGTCTTTAGATAGAACATTGCCCAGTTGCTGGCTGGTCGTGCCATGGCGCATATTACTATTGATATACTCCAAAATCTCGGCGGTATTCCTCGGTCTCTCGTATAGATATTTCTTTATTTTTTCACGGATTCTGACGGTCTTCATATTAATTCCTCTGCGGGCTCGGTCACGGCCATACCGAACTGTGGGTGGCCTGTTGAAGCACAGGAGAGATGCCGGTGATATAACCGTTTACCCTGCATTGAGATGGATTATTACTGAATGCGGCATAAAATCAACTCTTTCCCGACCTTGTGTGAGGGGTGTAAGGAATAAACTACTTGTCTCCACAGGAAATCTGTAATTAAATGTAATCATATTAGAAAATATAGCAATGTTGAAAGGTAAACTCCCCCTCTAGTTACTTGAGAGGTGTCTATCATGCCGTCCCGCATCCGTTCAGGCTACCGAAGACGCTTGCTCGATTGGCTCGCAGATGGCGGTGGAACTGTGAGTGATGCAGCGCAGTCCGTCGGTTTACACCTGCCACACGCATCTTCTGAACTCAAGCAACTGCGAGAAGATGGTTGGGTTGCGAGTGACCGGGAAGAGGGTTCCAAAGGCGCAGTACAGCGTTTGACCGAGGTTGGATGGAAGCGACTACAAGACGATGATATCGCTAGGCTGCAAGCCATCGACCGCTCAGAAATGCCCGCCGAAGCGATTGGGTGTGTGCTCGCACGCGATGGTACCCATCTCCTTTTGGCTTACGCGCAATCACCGTCATCAGCACTTATTTCCCTACCAAATCGCCCCTTTACCCAACCCGAGGAGGTTGGCGACACCTCGACCGGAAACCAAGGGGGGGATATGAAGTGGGTCTGGGCGGTTCGGCGTGATGCCGCTGAGCATTGGGTTGATATCTCAACTATGAAATCACTCAGTGGAGCGCCGGAAAAGATTGACCCGAGTCGAATCGAGGGTTGGGGTGAACCGCTTCAGGCATGGGTGATTATACGCGTTCAACTGCTTGAGCGAGGCCGTAAGTTGGCACTCTCAGGTGGCTCGTGGATTCAGGCGAATCCCGAAGGCAAGTGGCCTAACCTACCGGCAAGCAGCATCGGTGGCGACTGGGAATTGGGAACCGCGGCACCGGCGCCGACACCGGTCCGACCTAGCGCCGCAATCGCCGCGGTCATCGAAGAGCGCATCACCCAGGGATTGCTGATGCGAATCGCCGGTGAAGGTTCATGGGTTCTCGGTGATCTCGATATGCTCGGTCGGCCGCAATCTCCTTGGCCGTTGGAAGCATTGACCGGTTGGATATTTCTCGCCCATACGAGGTTGGATTCGGAAGAGATAGAGCGTCGTCGCTCATGGTTGCGAACCGAGTTGGTCGGCCGCTCTTCCGACCAGCGGCGTTCCTCTCGGCAGCAGGCGACATGGAACCGCTTCGCCAGCGCGTGGCCGAGTGGGCTCTGGCGCTCAAAGGACCCGGGTGGTGAGGCGGCGTGGGATTTACGGGGCTTGGACGATGGGGCAAGAATAGCTTTGATCGAATGGGCGCTCGATTCGACGCCATCCAAGGTGGTTATCCAATGGCCCTCGGGTATCGAGTTGGCGCGGCCCTTGTGCGAAAGATTGCTGTCCCATCCCAATCTGCGGTTATTGATAATGAATCGCGAGCCTCCCTCCGCTTCACCGCTGATTCTGCGCACCGCCCCTGAAGGACTGCCATCTTCACGCTTGCAATTACCTTCGGGAATCAGCCTCCCGGTGCAACTCTCCTCCGGTTCGCCACCACCATTACGCTTACCCGATATCGCGCTGCCGGAAGTACCCGAAGATATTGCTGAAGTGGCCGAATCTCTCACCGCCCTAGGGGTGATCCTTCCTGAATCATTGCCTAGCAGACCCCCTGCTGACCTCGATGACGCTATCCGAATCTCCTGCTTGCTATATCCCGAGGGTGATGGCGATTGGGCAAATATTTGTGAGGGTCAAACTCCTTTGGCTGCGTGGATAGCATCGCCGCGGGAGGAGAGGTGGAACAGGTGGTTACGAATCTCCAGTCGTCTCGATGAGGTTTGGCTTCCTCTACTTTCACCGAACGATATTCCGTCTCTAGAATTGGTTGAGATAGCCTCGACTATCGAAGATGATGAGTGGGCACAGATTGCCGGAGAAGTACTCTCTCGCCGCTTGATAGAACATCCCGACCTATTGCTCGACCTCCATCCCTTGACCATGGGCAAGGTCAACCCTTGGTTGGCATCGGTTGGTCTGGTCGCCGCCCCTCGCCTTGAGGACGACTATGCCCGAGTCATCACCGCGTGGGCTTGGCCGGCGTGGTTGGAATCCCCAACTCACGGTTTTTCCGAGGTCTTACCAGCACTGGTAATTCTTGAGCAGAGAGGTCTGGTCACAGCTGATTGGAAGAGCGAATTGGGTGATGGAAAGTTGCCAGATGACGGCCCTATTGGAGTGTGGTCGGAATTGATGGACCTCAAATCTGCGAGTATTCAAGATGGAGAATTCGCCATGCGTGTGGTCGAGACCATACCGATGTCATGGTGGTCGCCATGGGCGAGCGAGATACTGCAACTGTTATTGCGGGAAAAGAAGTGGTTGAGATATTTGCTGAGAGAGGACATACCATGGGCTGCAATGGTGTTGCGGAGTAGTGATGAAAGTCACTCGATTCCCGGGGTTGAGCGGCAATTCCAGCAATGTCCTGACGACCTACTGGTTACCCTTGAAGTTCATCGCGATAGATTTGAGAAGAATCCCACCGCCGGCTCCGAGCATCTGCTCGATCTGATCGATGCTCTAGAAGCGGTCTCCAATGGCCGTCCCCCACCCCTGGGGCGGCGGCATCGCAACGCCGGGTGGCTGGCACAGCCACTCGCTCTGTGGCCACACTTTGAAATCGATGAATGGATCGATGGGGATGTGCGAATCGGTGCTCGACTTTTCGCTCGAATCAGCGGCTATCACGAGGGGCTGAAAACCGCCCAACAGAGCCGTTTGGTCTAGTCGAAGCCTTGAAGTCACCTTGCCCTGCCCGCAGATTGCCGCAGCAGCAACATCAGCGTGATGCCTTCGGGCAAGTGAACGTTCGATACCAATGTCTGCGGTTAGCGCAAAGTCGAAGACCACCTGGAGCCTTTTGGCGATGAATGGTGATGCAAGCTTTGTGCCGTAACTGATTGGGTTTGGGTCCTTGCCGGACGAGAGGATGAAGGTGAGCCAACCCCCCGATTGGACACACGCCCCGGCGCGAGGGTCAGGCCTGCGAGGTAACGATGACACACGGCCGTTACGTGCCGGGGCACATTTTTCACTATTTCAGCCCGCATGATAGGGCATGCTCAAAAGTGACGCTACCTGCTACTCATGTCAATGGGAGAGCCACCCTTGCGGCGATGTTTGGTCGGCGGTACCTTTGACCGTTTTCACGTCGGCCATGAAGTACTGTTGTCCACCGCGCTTCGCCACGCCGAGAAAATCGAGGTCTGGGTCAGTGATGATGCGATGGCGAGAAAGAAATCTCAACTTGTAGAGGATTACGAGCGGAGATCGACCGAAGTTGTTGAATGGTTGCAATCCACTTTCCCTGATCGATTCAGTATTCACACCCTCGATGATGAATATGGTCCAGCCCGTACCCGCCACGATTGTGACTCAATCGCCTGTACCGTTGAGACGCAGACAATCTGTGAGAGAATCAATTCCGAGCGGGAGATGGATGATTTGGCGAAACTTGAGATAATCACCGTGCCGCACGTCGAAGATGCACTCGGAGGAGTGGTCAGCAGTACGCGGATAAGAGCCGGAATAATCGACCGCCGGGGACAGCCATGGGTAAGCGATGAACTGGCGCTGAATTCTTATCGAATGGTCGCGAGTTTGGAGGCGGAATTGAAAGCGCCACTCGGTGAGGTATTCACCGGCCCGGAAGCCACCCCTGAAATCGCCATGGAGATGGCCTTGGAACACATTGTTCTCCCCGCACCAGCTCTTATCGCGGTCGGTGATGTCACCGTTCAGACTTTACTCGATATGGAGATCACCCCCGATGTCGCAGTGGTCGATGGCAAGACCAAGCGAGCGATTCTAGATGACTCTGAACTTGTCGATGAAGCCTACTTTGAACAGGTGCTGAAGGCCGAAAACCCAGCTGGAATTCTCACCCCGAGCCTATTCCTAGCCTGTCGAGAGGCCTTGGCAAGTGACCTGTCAACGTTGATTGTAGTTGATGGTGAGGAAGATTTGGCGCCGATGTATCTGCATCGCCTCGCTCCGCTGGGGGCGGCAATATTGTATGGCCAACCGCGCCAAGGTGTGGTATTGTGTCTTACCGATGAGGTGGTCAAGCAGCGCTGCCGCTCCCTTCTAGACGCCTTTGAGGTGCTGTGATGGCCGAACGAGAACAATCGGAGCAGCCGTTGGTTTCGATTACAGTCTGTGTTCGCGATGGTGAACAGTGGATTGATGGATGTATCGCGAGTCTGGTCGCACAGGATTGGCCGAATATCGAGATTATCGCCGTCGATGATGGTTCAAGCGATGCCTCGACCACGAAATTACAGGCTTGGGATGACCCTGAAGGCATGCATAATCATCATCCGGTGAGAGTCTTTACCCAAGGCCAAAAGGGTCTTTCGGCAGCTAGGTCAGCCGCGCTTGGCAAGGCTGTTGGAGAGTGGGTTGCCATCACCGATATCGACGTTCGTCCGGAATCCTCGTGGATTTCACAATTGATGGAATCAAGATTCCCGCTCGACGAGTCGGAAACCGTTGTTGCGGTTACCGGGCGAACAATATTTGAATCCGGAGAGGGTATTATCAGCAAATTACGGGCATCCGAGGTGGCGGAGAAATATCGTAATCGGCAAAGGACAACCAGCCTTGCCAATGGTCCTTGTAGCGTTTTTGAGCGCCGAGCCCTGTTAGAGGTCGGTGGCTTCGACGAAAGATGGTATCATGCCGAAGACATGGAGGTCAGTTTACGATTGGTAGGGGGTGGTGGTACGATTGTCTACTCTCCTGATGCGGTGGTGAATCACGTCGCCGAGGAAAATATCGCCACTTTCCTGGCCAAACGAACTCGCGATGCCAGAGCCCATGTGCGGATTGTTCGTCATCATCCCAAGCGAGGCCGCACCGTAGGTTTCGATTTCATCGGTAGCGCCTGGTGGATATTGATGCTGTGCCCGGTGATCCTGATGGCAATTTCAGGATTGGTAATCGGCATCGAGACCCTTTACCTCGAGTCCAAACCATTCGACCCGTCATCGAAGGCGCAGGTGCTCTCCCTGATATGCCTCCTTCCGCTCTTGATTCATCTACTGTATTTTCCCCAAACCGTCATCGGCTCATTACTGAGGTTGCGACGGCCGATTTGGAGTCTAAAACTCATCGTCGTACTCTACATGTGGAGTTGGTCGCTGTGGAAGGGTCTGGCGCTTGGCTACCTCGATGCCCTCTTGGGAAGAAATGGGCACTAGTGTGTCCGAACCCAACATCAAGGTTTGAAGGACGCACGGCGAGGCGCAAGCGAAGAGGAGACTGCGCTGGAAGCAGGATAGTACCCCTCATCAGCAGTAATG
>Ga0209554_1000124_pt1 | contig 60277 bp, 65 predicted proteins | sample MarorgKNORR_S2LV_5_FD_188221 | JGI IMG/M metagenome (GOLD analysis project Ga0209554, IMG submission 188221) | Marine microbial communities from the Southern Atlantic Ocean, analyzing organic carbon cycling - Bottom_A/KNORR_S2/LV (SPAdes) (version 2) | ecosystem: Environmental > Aquatic > Marine...
ACCGGTTGTTCCACCAACTGAACTTTGGCTCGGATTCCTATGTCTTTCAGCATCGATTGAGCGGCCTCCGCGATGAGAGGCAACTCGGGCCGCTGCCGATAGGTGAGTAGATCTAAGACTAAGGGCTGGCCGTCTTTTTCCACGATTCCGTCGCCATCGGTATCCCGGTACCCCGCTTCGCTGAGAAGAGCCCTCGCTTTTTCCGGCTCGAAGCGGTGTGCACGAAGTTGATCACAAGTCAGGAATCCAGGTGGGAATGGTCCTATGGCCTCGGCGCCTTTGCCTTGCGTTATCGCACCGACCAGGGCTTGACGGTCAACAGCTAGGACTACTGCCTGGCGAACCCGCTCGTCATTCATTGCTCCTCTTTCGTGGTTGACGAACATAAAAGTCAGAGCATTTGGCGCCGCGGACTTCACTGCTAGATTAGGGTCGTTTTGCACCGTAGAAGTCCCCTCAGGCGAAAGGTAAACGGCGATGTCCACGTCGCCGCTCTGTAACGCCAACAACCGGCTGTTGGCGTCGGCCAAGCCAAGGTATTTTATTCGGCCCAGCTTGGGAAGAGAACCCCAATACTGATCGTGGCGAGTTACCACCATTTCCTTATCCAGTTCGAACGTCTCCACCTTGTAAGGGCCGGTCAATACCGGTTTGGTGGGAAAGGCGTCGCCCATGGCCTGAGCCGCGGCGGCATCTACGATGGCGGTTTTATTGGCGGTAAGCAATCCAGGCAGGACGGGGCTTGCGCCGTTGGTCACGATTCTTACCTTCAGCGGGTCCATCACCTCAATACTAGCTATATCAAGTAAGGTCTCCACGCCCTTGTTCTGGGTGATGGCCCGTTCCAGGGAAGCTTTAACCGCTGCGGCATCCATACCCGCGCCGTTGTGAAACTTCACGCCCTGGCGAATGGTGATCTCCCAAGTCTTTTCATCTACCTGCTGGGCCCCGGTGGCCAACCATGGTTCGGGAGTGAAATCCTTACCCAGCCGGAACAAGGTCTCGGATAGACCTGTGGGAAGGGCCAGCCACCCTGCTTGGAGTGGGTCAGGCGGCTGATCCAGAAAGACCACGGCTATAGTCATAGACGAGTCTTTGCCACTGTCAGCTGGGATTAGTGTTGCCGCCGCTAGAGGAGCAGTTGTGGACGCTGGAACAGCGGTCGCGGCTCCACCACACGCGGTGACGGCTAAAGCCAGCACTACCAGAAAAACTGGGATACTTCGAGAGAGAAATGCCATTTTGGAACTCCGATTTAATTTTTAGAATCCGTGTGTTGTTGGCAGGGCAGCCCACCCCTCACTTCCGGCCTTCCAGGGTCTCCCGGAACCGCGTGTCCTGTTGCTCGCGAGTCAGCAAGATACAGTTGGAGCAGAAGTCGCTGGACTTCTCCGTCCGCCAATAGAGGCAGCATCCAGACCGCCTGGAAAAGAGGCCTAGTTTACCCCGGTGTCCGAACACCTCCATGGCCAATTGCCGGTACACCGGCGACGATGGGTCGCCGAAGAAGGCGTCGGCATCCTTAACCACTGATTCGGGTTCCTCCGCTACGTCATATAGCCTGCTGAACGCCTGGGCGCACGAGTCGGCAACGGTATTCCAGGAAACCTTGATGCTGGCCCGCGCCGCCCGGCGAAGTGACGGGATCACTATGCGTAGGTTAGCGTCGAACAGCCACCCCTTGAGCCGGGCATAGAGTTCCGCCGTGTCGGCGACAACCACGGCGTCATGGTGACTCGAGTCGGGATCGGCTGGAAGCGCCGCAAAGGCCGGCCGTTTGAGGGCGGTGCCATCTATACGCTGGCCGTCCCAGTGGAACTCCAAGTTACTCAAGCGCACATCAGGCACCCGCCTCTCCAACACGTATTGGGAGATCAGCGGCCGGGTGACCCGAGTTAGGTAGGCAATGACGAAGGCAGAACAGGCGGCGTGGTGGTTGCCGGTGCCCCACCGGTCACGCCCAAGGGCCATCACCATGTCCTGCAGGCGCTGATCATCGTCCTGGAACAAGGATGTGGCCTCGAGCCAGCCGTCCTGATCCCGCTTCCGGCCTGGGAGGTTAAAGAGTTCGTTTAGCGCCCCGGCTCGGCGCATGCTGTCGGCCAGCGGGTTTTGATCAATATCTATTCGACTACTATGCATATGCATCCTGTAGAATTCGCGTGAGTTCCACCCATCCCTGCTGTCCTCGCCGAATGCTCTCGGACAGCTCGATTCGTCGTCCTAAAAAAATAGCCCGGTCTCCGTGACCGGGCGAAAATCCGTCCAATTCATACCCTCTGCCTCGAAGTGTATCAATCCATGCCTGTGGCAGGTCTCCTGGCTTCTGGCTTCAACCGTTTTCCCAGCCTTCCCGGCCCAGGTTATCGGGCCAGTGACTTCGCACCTTGCGGCTTGGGTTGGCTCACCAGTTACAGTGGCGGGACCGCGCCGGATTCGCACCGGCTTCCCTTTTCAGCCCCGATTTATCGGGGCCACCATCAAGCGGTATTCAATTGTTAAGGATTTCTTATTAACCGTCTGCCTCCAGCGGCTTACGGTTGCCGATGGGCGTCTACGTCCCACCACTTTGCCCGGGTGGGCGGGCGAATACGATTCCGTCCTTACCCTCGTATTGCTCGCGCATATCGTTGAAAGCCTTTAACCTTTCCGGCTGCAACTCGGTACGCTGGTTGTCGTCATCCAGGTACGGGTTGGGGAAATACCCTCTCAGCAAGGTTTCTTCGCTGGAACCGGAGAATCGAACATAATATGAGAGCATGTCCCCGTGGCTCTTTGCCTCCACGAATTGGATCCCCGTTATATTGTCCAGGCCGATATGGAAGTGCCAATTGTCTGCTTCAACGGTGATGTAGCCGCGTTCTAACTCCGGCTCCTTGATCCCCTTGGAGTTATTCTCACTGACCACCTCGCCTCCGCCAACAACCCACATCACCCGGTCGTCTTTGGTAAGGTCCTTTATCAAGTCAAGGGCTATATCCACGGTCTGCCTCCGGGGAACTGTTTAAGAAATGGTCTCCCGCGTACGTGATCCCGCTACTGATAATCCTGACGATCTCACGAGCGTCCCAATTCTATCAAACACTTCTACCCGTTGAAAGTAGTGCTCCTATTAGTTTTTACGTTAGAAGTATAAAGAGCCCACACCGTCTCACGGGCGAAGGCCGGTGTTCATGCCCGCAGTTGATGCAAACGTTCTGTGGGTTCCGGCCTGCGCCGGAATGACGCAAGCCCGGTCCCATCACCACCATTTCAATGCTCAACTTCACCTGAAGGTCTATTTATGGCTGTTGCCCTTCTTGCCTTGCCTCCAATTCCGTTTCCAGATCCAGGTAGAGTTCCTGCAACTTCTCCCGCATCTCCGGTGGGGGCTCGGCCCAAAGACCACGTTCGATGGCTTCCAGTAGCCGTTCCACGATGCTACGCAACGCCCAGGGATTGCTCTCCTGGAAGAACTTCTGGGTCTCCGGGTCCAAGACGTAGCTCTCGGTCACGTCTTTGTACATCCAGTCTTCCACCACCTGGGCCGTGGCGTCGTAGCCGAACATGTAATCCACGGTGGCCGACAGCTCGAACGCACCCTTGTAGCCATGGCGCTTCATCGACTCGATCCACTTGGGGTTGACCACCCTGCTCCGGAACACCCGGCGCGCTTCGTCTTGCAGATCGCGGACCTTAGCTCGGGAAGGGTCGGAGCTATCGCCGAAAAATTGGCGCGGGTTCCGGCCGGTCAAGGCCCGCACGGTGGCGATCATGCCCCCGTGATACTGCATGTAGTCATCGCTGTCGAATATGTCGTGCTCCCGGGTGTCCTGGTTCTTGGCGGCCACGACGATCTGGCTGAACCGCTGCCGGAACTGGGGCCTGGCACTCACTCCGAAGTCGCGCTGGGTGTAAGCGTAGCCGCCCCAAGCGGTGTAGACCTCCGCCAAGTCCTCCACCGTTTCCCAGTTGCGTTCGTCCAACGCCGCCAGGATACCGGCCCCGTAGGTGCCCGGTTTGCTGCCGAATATCCGATACAGCGACGTGGCCCGGTCGCCCTCACCCTCGGCCCCTCTCTCTGAAGGAGAGGGGTGTTCGCTATCTGAGGTAGATCGGTCACGGGCCAGGTCTTCTCTGAGGTGCTTGAGAATGAAGTTTTCTTCGGGAGATTCGTCCTGGGATGCCGCCATTTCCACGGCCTGATCCAGAAGATTGATAAGGTTTGGAAAGGCGTCGCGGAAAAAGCCGCTGATCCGTATGGTTACGTCGATGCGGGGGCGGCCCAATTCGGAGACGGGTATGACCTCCAGCCCTTCGACCCTACGGCTTTCCGGTTGCCAGACCGGCCGGACGCCCAGCAATGCGAGAATCTGGGCAACGTCGTCGCCGTGGGTGCGCATGGCCGACGTCCCCCAGACCACTAGTCCCACCATTTCTGGATAGGCCCCTTCCTCGGTCAGGTACTTTTCCAGCAGAGCGTCAGCCAGGGCCTTGCCGGTTTCCCAAGCGGAGGGCGACGGGATGGTCTTGGGGTCCACCGAGTAAAAGTTACGCCCCGTGGGCAGGATGTTGGCCATTCCCCTGGTGGGCGCTCCGCTGGGCCCCGGAGGCACGAACCGGCCTTCCAGCCCTCGAAGCAGGTTGCCGATCTCATCAGGGGTACGTTGCAAGGCCGGATATATCGTATCCGCCACATAACCCAGCACGAGCTGGGTTTGAGCGTCAGCCTGTCCCAAGATTTGGGACACCACTGGGGCCACGAAATCCGGATTGAAGTCCTGGGCCAACAGCAGGCGGTAGGCTTCGCGGCACAGCAATTCTATGCGCTCCAGCAAATCTCCCTGAGTACGCACTGGCGTGTCCGGGTCTGCCGATATTAATGCCGGATGAACGTTTCCACCGGCCGGGAGCGCCGGCTCGTCGATGATCGAGCCGTAATCCAGCCGCAGGGCTTCCGCTATTGACTTGCGTAGGCTTGGAATGCCGCTGATGTCCAGGCGAGTCAGGGCGCACAGCAGGCCGATCAGTAGCTCGCCCTCGGGAGCCTCCCCCAGAATATGAAGCCCGTCCTTTATCTGAGCGTCTTTTAATTCGCAAAGATAACCGTCTATCTCCAAAATGAATTCGCCGAAATCCTCGGGGAGGTCGTCGATGCCCAGGTCACGGTTCAATTCGGCTGCTTTGACCAACTCCCAGATCTGAGCTTCCAGCAAAGGGAGCTTGGCCGGATCCAGCGTCTGGCACTGGTAATGCTCGTCCATCAATTGCTCGACCCGGGCGATATCGCCGTAGCTATCGGCAGTGGTCATCGCCGGGATCAAGTGGTCTACGATGGTGGCGTGGGTACGGCGCTTGGCCTGGGCGCCCTCGCCGGGGTTGTTAATTATGAAAGGGTAAAAGAGGGGAACGTCGCTCAACGCCACCTCCGGATAACAAGCTTCGGACAAGCCGATGCCCTTCCCGGGTAGCCACTCCAGGGTGCCGTGTTTTCCAACGTGGATCATGGCGTCGGCCTTGAAGACATCCCGGATCCAGCGATAATAGGCGATGTAATGGTGGGTCGGCGCCAAGTCCGGGCTGTGGTAGATGGCGATGGGATGTTCGCCGAACCCCCGGGGCGGCTGCAGGCCGATAAAGACGTTACCCAGGTCGATGCCCGCTATGGCCAGGCTTCCGTTGGTGCGGTAAACCTGTCCCGGCGGCTCACCCCAAGTCTCGGTCATCTCCTGGACAACCTTGGCTGGAAATCCCTGGAACCATTCGGCGTATTGGCGGACGGTGACATGACCGACCGCCATTTTAAGTTGCTCTTCGGTAAGCGAGTCCCGGTCGTTGCTGCACCGTTCGATGATGCGGTGGACCAGTTCATCTCCGGTTTCGGGTATATCGGTGACGTGATAACCGGCGCTTTTCATGGCATTCAGAATGCGGACCACCGACGCCGGTGTATCCAGACCCACCGCGTTGCCGATACGAGCGTCCTTGGTGGGATAGTTGCTTAGGATGATAGCGATCCGCTTTTCCGAGTTTTCCTTGAGCCGTAGATCGGCCCATTTGATGGATAGGCGGGCCAGATAGTCGACCCGGTCTTCCCTGGGCACGTAACGCTGCATACGTCCGGACAGTTTGGCAGCGCCGGACGATGCGCCGCTATGTCCGGTTTCCTGCTTAAAGGATATGGGAACCGATATGATTCGGCCGTCGAACTCGGGCAGGGCTATGCTCATGGCAGTGTCGATGGGACCCAATCCAAGGGAGCTTTCCTGCCAATCCTCTTCAGTGCCGGTGCTGATGATTCCTTGAATGATTGGAATGTCCAACTTGTCAAGGTAATCCACCGTCCATCCGGCGGCGATGGTAGGACCCTCGGTGCTCAACTCGCTCATGGACATCCCCATGGTCGTGATGATGCAATCGACCTTGGGAACACCGTCGGGATCGGCCAGGTACTCGGTAAAGGTACGGTTGCCTTGGCCGTCCTCTTCAGGATTGTGCTTCAAACTGTAGGAGAACAAGGGCAGGACGTTGGCGCCCATCGCTTCCAACCGGTGGATCAGGCTATCGATCGTAAGCAGGTTTCCGCTCATCCAATGCGCCCGGTAAAAAAGAAGGGCGATGCGGGGCTTTCCAGCCTGGAACCGGTCCCGGATGTAATCATCGACCTCGGTGCCTTGGGCCACGTCAGGGTGGTACAGACCCTCCCAAGGAATGTGGCTGGGAGCTTCGTGTCCATAATCGGTACCCAAGTAGGTATCGCTGAGGAAAAAGAAGAGATTTTCCAGGTTCTGCACGCCGCCGCGCATCAGGTAGGCGAAGACCGTTTCCACTTCCGCCACCGGCACGGTGCAGGCGGTAACCAGATCCTCGTCCCACTCCTGATGACCTGGCAAGGCTATCAGGGGTATCCCGCGGACACGGCAATCGCGGACCAGTTGGTCAAACAACTGGGGCATGGACTGTTTTCCACCCAGGAGACGCAAGATAACGACGCCCGCGTCTTCCAGGGCCGTCATCAGTTCTCCCTGGGCCTCGGGGGTTTCCAGGGCTACCGGGTTGAACGCCCTGACGTGAGGATAGTCATCGGGCATCCCGCTCAAGGCCCGCTCGGCGGTGAGGATGTCCGTATCGGCGGTGGTGACGAACAGGACAGTCTTCCGTTGGGTGGTTGTATCCATTCGCTCAGTCATTAAGCATCACTCATGGGAGTTCGGCCCTTCGCCGGCTTCTGTAAAGATCACCATTATGGAAAGATCGCTGAACTCCTCAGTGATCTCGCCGCACTCATCAAGGTTGCCGTCCCACCGTTTCTCGCCGTCCAAGGTAAGGCGCTGGAACACGGTGACCGGCCTCTCTCCCGCAATGCCCGCGGACACTAATTCCTTGGCGATACCGGGGGGCATCAGGTCGTAGGGACGGGGCAGCAGGATCACGTGCCTGCGCCCATCTTTGAGAAAGTGGACAACCTCTTCAACGTCCGAGGCAAAGTCGTCGGAAGCGCCGCGCCGCTGGTGGAGGGTGATGAACACCGCGTCTTCCAGGGAGATTCCAGCCCTGGCACAGGCCATCTGGATCGAGCTGATGCCCGGGGTCAGCTCCACCTTCCCGGCCCGGCGCCGTACCCTGGCCAACAACTCACGGGCGGACACGTTCAAGTCGCCCCAGCAGCAGACAACGCACTTCTTACCGAGCAAGGCCTGGGACTCGACGTACTCCAGCACGTCCTCTTGGTCCCGGTAGGTCATGGGACAAGCTTCAGCATTAGTGAGCCAGGGCTGGACCACGTCTAGCACGGTCTTGAACCCCGCCACCACGTCGGCGTTCTCGAGAATCTCACGCCCTTGCAGCGTCATCAGACTGGGATCACCCGGCCCGACTGCAACGATCGCGATGGACGTATCGCTATGATTTAGACTCATAAATACCGCAGTTTATCCTTTTTATAAGTATAGTTTGAGTTACTATCTGCAGGCCGATATATATATACTAAGGTGAGAACCATAAAAAAACCCCCGGACTCTGTCGTGACCGGGGAGAGTTTGCTGGCGTGGTCGTGGCGCGATACTCAAATAGGGTAGCGCCACGGGGGCATGTTTCTGTTTCGCGCAGACGAGAGCTCCCCTTACCCGGGCAGGTGTCCTGACTCGCGGGATACGCCTGGATATTCCCGTCTCAAATCGTGAGATATGATAAACAGGCCCCAAGCAATCCCGCATACAGTGGCGCAACCGCGGCGGCCTTTCACCGCCTTCCCTATTAAGCCGTTTGCAGCGCCTCGGGTAGAACATTCGGTTGTTAAGGCCGGCCTGCCGAACCGGATTCAAGAAGCCCATCTGGCAGGCAGGGATGATTAGACACTTTAAGTGGCTCCAGAATGGTTGTCAACAGGCCGAAATTAGTTGACATCTACAGTCAAGGTTGGTAAAGTACCTAGTCGCTGTCAAGTCGATAAGCGGGGATATTCTATGCCTACAGTAAATCAATTGGTCCGGCATGGCCGTAAGCCGGTTCGGAAGAAGACCAAGGCCCCGGCGCTGCACTGGGTCCAGAACTCATTGCGCAACCGGGTAAAGTATGGCAAGGGGTGTCCGCAACGGCGCGGGGTGTGTATTCAGGTACGCACGATGAACCCCAAGAAACCCAACTCAGCGTTGCGGAAAATAGCCCGCGTTCGACTTACTAACGGAGTTGAGATCACCGCCTACATCGGCGGCGAAGGGCATAACCTCCAGGAGCACTCGGTGGTTCTGGTCCGGGGTGGCCGGGTTAAAGACCTGCCGGGTGTCCGCTATCACGTCATCCGCGCCGCCTTGGATTGCGAAGGTGTCTCGGACCGGAGGCGGGGCCGAAGCAAGTACGGAGCCATCAAGCCTCGTACCGACCGCTAGACCGGTATTTAGCAATTTATGGCGTCCATCAGCCTTTTTGGTATTAAGCGTAAGGTGTGACTATCTATGTCCAGAAGAAGACGCGCTGTAGTCCGGGTGATTCCCCCGGATCCTTTGTACAACAATGTTGAACTGGCCAAGTTCATCAACAATGTGATGCAGCGGGGTAAAAAGACCACCGCCCAGCGCATCTGTTACAGCGCTTTCGAGATCATCAAAGAGCAATCCAACAGAGAGCCGCTGGAGGTATTTCAGATGGCTCTTAAGAATGCCACCCCAATGGTGGAAGTTAAGCCCAAGCGAGTGGGAGGGGCAACTTACCAAGTGCCCACGGAGCTCCGTCCCAGCCGTAGCGAGGCTTTGGCCATCCGGTGGCTTATTCGCGGCGCCCGCGGAAGGAAAGGGATGCCCATGCGCCGAGGATTGGCTCAAGAACTTATGGAAGCATCCCGCGGAGAAGGAACGGCAGTACGCCGTAAGGAGGAACTACACCGTATGGCGGAGGCCAATCGAGCTTTCGTCCATTATCGAAGATAGACGTCTCAAGGGGCGCCCGGTGCCACATCAATTATGGAGAGCAGCTTTCCGATAGGGAAAATTCGTAATATAGGCTTTATCGCCCACATCGATGCGGGCAAGACAACGGTAACCGAAAGGGTACTTTTTAACACAGGTAGGATCCATCGGTTAGGAGAGGTGGACGACGGGACCACCACCATGGACTGGATGCCTCAGGAAAGAGAACGGGGCATCACCATCACCGCTGCCGCCACCACCGCCTATTGGCGGGATTGCAAGATCAACATCATCGACACGCCCGGCCATGTCGATTTCACCGCTGAGGTGGAACGTAGCCTCCGTGTTCTGGACGGCGGGATCGTCGTTCTTGACGCTGTAGCTGGCGTTCAATCTCAATCAGAAACCGTATGGCGTCAGGCCGACACCTACAACGTTCCCCGTATCTGCTTTGTCAACAAGATGGACCGGGTTGGCGCTAGCTATGAGCGCACGATCGAGTCGGTCCGCCGCCGCCTGAAGGCCAATACCGTGCCGGTCCAACTGCCCATCGGTGAAGAATCCGATTTCCATGGTGTGGTAGACCTGATCAGCGGACAGGCTTGGACCTACCCCAATACCCACGTCAACGGCGCCCGGCACGCGAACGGCGCATCCGAGGCCGAGCTAGGGCCCATGCCCCCCGAGTGCGAGGAGAATTACCAAAAATTCCGGCAAGCCATGATTGAAAAGATCGTGGAGACCGACGAAAGCCTGCTCATTCGCTACCTGGAAGGGGAAGAAATCGGAAACGATGACCTTAGTGCGGCTTTGCGCAAGGCGACCATCAATCGCGAGCTAGTGCCTGTCTTATGCGGCAGCGCCGTCGGCAATAAGGGGATACAACCGTTACTAGACGCGATCATCGATTTTCTGCCTTCCCCGTCGGATGTTCCTCCGGTAGAGGGCATCCGACCCCAGACCGAAGAAACAGTGCTTCGGTATCCCGATGAAAATGAACCGCTGTCCGCTTTGGCGTTCAAAGTGGCGACAGATCCCTTCGTGGGCCGATTGGTATTCCTCCGCATATATTCCGGCAAGGTAAAAGCCGGAGAGCAAGTGCAGAACGTCACCAGAGGAAACCGGGAGCGGATGGGGCGGCTGCTCCAGATGCACGCCAACCACCGGGAGGACCTGGAGGTCATCGGCGCCGGAAATATCTGCGCGGCCATCGGGCTTAAAAACACCTTTACCGGGGACACGATCTGTATCGCGTCCGATCAAGTGATCTTGGAACCGCCGCAATTCCCTCAACCGGTGGTATCGGTGGCCATTGAACCGGCCACCCGGGCCGACCAAGACCGGCTGAGTGAAGCCCTTAGAAAACTATCCGACGAAGATCCCACTTTCATAGTCAAGTTCAACGACGAAACCGGCCAGACGGTTATGTCCGGCATGGGAGAGCTTCATCTGGAAGTGTTGGTCGACCGCATGCGGCGGGAGTTCGACGTGGAAGCCCAGGTGGGATCACCCCGGGTGTCTTACCGGGAAACCATCACCCAAGCGATCAAGGTGGAGGGACGGTTCGTTCGCCAAACGGGCGGTCACGGCCAGTTCGGCCACATCTGGCTGGAATTGGAGCCCTTGGACCGGGGGTCCGGAATCGTATTCGTGAACGCCATCAAGGGTGGCACCATTCCCCGAGAGTACATCCCGGCAGTGGAAAAGGGAGTCCGCCAGGCACTGGACAATGGGCCCATGGCTGGTTACCCGCTGGTGGATATGCAGGTCAAACTGGTGGACGGCAGTTATCACGACGTTGACTCGTCGGAGATGGCCTTCCGTAGCGCCGGAATGCTGGCCATCCGGGAAGGCGTGCCCAAGGGTAAGCCGGTGCTATTGGAACCTATCGTAGACCTGGAAGTAACGACGCCAGGCGAGCATCTCAGTGAGGTCATTGGAGACCTTGGGACCCGCCGCGCTCAGATCCGGAATATCGAGGGGCAAGACGAGATTCAGGTAGTTCGGGCCTATCTGCCCTTGGGGGAGACTTTCTCCTATACCACGGCGCTTCGGTCAATCACCCGAGGCAGGGCCACATTTACGATGGAATTCCGTCATTACGAGCCAGTTAACGCGGAACTCTTGAAAACACTGGTCCGAGTGTGATAAACATAGACCCGTTCGGCAAAATTAGGCGAGATAGAGGCATATGGTAACCAGGCAAAAAGTCAGGATCGTCCTCAAGGCTTTCGATCATAAAATGCTGGACCTTTCGGCGGGCCAGATCGTGGAAACCGCGGAGCGTACCGGAGCACGGGTAGCCGGCCCAGTACCCCTGCCGACTCACATCCGCCGGTTCTGCGTCATACGAAGCCCCCACGTCGACAAAGACTCGCGAGAACACTTTGAGATACGCACCCACAAGCGGCTCATAGACATCCTAGAGCCCACGTCCAAGACCATCGACTCGTTAACGCGGCTGAACCTGCCGGCCGGCGTTGATATCTCTATCAAGCTTTAACTAGACGGTTATAAATATGTTGCAAGGCTTTCTCGGTAAAAAGGTTGGAATGAGCCAGGTCTTCTTGGACGACGGTAGAGTGGTGCCGGTCACGGTCATAGAAGCCGGTCCCTGCTTCGTCACCCAAGTGAAGACGGTTGAAACCGACGGTTATGAGGCGGTCCAGATAGGTTTTGGCGCGGACAAACGGGCCAACAAACCTACGCGGGGCCACATGAAGGACACCCAAGTCTGCCGCTATCTCCGGGAAGTCCAAGTTGACGACATCGGCGATTATCAGGTGGGCGACAGCGTCTCGGTTGAGATATTCACCCCTGGCGAGAAGGTAGATATCATCGCCCGGTCTAAAGGAAAAGGATTCGCCGGCGTCATCAAGCGCTGGGGATTCGACGGCGGACCGCGCACTCACGGCCAATCGGACCGGGCACGAGCTCCCGGATCCATCGGTGGAGGCACCACACCGGGCAAAGTATACAAGGGCCTGAAGATGGCCGGCCACATGGGTAACCGGCGAATAACGGCCAAGGGATTAGAAATCATAAAGGTCGACACCGACCGGAACCTGCTAATGGTCAAAGGCGGCATACCCGGCTCGCAGATGGGTGTGGTGCAGATCCGGCGGACCGGCAAATCGGTGAAACCGCCAGCCTAAGGGCTGGACGGCAACGGATTGGAATACGAATGGAAGTTTCGGTAATAAATTCCCAGGGAGACACGGTCGACACCATAGATCTGGACGACGCCGTTTTTGCCGTGCCTATGAACCATGCCCTGGTCCATCAGGTGCTGGTTATCTATCAGGGAAACAAGCGCCAGGGTACCTCCGACACCAAGACGAGGGCTCAAGTGTCGGGGGGCGGGCGCAAGCCCTGGATCCAAAAGCATACCGGGCGGGCCCGCCAGGGTAGCATACGCGCCCCGCAATGGCGCCACGGCGGGGTGGTCTTCGGACCGCACCCTCGGGACTACCGGAAAGCGCTGCCACGCCGGATGCGCCGATTGGCCTTGAAATGCGTCCTGTCGGAAAAAGCCAGGCAGAACCAACTCATCTGCATCGACGCCATGGACGGAATCAACGGTAAGACTAAGTCGATGGTGGAGCTACTGTCCAATCTGGGAATCACCGGATCAGCCTTGGTGGTGACCAAAGACACGGTGCAATCGGTTGTACGGGCGGCCCACAACATCGAGAAGATCTGGACCCTTCCGGTGAACCAACTCAATGCCCAAGAACTCTTGAGCCGGGACAAGCTGGTAATTACTCTGGAAGCGGCTCGCTGGGCCGAGCAGGATCTAGCCGTGCCTCCCCCTCGCTGGAAAGACAGGATGGCCGACCCAAGTAGCGCCGGCGAGAATTCGCCGGAAGAGGCGAGCCCCGTGGCCACCGTTGCTGAAGAGCCGGCAAGCGGGCCGGCCGAAGAAGCTGCGGCGGAGAGCGTAGACGAAGCGGAAAACGCTGGAGGAGAGGAGTAGATGGATATCCATCATGTCCTGATCAAACCGGCGATCACCGAGAAAAGTACCCTCCTTCAGGAGTCCGGGAAATACACGTTCCACGTGTCTCTCAAGGCAAACAAAGTGGAAGTGAAGCAAGCCGTTGAAACCCGGTTCGATGTGAAGGTGCTAGACGTAAATATCACTAAGCTGCACGGAAAACTGAAGCGGTACGGTCCCCGTACCAAAAAGCGTCCCGATATTAAAAAGGCCGTGGTCACCCTGAAGCCAGGGGATAGGATCAACCTGATCGAGGGTGTGTAAAGGGTTTTTAATATGCAAGGAAATCGAGTATGCCTCTAAAAAACTTAAAACCGATGACGCCCGGCACCCGCAATGCGGTGCGGCCTTCTTTCGAGGAGATCACGACGAGGAAACCCGAGAAGTCCTTGCTCGAGCATCTGCCCAACCACGCCGGCCGCAATAACACGGGACAGGTCACCGCCCGGCACCGGGGCGGCGGCCACAAGCAGATGTACCGCAAGATCGACTTTAAGCGGATCAAAGACAAGGTGCCCGGCCGGGTAAGATCCATCGAGTATGATCCGAATCGCACCACCCGCATCGCCTTGATCTTTTACGCCGACGGAGAGAAGAGTTACATACTGGCCCCGGTGGGATTGTCGGTAGGCGATTGGGTTGAGTCGGGACCGCAATCGGAGATTCATCCCGGCAACTGCCTCCCCCTGCGGTCGATACCTACTGGAACGGTGGTTCATAACTTGGAATTGACTCCCCAGCGGGGCGGTCAGTTGGTAAGAAGCGCCGGGTCGGGCGCCCAAGTTCTGTCTAGGGAAGGCAACTATGTGCTGATAAGGCTTCCCTCCGGAGAGATGCGCCGGGTCTTGTTGGAATGCCGGGCCAGTATCGGCCAGCTTTCCAACCCGGATCATAAAAACGAAAGCCTGGGCAAGGCTGGAGCCAGCCGCCATCTGGGACGGCGCCCCCAAGTTAGGGGTGTCGCCATGAACCCAGTAGACCACCCCCATGGAGGTGGTGAGGGGCGCTCACCCATCGGCATGCCCGGACCCAAGTCGCCCACCGGTCAGCCCACCTTGGGCCACAAGACCCGCCGGGTGCACAAAGCAAGTAGCAAGTTCATAATGCGAAGGGGCAGGAGACGATAGAATGTCCCGGTCAATCAAGAAAGGCCCTTACGTCCATCCTAAGTTGGCCAAGAAAGTGGAGGCCGTACAAAGGTCTGGCACAAAAACGGTCATCAGAACTTGGTCCAGAGCGTCGATGATAATGCCCGAATTTGTCGGGATAACCTTCGGCGTACACGACGGACGCCGGCATATACCGGTGTTCGTAACGGAAAACATGGTGGGCCACCGGCTAGGTGAGTTCTCACCGACGCGAACCTATCGTGGTCACGTCTCGCGCTCCGAACGCACCAGTAGGCCAATGAGGTAGTGAATTGCCACCAGTCCGTGCTGTAGCCAAAAAGATTAGCGCGTCTCAAAAACGGTTGAAGCCGATACTGGACTTGGTCCGGGGCCGGCCGGTGAGCGACGCTCTTAACACGTTGAGCCTGCTGACATCGCCTTGGGCCAAAACCGTGGCCAAAGTGGTGCAATCGGCAGCGGCCAATGCTGAAAACAATATGATGATGAACCGGGACTCTCTACGGATAGTCGCGATCTCCGCGGACCAGGCCACGCCATTGAAAAGATTTCGGCCCAGGGCCAGGGGCCGCATCGGCCGAATCATAAAGCGTTCCAGCCACATCACAGTGGTAGTGGACGAACCAGGACAGGAGCGTTAAAACATGGGCCAAAAAACCCACCCATACGGGTTTCGGTTGGGCATCATCAAGGATTGGAAAGCGCATTGGTTCGCGCCCAACGCCCGTAGCTACCGCACCTTGGTGTTAGAAGACATCAAGCTGCGGAAAAGCATCGTAGATGAGTACAAGTCCTTCTCCGACGCCGGCATAGCCAAGGTTGAGATTGACCGCGGGGCACAGGATAGTGTGATCAACATCCACTCCGCGCGCCCCGGGATCCTGATCGGCAGGGACGGAGAGCGGGTTAAGAATCTCCGAACCAAGCTGGAGTCCATCACCCAGCGCCGGGTGCAGTTAAATATCATAGAGATCGAGCAGCCTGAGATTAACGCCTACCTGGTTGGCCGAAACATCGCCGACCAGATGGAGCGCCGGGTAGCTTATCGCCGGGCCATGCGTCAGGCAGCCCAAAGGGCCATGCAGGGCGGCGCGCAAGGCATCAAGATTGTCGTCAAGGGACGCATCTCCGGTTCGGAAATCGCCCGCGTTGAAAAGTTGATGATGGGCCGGGTTCCACTGCACACTTTACGGGCGGACATCGATTACGCCTTAGCCGAGGCCCACACGGTCATGGGACAAGTGGGCGTCAAAGTTTGGGTCTACCACGGCGACATCCTACCGCCGCCACCTGAAGAAGAGGAAGAACTGGAAACCATCGAGGTTACGGTCCAGGCTGATTCAGACGAGCCGGACATTGTGTTGGACGAAGACCTTCAGATCTAGAAACTAGCATGATCCATGGTGGGAATAAGTCACCACCATCGAAGATTCGTTGAATCCGTTCGCCAAGGGCGTCCTTAGGGACTCAGGCTGGAACGGCCATAGACGAACAATAATAAGGGGTAAGCAATGTTGCAGCCGAAGCGGTCCAAATTTCGCAAGGTGTTTCGGGGCCGGCGCAAAGGTGCCGCCACTACCGGTAGCACTGTGAGCTTTGGTGAGTTCGGGCTCAAAGCCATGGAGGCCAACTGGATCACCGCGCGGCAGATCGAAGCGGCCAGGATCGCCGTCACCCGCCACCTACGCCGTGGCGGCCAGGTGTGGGTAAGGGTTTTCCCGGACAAATCAGTCAGCAAGAAACCTGCCGAAGTCCGCATGGGCGGCGGCAAGGCCGCGGTGGACCACTGGGTAGCCGTGGTCAGACCGGGCAAGATTCTGTTTGAGGTGGCTGGAGTTCCCGCGGCAGACGCCGTTAGGGCGTTGAGATTGGCAGCCCACAAACTTCCGATCCCGACTAAGACCGTTCAGCGTGACCGGATGGCGGTCATGTCAGGTCATTCAATTTAAAGACGTGATTCAATGTTAATTAACGAGATACGGGCCCTCTCCGATGAACAACTCGGTGAGGAGTTGGAAAAGACCAGCCGGGAGTTGATGGACCTGCGGTTTCGAGCCGCCACCAACCAGCTACCCGACTCCAACCTTCCCAGGTCGGTGCGAAAATCCATCGCCCGCCTGCGAACCGTGATCAGAGAACGGCAACTGGTGGAGGGTTAAGTTTGGTTAAGTCTATGCGGAAGGTCAGGACCGGATCGGTGGTCCGCGTGAGTATGGACCGGACGGCGGTCGTAGAAATGGTCTGGAAGCAGCGAAACCGGCTGTATCGCAAGCAAGTGCGCCGGTTGGCCCGTTTCATGGTCCATGACCCTGAAAACCTATGCTTAGTGGGTGACACGGTACGGATCGAAGAGACCCGGCCCATTTCCAAATCCAAGCATTGGCGCTTGTTGGAGATTCTGTCGCGCCGCGAGGTGGCCGATGTCCGTCCGATAGACTTGGAATCCGACGCCATCATGGAAGACACAGCCTCCGACCAGCCGGTGGATCAGGCTGAGGACGAGGACGAAGAACAAACGGAAGAAATAGCCTCGGAAGACGATTCGGCTTCTGATGAACAGGATACTGAAGAATGATTCAGACTTATACCCGGCTAACCGTGGCGGACAACAGCGGCGCCAAAGTTATCCGGCTGATCAACATTCCCGGCAGCGGCAAACGCAAATTCGCCCATGTGGGTGACGTGATAGTATGCAACGTTCGGGAAGCGGCGCCCAACTCTCCCGTCCGAAAGGGCGAAGTAGTCCGGGCGGTGGTAATCCGTCAGGCCCAAGGACGGCGCAGGCCCGATGGGACATACATAAAATTCGACGACAACGCCGCCGTGCTGATCTTGGAAAACCGTCTGCCCCGCGGCACGCGGATCTTTGGCCCGGTGGCGCGTGAGCTGAGGGACCAAGGGTTCATGCGAATCATCTCCCTAGCCTCGGAAGTAGTATAATGCGCATCCGAAGCGGGGACAACGTGCTCGTGATAGCGGGCAAAGAGAAGGGCAAAAGCGGCCGGGTCGACCGTCAACTGACTAAAGCAGATCGAGTGGTGGTTGAAGGGGTGAACTTTATCACCCGCCACGTCAAGCCTCGGCCCGGGGTCCGGCAATCGGGCCGGATCCAACAAGAGGCCCCCATCCATATCTCCAATGTGGTGTTGATCTGCAATAAATGCAACCAGCCCACTAAGCCTAAGATTGTGTTTCTGGATACTGGGGCCCGAGTCAGAAGTTGTCCCAAGTGCCAAGAAGTGATTGACGATGCCAGATAACGAAGAAGAACTAGAACAATCCGATCAAGCGGCGGAGCCTACCGCCGAAGAAACTTCGGAACCGGCGTCCGACTCGGTTGAGCCCGCTGCCGAAGAAGTTTCCGAACCAACCGCGGAAGCGACTGAGCCATCCGCCGAGGAGGCAGCTCCGGCACGCCGCCGGGCCCCCAGAACGCCGCGAACCGGAACAAGGGCAACCGGACGGCAACGGGGTGGCGCCACCGCCGTGGAAGAGCCTCAAGTCGATCCTGCGGATGATCCTCCCCCTCCACCGAGGATGCGGGACCTTTACCGCACTGAAATCGTTCCCACCATGATGCGGGAATTTGGATTCACTAACCCGATGCAAGTGCCGCGCATCCAGAAGATCGTAGTCAACATTGGATTGGGCGAGGCATTAACCAATGGCCGGGCGATGGAAAGCGCAACCGGCGACTTGGCCACCATAACCGGCCAAAAGCCCATCATCACCCGCGCCCGCAAGTCCATCGCCGGATTCAAGATTCGTGAGGGCAATCCCATCGGTACCTGCGTAACTCTGCGTGGGACCAAGATGTACCACTTCCTGGATAGGTTGATCAACATGTCGCTGCCGCGTATCCGCGACTTCCGGGGGATTCCCAGGCGGGGGTTCGACGGCAGGGGAAATTTCTCCATTGGCATCCGCGAGCAGATCATTTTCCCGGAGATCGACTATAACCAGATCGACCGGATCCGTGGATTGCAGGTAACCATCACTACTACCGCCCATGACGACGCCACGGCGACGCGCATGTTGGAATTATACGGTATGCCATTCGTTCGAGAGGTCTAGAAGAAGCCAATGGCCAAGTCATCAAAGGTTCAAAAGTGGCTCAGGAAGCCCAAGTACCCAGTACGTTGGCACAGCCGGTGCAACCGTTGCACCCGGCCCAGGGCCTACATACGCTACTTCGGCATCTGCCGGATCTGTTTCCGGCAATTGGCGCTGTCCGGTGAACTACCCGGCGTGCGCAAAGCAAGTCTGTAGGGAGCCAAGGGAGATAAAACTGTGCCAGTAACCGATCCAGTAGCGGATATGTTGACCAGGATCCGTAACGCCATTCAGGTGCGTCACGAGTCTGTTATGATGCCTCATTCAAAAATGAAATTGGCCATCGCCAAGATTCTTAAGGAAGAGGGGTACATCCGGGATTTCGACCTACCCAGGGGGCAGGCCCATCCCACACTTCGGGTCCACCTGATTTACCGGGAGAAGAGAGAACCGGCCATCACCGGTCTGAAGCGAATCAGTAAGCCAGGACTGCGTGTTTACGTGGGACGGGGTGAAATCCCCCGCGTCTATGGAGGCATGGGCGTCGCCATTCTTTCGACTCCCCGAGGCGTAATGGCCGGTCGCCAAGCTTGGCGCGCGGGGATCGGCGGGGAGCTTCTTTGTTATGTCTGGTAATTCAACAACAAACGGCAATACGCAAGGAAGGACACTGTCGCGCATCGGACGCAAACCCATCCCCATTCCCCCGGGAGTGGAAGTGGAAGTCCAGTACGGCGGCGTAGTTGTTAAGGGTCCCAACGGCACGCTGACACAGACTTATCATCCCGACGTCAAAGTTACCGTGGAAGACGGCAACGTGTTGGTAGAGCGATTGTCAGAACGTAAGTTTCACCATGCCCTTCACGGCCTAACCCGCAGCCTCATTGCCAATGCGGTTCAGGGCGTTTCAGAAGGTTACACCAAGACATTGGAGTTGATGGGAGTGGGCTACCGCGTGCAGCAAGTCGGCGACGGTATTGTGTTGTCGGTGGGCCACAGTCATACGATCGAGATGCATCCACCCGAAGGCGTGACTATGGAGGTGGAAGGCAATAACCGGGTCCACGTGCGCGGCATCGACAAACAGCAGGTGGGCAACCTGGCCGCCAAGGTTCGGCAGACGCGGCCGCCCAACGCCTATAAGGAAAAGGGGATCAAATACTCGGGAGAGGTCCTGCACTTTAAGCCGGGCAAGGCAGCAGCTCGCAAGGCTTGATTCCGTCAAGAACAACGCTGGTTCGTATCAAAGGGTTCAACCGGGACCCTGAAGCGGTCCTGGAAAACAGTATTAAGGGTATTTTGAGGAATCTGCGCCTCCGTAGTAGGAGCGGAGACCTTCTGGAGTGAGAACAACTTAGTGGCCAAGGATAAAAACTCTAGAAAATTGAGATTGGTCCGGCACGCAAGGGTGCGGAAAAAGGTGACCGGCACCGTAGAACGGCCCAGGCTATGCGTGTTTCGCAGCTTGCGTCACATCTACGCGCAAATCATCGACGATAGCGAAGGTCATACCTTGGTCTCCGCTTCCAGCCATGAAACCATGTCCCAGGACGGCGGATCCGCCGCGCCGAAGATTGATGTTTCCGTAGCCGTTGGCAAGATGGTGGCGGAACGGGCCAAGTCCAAGGGCATCACCAGCGTTGTCTTCGACCGCGGCGGATACAAGTATCACGGCCGCGTCAAAGCCCTAGCTGAAGCCAGCCGCGAAGGCGGCCTGAAGTTTTAGGTAAGGTTTCCCAGACCCAACCGGTAAAACAGATTGTTAATGTCCAGGCTGACGTAAGGAGATAGTGACAGCCTATGGTATTTTCCCCAGATCGACCCAGAGGACCCCGGTTCCGCCAGGAAGACACCGGCGGTATGACCGAGCGTGTTGTTTTCACCCGCCGCATCGCCAAGGTGGTGAAGGGGGGTAGACGTCTGCGCTTTAACGCCTTAGTGGTGGTTGGCGATGGCCAAGGCCAGGTAGGTGTTGGGCTGGGGAAAGCCTTGGTTATCCCCGATGCAGTCCGCAAGGGCAACGCCATCGCCCGGCGCGACATGGTTACGATTCCTCTGAAAGGCGGCACGATTCCTCAAGCAGTCACCCTGAAGAAAGGGGCTACAATTGTGATAATCAAGCCCGCCCGGGAAGGGACGGGCGTCATCGCCGCCGGAGCGATGCGGGCCATGCTGGAACTGGGCGGCGTGAAAGACGTTGTTGGAAAATCCTTGGGCTCCAGAAATCCTATCAACATCGTCCATGCCACTCTAGAGGCTTTGCGCTCGTTGCGTGACCCGGAAAAAGAACGGGCGATCAGACTCGCGGGTGTGTCAAGAAATACCGGTAACGCCCCAGCCACCAGAAATCCAGGAACCCCTCCTCCCCCCAGACCGGAGGGCGCCTAAATGACCCAGCTAAAGATCACATGGAAGCGAAGCACGATCGGCCGGACGGCATCCCAGCGGAAAATCATCCAGTCCTTGGGTTTGCACCGCCTGCACCACTCCGTCGTGCACTTTGATTCGCCGACTATTCGCGGAATGGTCAATAAAGTAAGCCACTTGGTTTCCGTGGAAATCGTGGAGTCCACCTAAAACGGGCTTTCCCTATAGGAACGCCTAGGCCGTATGACCCGAAAGGGTTCGGGAGAATCTTAGAAACCAATATTTGAGGCCAGATTCAAACCAACGGCGCCGATCGGCGTCTTTTGGTTTTTATAGTGTCAACGACGGAGAGGTATTTCCAATGATGGAACATCAAGTGGTCCCAAGTCCAGGGGCCAGGAAACGCAGGAAACGGGTGGGTCGAGGCGACTCGGCCGGCCAAGGTAGCACTGCCGGTCGGGGTATGAAGGGCCAAAAATCCCGCTCCGGAAGCTCGATTAGGGCCGGATTCGAGGGTGGTCAGAACCAGCTGATAAAGGGACTTCCCATGAAGCGGGGCTTCAACAACATCTTCAAGACCTACTATTCTCTGATCAGTCTGGAAACTCTTGAAACCTTCGACGCCGGAGAGCGAATCACTCCGGAATTACTGCGGGAACGCGGTTTCCTCAAGAGCTTGAAACAGCCCATCAAGATTGTCGGTGACGGCCAATTAACCAAAGCCGTCACGGTGGCCGCGCACCGGTTTACCGGGTCGGCGCGAGAGAAGATTGAAGCGGCCAACGGGAAAATAGAGGAGCTGTAGGGCGGATGTTACAGGCGGAAGTTCAAGGGGGGCGCCTCCCCCGTTTACTACAAGCGGCGATCGACGCATTTAGCCTACCTGACCTGCGATCGAAGATCCTGTTCACGCTGGCATTGTTGGCTATATACCGGTTTGCCGCCCACATTCCCATGCCCGGCATCAATGAGGGGGCACTTGCCAACCTTTTTGAAAACAACGACCTTCTGGGTTTTCTTGACTTGTTCAGTGGGGGAGCTCTTCGCCGAATGAGCATCGTGGCCTTGGGAGTCTTTCCCTATATCACGGCCTCGATCGTGATGCAATTGCTCACCCCTGTGTTTCCCAAACTCCAAGAAATGGCTCGGGAAGGGGAGTCCGGGCGAGCCAAGATGAGCCGCATCACCCACTGGTTGACCGTGCCCATCGCCTTGGCCCAGGGTTATGGGCAATTAATCCTGCTGCAGGGGTCGGGCGTGTTCGTGGACAGTGTGACTGGCGCCCCTACTTTTACCGTTGGCTTTTTCGGGGCTTCCCTTTTACCCACTGTTGCCGCCCTCTTGTCCATCGTGGCGGGAACGTTGTTCCTTGTTTGGATGGGCGAGTTGATCACCGAGCGGGGTATCGGCAATGGAATATCGCTGATAATCTTTGCCGGAATCGTGGCCGGTTTCCCCGGATTGCTCAGCCAGGGGTTCCTGGATACTGATAACGTCCTGGGTATCGGGTTCTTCGCCATCATCGGCGTGGGAATCATTGCCCTTATCGTCTGGTTCAATGAGGCCCACCGGCGCATCCCGGTCCAATACGGACGAAGCATATTCCGGGGTGGACGGATGTATCGGCAGAGTGGAGCGACCTATCTACCTTTGCGTATCAACTCCGCCGGAATGATTCCGTTGATCTTCGCTTTCTCCATAGTGATATTGCCCGGCACGATGGCCACTTACTTCGCCACGACCACCGGGGTGATTGGAGATGTAGCCAGGTTATTCGCTGACCTACTGGTCCCAACCGCCCCTCCATATTGGATCATGGTGTTTATCTTGGTGGTGATCTTCACCTTCTTCTACACCCTGGTGGTGTTCAATCAGCAAAATTTGGCGGAAAATCTGCAGCGGAACGGTGGATTTGTTTTGGGAATCAGACCGGGCCGGCCGACCCAGGAATATCTGAACCGCGTCATTGTGCGCATCACCATGGGCGGCGCGTTGTTCCTGGGGTTTATCGCCATCGTTCCATACTTGGCGTCTTTGATCACAGATGTTCAAGCGATTTCCCTTAGCAGCACCAGCCTGCTCATCATGGTAGGTGTCGGCTTGGATACGATGCGCCAATTGGAGGCGCAGCTAATGATGCGAAACTATGAAGGGTTCTTGAGGTAGTTTGACACAAGGGTTGCGATTGGTCCTTTTCGGTCCGCCGGGAGCGGGCAAAGGGACCCAAGCTCAGTTATTGACCGAGCGGCTGAAAATATCTCATATAAGTTCGGGCGATCTGTTCCGCCACCACGTTCAAGCCGAAACGCCCCTGGGGTTGAAGGCCGCCGATTATATGAACCGGGGGGTTCTGGTTCCCGACGAACTGACCATCGACATCGCTTTGGAGAAAGTGATGTCCTTAAATGCCGAAGAAGGATTTATCCTAGATGGATTTCCCCGTAACCGGTTCCAGGCAAAAGCCTTGGAAAAGGCCTTGCAGACCCGGGCTCGGGGTCTGGACAAAGTGGTGTATATAGATGTGCCGGAGGACGAATTGCTCCGGCGCCTGGCAGGCCGGTTCGTTTGCCGCCAGTGCCAAGCACCCCATAGCATGGCATCCGGTGGGACTAACGGATCGCCGGACCGGGAACTGATCTGTGAGCGATGCGGCGGAGAGCTCTACCAACGAACCGACGACCGCCCGGAAGCCGTTCAGATACGGATCGAAGTGTACAAGTCGGAAACGATGCCGGTACTGGATTATTACCGGAAGCGCGCCCTTCTGGCGGAAGTTCCCGGCGTCGACACCGTCGAGCAGATCAACAAGCGGGTAATGAAGGCGGTGGAACTATAATCGGAGCCAAATCGGCGGTCCACTGATCTAACGCAGTAGAGAGCGTGGGTTCCCAAGATTCCCGATTCGAGGTAGAATAGTAAAGTTGAAACAAGATCGGAAAACTGAGACCGCCTCCAACTCGGCGTCGCCTTATACCGGGGGAATCACAATCAAATCCCCTAAAGAGCTAGATGCGATGCGCCGGGCTGGTTCAGTTGTGGGCGCTACGCTGGCAATCTTGCTTAAGTCGGTGGAACCGGGCCTTACTACCAAAGAGCTGGACACCATCGCTTACAAAGAGATTGTCCGGCACGGCGCTAAACCCACGTTCAAGGGTTATCGCGGTTTTCCGGCAAGCATCTGCACGTCGGTCAATGAAGAGATCGTCCACGGCATACCGGGCAAGCGGGTCTTGAAAGAGGGCGATATCATCAAGATGGACGTGGGCGCGACCATTGATGGATTCATCGGCGACGCTGCCATCTCGGTGGCGGTAGGTAAGGTCGCTGAAGAAGCCATAGAACTCATGGATGCCACCAGGCTAAGCCTGGAGGAGGGTATCAAGGCCGCAGTGCCGGGCAACCGTATAGGCGACATCGGCGCAGCGGTTCAAACGTATGCTGAGGCCAAGGGTTATGGTGTAGTCCGGGAATTTGTCGGGCATGGCGTGGGGAGATTTCTTCACGAAGACCCCCAAGTCCCCAACTATGGCCGCCCCGGCCTTGGGCCATTGCTGCGTGCTGGAATGTGCATCGCCATCGAGCCAATGCTGAACCTGGGTGATTGGCACACCCGCATCTTGGACGACCAGTGGACGGTGGTGACCGCGGACGGAAAGATCTCGTCCCACTTTGAACACACAATAGCAATTACGGAAAACGGTCCGGAGATCATGACGGTGCCAAGCTGACTTGAGCGCTACTCGCTCCGGTGTTTAGTTAGAGACCGATCTAGGGAGAAAGTATGGCGAAAAAGCAGGCGATTGAAGTTGAGGCGAATGTAACCGAAGCATTGCCTAATGGCATGTTTCGTGTAACTTTGCCCAACGAACATCAGGTTTTAGCCCACGTGTCGGGTAAGATTCGGATGCACTTCATCCGGGTATTGCCGGGAGACCGTGTCTTGGTGGAGCTATCTCCTTACGATCTCACCCGTGGCCGAATCACCTACCGATTTAAGTAACAAAGATTAAACTAGCGGCCGTACTCCAGATTCCGGCCGGTATAAGTTTGAGGGAAACACGTTGAAAGTATCTGCTTCGGTAAAAAAAAGATGCGACCGGTGCCGGGTGATAAAGAGAAAGGGTGTGGTTCGGATAATCTGCACCAATCCCCGGCATTCCCAACGTCAAGGATAGGCTGGACGCCTTAAGGAGGACCAAAGTGGTTCGTATTGCCGGTGTTGACGTACCTGACCGAAAAAAAGCGCATGTAGCCTTGCGTAGCATATACGGTGTCGGTCCCGTCATCGCTTCGGAGATTCTAGTTAAAGCGGACATTGACCCGGAGTCCCCGCCTCGGATGAATGAGTTGTCTGAGGTTCAGGTGGACCGGATCCGGGAGATACTTGGAGATTATACGTCCGAAGGTGATTTGCGGCGGGAAGTTAACCAAAACATTCGCCGTCTGATTGAAATTGGTTCGTATCGAGGTCTGCGTCACCGGCGCGGCCTGCCGGCCCACGGCCAGCGCACCCGGACAAATGCCCGAACCCGGAAAGGTCCCCGCCGCACTGTCGCAGGACGTGGCCGCCGGACGGGTGGTAAGAAGTAGGTGAGGAAAACTTATGCCTAGACCACGAACAAGACGTAGAGAGCGCCGGACTGTCGTCCAAGGCCGGGCTTATATATATTCGACGTTCAATAACACCCTGGTAAGCATCACCGACCCGCAGGGCAGCGTGATCGCCTCAGCCAGCGCGGGAACCGTCGGTTTCAAGGGGTCCCGAAAGGGAACGGCCTTTGCCGCCCAGCGTGCGGCCGAGCAGGCTGCCCGCCGGGGGATGGACCAGGGATTGCGCCAGGTAGACGTGCTGATCAAGGGACCGGGGGCCGGCCGGGAAGCCGCCATTCGGTCGCTGCAAGGAGCCGGCCTGGTTGTCACCAGTATCAGGGATGTAACGCCGATCCCCCACAATGGGTGCCGGCCTCCTAAAAGAAGAAGGGTGTAAATAACGATATATGGGTAGGTATACAGGACCAAACTGCCGGCTGTGCCGGCGAGCCGGTGAAAAGCTCTTTCTAAAGGGAGAGCGGTGTTATACGCCCCGTTGCGCGGTGGAAAAGCGGAGGAGCACCCCCGGCGACCCCTCGCGGCGGCGGCGCCGCCCCACGGACTACGGCATTCACCTACTGGAAAAGCAGAAAGCCAAATACATATTTGGTGTTTTGGAATCCCAGTTCCGGAAATACATGGCCGACGCCTTCGAAGAGGATGGCGTTACCGGCACGAACCTGCTGCGAACCTTGGAGAGGCGCCTGGATAACGTGATCTTCCTCCTGGGCTTCGCCGACTCTCGAAAGCAAGCCCGCCAAATGGTTCTCCACGGCCACTTCAAAGTAGACGGCCGGAGGACCGACATCCCTTCGTACCTAGTTGTTGTGGGTCAAGAAATCACTTGGAAAGATACAGACAAAACATCCGATTATTTCAAGGATCGTACCGACGGTATTCCCAAGCGGCCGGTACCTCCATGGTTAGTGCTGGATCAGACTGATATGTCCGGCAAGATTTTGAACCTGCCGGCCGATGAAGACCTGCAGCAATCCATAAATTCCCGGCTGATTGTAGAGTTTTACTCGAGGTAGATTGTTCGATGTTAGACACTTTTGTTCTCGCCCCCGGCCCCGTCGAGAGCGCGCCGGAACCCATCAAACCCGATGTCCACGTGATCGAGTCCGACGATATGTACGGCAAAGTGGCCGTTGAGCCTCTGGAGCGGGGTTTTGCCCTTACTTTGGGCAACCCCATGCGCCGGATTCTGCTCAGTTCCACCAATGGCAGCGCTATAACCTGGGTGAAGATCGACGACGTTGTACACGAGTACACGGCGATTCCCGGGGTCAAAGAAGAAGTCATGGAACTGCTGCTGAACATCAAACGCATACGCATTCGAGCGCAGTCGGAACGATCTGGAAAGATGCGTCTCGATGTGTCGGGCGGCGGCCCTGTTTGCGCCGGCGATATCGCTACGTCCAGCGATTTTGAGATAGTAAACCCCGAATTACATCTAGCAACTCTGGACTCGGACAGCGCCCACCTCTCCATCGAATTCAACGTGGAACAGGGTGTGGGATACGTCCAGGCGGTCCAGGGTGACGGAGTCGATAATCTGCCCGTGGGTGTTTTGCCCCTGGATGCCATCTTCAGCCCAGTTCGGAAGGTCAACTACAACGTTGAACGTACTCGGGTGGGTCAGGTTACCGACTACGAACGGTTAGTCCTGGAAGTGTGGACGGACGGGACGATCACGCCGGTGGAAGCCGTGCGCCGCGCGGCCGAGACTCTGGTCAACCACTTCTTCTTGTTCAGTACTCTGGACAGAACGGCGGACACTGGGGCGGACCGCTCGCCGTTGATAGTGTCGCCGGAGATTTACCAAACTCCCATCGAACGCCTGGAGTTATCTCCCAGAACCCTTAACTGTCTAAAACGGGCGCATATCACCAAGGTCGGTGAAGTCCTGGAAATGCCGGATGAAGAGTTACTAAAGATCAGGAACTTCGGCGAAAAGTCCCTGACTGAACTGCGGGAAAAACTAATCGAACGGGGCATCACCCCTCCGGAAGGAAGTTCCCCGGTGGCGGCTTTGGCCGAGGGCGCAGCCGAAGATGGAATGGATGTAGCCGGAGCGGTATCCTCGTTGAGCTCGGAAGACTTGGGAGAACTAATCGGCTCAACCGAAGGCCCGAGTCCCATGGCAGACGAAGACGACGGGAAGAACGAATCCGAAGGTGAGTCAGTTGGCGGCGAAGACGATGATTTGGATGCGGACGACGCCGGCGACGACCTTGACGACGACGAGGAGGACAACTAACAACGATGGCGTCCCACCGCGTAGCCGGTAGAAAGCTCAGCCGGTATAAAGACCAACGCAAAGCCTTGCTAAGAGGTTTGACGTCGGAACTGATCCGCCACGAGCGGATCACTACCACACTGGCCAAGGCCAAGGAGACCAGAGTGGTTACGGAGAAATTAATCACCCACGGCAAGAAGGGAACATTGCACCACCGCCGTTTGGCCTTGGCCCAGATGCCAGACAAGAAAGTGGTGGGCAAGGTGTTTGATGACGTGGCCGTCTGGTATGCCGATAGACCCGGTGGATATACCCGGATCATCAAGCTAGGCCGGCGCCAGGGGGACGGCGCAGAAATGGCCGTAATCGAGCTGGTCGAACACGATTAAGTTCCTACTAGGCCGAATCCCAGCGCCCGGTCCGAGGAATTCATTCTGGCATCGGAAGAAACGACGGAGAGCCCAGATTCGCTACCGCGAAGAATCGCGCTGATAGTGGAATACGATGGAAGCGGATATATGGGCTTCCAATTCCAGAGGGATCAACAGACTATTCAGGGGGAGATAGAGAAGAGTTTAAACAAGTTCACAGGAGAAAATATCCGAATCCGGGGCGCCAGCCGCACCGACTCCGGGGCTCATGCCAAAGGTCAGGTGGTGGATTTCTTAACCCTAAGTTCCAATAAGGTGGAGGTCTATCCACCAGGGTTGAACTTCTACCTGCAGCAGGATATCCGGGTCCAGGCCGCTTACAGAATGACTCCCGAGTTCCATTCCCGGAAGGGAGCCCATAGCCGGACCTACGAATACCACATTCTGAATCGACAGTGGCCCTCGCCCTTGGGGCGGAACTCAAGGTTTTGGGTTCGTGCTCCTCTGGACTCGGACAAGATGGCAGAGGCGGCGAAACAATTAGTGGGCACGCACGATTTCCGAGCCCTAGCGCCCGGGTTCGACCCAGACCGCAGCGCGGTTCGAACCGTGTACAGGTGGGAGGTCCGGAGGCTAAACGACGAAGTTATCATCGAGTGCGAAGCCAGCGGCTTCCTGAGGCACCTAATAAGACGGGCAAACGCCCTCTTGATTGACATAGGGAAAGGCAAATGGCCGGTGGACCAGGTTCGCCGGGTTCTAACGGATCAAGGTAGCGAGAAAATTGAATGGACTTCGGCGCCGGCATGTGGCCTGTGCTTAATGAAAGTATCGTACCCTAATTTTTGGTCGCAGGTTTGTACAGAAAATGAAACGTACTAGCACATATTTCCCCAAGCCTGGGGAAGTTACCAGCAAATGGCGAGTGATTGACGCTACGGGCCAAACCCTAGGCAGGGTGGCTCGAGATATATCCGTGGCTCTGCTAGGCAAGGACAAGACCAGCTTCACTCCCCACGTTCTTACCGGCGATTTCGTCATCGTTCTCAATGCTTCCAACATCAGGGTGACGGGCAAAAAAATGGAGCAAAAGCTGTACTATCGGCACAGCGGCTATGTGGGGAACTTGAAAACATTCAAGCTGGCCGACATCATGAAAAAACGTCCCGAACGGGTGATTGAGCTTGCCGTCAAAGGCATGCTGCCCAAAAACCATAACGGCCGCCAGATGCTGCGGCGTTTGAAAGTGTACGCCGGCGACACCCATCCCCACCAGGCCCAGGTTGCGGCCAACGCCAATGAGGCAGAGGAGTAAGATTAGTTTTGGTTCAAGCAGCAACCAGCCAGGAATACTACTACGGTACCGGCAAACGCAAGACATCCATCGCCAAGGTAAGGATCTACCTGGACGATAACGGGCCGTTCATTGTTAATGGTAAGACCATAGAGGAATATTTCGACTACAAACCTTGGCGCGATATCATCGTCGAGCCGTTTCGGACCAGCGATACCGTCAATCGGTTTAGGGTGGTCGTTAAAGTCCTGGGCGGGGGAGTCCATTCCCAGGCCGAGGCTATCCGCCATGGCATAGCTAGGGCCCTGGTAGTCTACGATGAAAACAACAAGCCTGCCCTGCGCCGCGCCGGGTTCATCACGAGAGACGCCCGCATCAAAGAAAGCAAGAAGTACGGGCTAAAGCGGGCCCGCCGCGCGCCTCAGTACACCAAGCGGTAGATATTTCCCTGAGGACAGTAACCCGAAATCATTGACGCCCCGCGATTCTTCCGGGGCGTCACGATTTTGGAAAATACCTATCCTTCAACCAGAGGACTCACCACATTCTAGATGCGTCGTCCTTCCCCCGAAGGCCTCGGCATGACAGTTTTATAGCGCGGACCGATCAGACGCCCAGGTACTCCGCCGCACCGTCGATCAGCGCCTCCACCAACTCCGGTTTGCCGGCTTCGGCGTATAGCCGCAACAATGGTTCGGTGCCGGAGAACCGGATGATTAACCAGGCATCATCGAATACCAATCTGCGGCCATCTATCTCATCGGTCTGCCGCACACATAACCCTGCCACCTCGGTCAGGCCACCGTCGCCAATGCCGCGCTGCAGTTCCTCGATCCTCGACCGGTCCTGAGGATCGAAGGACACGTCCCGCCGGTTATAGTAATGTGACCCTACTTGATCGAAAAGGTGTTGGACCAGTTGGGATGGGGTCGATCCGGTCTTGGCCATATACTCCAAGATGTACAGTCCGCTGAGCACCCCGTCCCGCTCCGGTATGTGTCCCCGGAAAGCGAAACCGCCGCTCTCCTCTCCTCCCATCAAGGCATCTATTTCGGACATTCGGGGCCCGATGTACTTGAAGCCCACCTTCATCTCGTGGACATCCACGCCGAACCGCTCCCCCAGTCTGTTTAGCATGCTAGAAGAAGTGACTCCCTTGACCAGGGCTCCCTTCTCCCCTTTATTCTCCAGCAGATAGAGGGCCAGCAGTGAGAAGACCTCCAGGGTGGTTACGAACCGGCCGTGCTCATCGACCACTCCCACCCGATCCGCGTCGCCGTCCAAGGCCAGCCCAACCGAGGCGCCTCCCGCCTTGATCCTTTCGGTCAGGGTGGTTAAGTTGTGGGCTATAGGCTCGGGTTGTTCCATTCCCGGGAAGGCTGGGTTCCGATAGCCGTTCATCTCCTCCACGGTAGTCGAGCCGCCGGCGACCAACCTGGCGATATAACCCGCCCCAGCGCCGAACATGGAGTCCACGGATACCCGGAGACCGGCGTTCCGGATCGCCGGCAAGTCGATGAGGTTGCCTATTCGTTCCATGTAAGGCGGGTCTGGATCAAACTCAACGATAAGGCCCTCGTCACGGGCGCGGGTTAATGGGATCTGCTGAACTGGTCCGGATTCAGCTATCGCCAGCTCAAGCTGGTCGGTAACCTCCTGTGTGGCGCTACCGGCATACTCAGGCTTGAACTTGAACCCATTCCAATTCGCGGGATTGTGGGAGGCGGTGATGATTGCGGCCCCGGCGGCCTGATGATGCAGAACGTTGAAACTGACCACGGGGGTTGGGGCTGCTTTCTCTGAGAGGTAGGCCTTGATGCCGTTTCCCGCCATAACCATGGCCACACGTTCAGCAAACTCCCGGGAGAGGAACCTGGTGTCATAGCCGACCACCAGACCTTTAGCGGCGATTCCCTCTGCCTTCAGGCGATCTGCCAAACCCTGGGAGCATCGCGCCACGTTTTCGAAAGTAAAGTCCTCTGCGATCAGGGCACGCCAACCGTCGGTGCCAAAGCGTATTTCAGTCGCCATCAAACCTCCCGTACCTCACATTCTCGCCGGTACGTTGACCCTAGCTTACAGGTTGAACAGGCACGAATCCGAAAAATAAATAATCGCTCCCATCTAACTTTTTCCCACCAAGAATATTGGGAGTTAGGATGGGAGCGGAGTTGCCGTGGATACAGCCCTAAGGATCCAAGTCAGTTCAGCCGGCGACCTTTGCCTTGCCGACACAAACTTCTATGGCCTGCCCCCACTCATCGAGGTCGAAGAAATGAGGTCCGGCGCCTCCGTGGTAGGCGACACGGCCGTCGGCGTCTATCACATACAGGCGCTCGGGCGCGGCGCCGTAAGCCTCGTCTATCAAGTTATCCATCTCTTCGACGAGGACTGGCAGAGTGATGTGAAGATCCAGGCTGCAGGTCTGAGCCACTTCTTCCCGCTCGCTATAGCTCTGGTGCTGCCGGAACAGGATGCCTTCGGCAACGTTGCTATCGGTCTGGCGGCCGTCGGTGGGATGGGCTTCCTGAACGTACACCACGAAAAATTCGACTTGCTCGGCGAACCGGTGTCTGATTTCTTCGATACGCTCAACCTGAGCGCGGAAAGGGGGTCAAGTGTAGCTGCCAAAGATCAGCCCCACTGCGCGCTTTCCCTTAAAGCTGGACAAACGGACCCGTTCTTCGGTCCCCATGAGCTTAAGATCGAAGTCGGGAGGCTGTTCTCCAGCCATTGGGCCCATTTCGTCCCGCGCGATCACGGCGTCCAAAACCTCTTGTACCCCGGAGGACAAGGCGCTTTTGCGTGGCTCCAGCACCTCTCTGGCGGTGAATTGGCTGGATGAGGACGATTTCCGCTCGGAGCGGACCTCCCGGATGAGGTTGCGGTAAATGGTGTTCTCTTCTTCGGTTAAGCTACTGAAAACCCTGTCCCGCTGTTGCTTCTGCATTTCCCTTCCTCTTAGCTTGCAGTTCAGGCCGGGACTAATCGTCCCGGCCTGCTGTTAATTGGAGAACATTTTATGCCGCTTTTAGCCGATTCACAACCCGCGACGAGGATGTGATCCAGGTCTAAGCGTCGTTACAGACCGGCATCGGCACGCAGAGCGTCGGCTTTGTCGGTGCGTTCCCAGGTGAGGTCCAAGTCGTCCCTGCCGAAGTGACCGTAGGCGGCCACAGGCTTGTATATGGGACGGCGCAGGTCCAGGTCCTGGATGATTGCCGCCGGGCGTAGGTCAAAGTGCTTATTTACCAACTCGTGGATCTTATCGCTATCTATCCGGTTGGTGTCGAAGGTTTCCACGGAAACCGAGATGGGCGTGGACATACCGATAGCGTAGGACACTAAAACTTCCGCCCTGTCGGCGATCCCGGAAGCTACCAAGTTCTTGGCAACGTAGCGGGCAGCATAAGCAGCTGACCGGTCTACCTTCGTCGGGTCCTTCCCTGAGAAAGCCCCACCGCCGTGACGAGCGATCCCGCCGTAGGTATCTACGAGAATCTTCCGGCCGGTCAAGCCAGAGTCTCCCGCCGGGCCGCCGGTGACGAACCGGCCGCTGGGATTAACGTAGATATTGGTGTTTTCGTCCAGCAAGTTAGCCGGTACGATTTTCTTGATCACCTGCTCGGTGATGTCTTTCGTTATCTGTTCGTTGGAAACATCCGGGCTATGCTGGGCGCTGATTACCACCGTGTCTACCCGGTGGGGTTTACCGTAGCGGTACTCGACCGTCACCTGGGATTTTCCATCAGGCCGCAGGTAGGGCAACACGCCTTCTTTGCGTACCAAGGCCAGTTGGCGGACCAACCGTTGGGACAAACTCACCGTCAGGGGCATCAACTCCGGAGTTTCGTCGCACGCGAAGCCAACCATCATGCCCTGGTCCCCGGCGCCGATCTTGTCCAACTCTTCCTCACTAAGTCCGCCCTCGCCACCCCGTGCCTCCAATGCCGTGCTAACACCAGCGCTGATGTCCGGAGATTGCTCCTGGATGGAAACGCTAACGCCGCAGCTCTTGGCGTCGATGCCATAGTCGGCATTAGTGTAACCGGCGTTTCGCAAGGTTTCCCGGACGATTCCGGGAACGTCTACGTAGGCCGTGGTGGTGATCTCCCCCATAACCATCACCAAGCCGTTGGTGGTAGCGGTCTCGCAGGCCACCCGGCCCATGGGGTCATCCTTGAGCACCGCATCCAGAACCGCGTCGGAGATCTGGTCGCAAAGCTTATCGGGGTGCCCTTCGGTTACCGACTCGGAAGTCAGCAGATATTTGGGAGACTCTTGAAACAATAATGGCATATGATTTACTCCTGAAAAATCTGATTTAATCGGACAGGGTGACTATGTTCACCCTTCCCAGCTTTCCAGATACTTCTGCTGCTCGGCGGTCAGAGTGTCGATGTGGACTCCCAACGCTTGAAGTTTCAAGCGTCCCACCTCTGCGTCCAACTCAAGGGGGACCACGTAAACGCCCGGCTCCATCGTCGCATGGTTCTTGACCACATGCTCGGCGCTAAGAGCTTGGTTGGCGAAGCTCATGTCCATCACCGCTGAAGGGTGCCCTTCGGCGGCGGCGAGGTTAACCAGCCGCCCTTCGGCCAGCAAGTAGATTAGACGTCCGTCACGCATGGTCCATTCTTGAACGAACGGCCGAACTTCCCGGTTATTGGTGGACAATTCGTCCAAAGACGCGATATCGATCTCAACGTTGAAGTGGCCGCTGTTCGCTAGAATCGCCCCGGAAGACATGAGTTCTATCTGCTCCCGGCCGATGGCGTGCATGCCGCCGGTGGCAGTGATAAATACCTCGCCAACCCTGGCTGCTTCCAGCTTGTCCATAACTTGGAAGCCGTCCATCACGGCTTCCAGGGCGCGTATGGGGTTAACTTCGGTGACGATGACATGGGAGCCCATGCCCTTGGCCCGCGAAGCGATACCTCGGCCGCACCAACCGTAACCGGAAACCACTACCCGGCGTCCGGCCCACAGGATGTTGGTGGCCCTGGTGATTCCATCCAAGGTGCTCTGGCCGGTGCCGTAGCGGTTGTCAAAGAAGTGCTTGGTTTCCGCATCGTTGACCGCGATGATCGGGTAGGCTAGCTTCCCTTCTTTGGCCATGGCGGTAAGCCTGATTACTCCGGTGGTGGTCTCTTCGGTTCCGCCTATCACCTCCGGCAACAAATCGGAACGACCCCGGTGCAGCAACGCCACAAGGTCGGCGCCGTCATCCATAGTGATTTGGGGTTTGAAGTCTAACACTGCGGAAAGGTGCCGCTGATAGGTTTCGTCGTCTTCGCCCTTAATGGCGAAGGTCGGTATTCCATATTCCCGGACCAGAGCTGCGGCAGTCTCGTCCTGGGTGCTCAAGGGGTTACTGGCGCACATCACCAATTCCGCGCCACCGTCCCTGAGCGTAAGAGCCAGGTTGGCCGTTTCAGTGGTCACGTGCAGACAAGCTGCCATGCGGATGCCTGCCAGGGGCTTCTCCCGTAGGAAACGCTCCCTGATGATGTTAAGCACTGGCATCTCCCGGCCGGCCCACTCTATTCGGTCTACTCCCGTCTTGGATAGTGATAGGTCCTTAACATCTCCATTCGAATGTGCTGAAGTCAATGGTCACTCCTTGGGAAGACCTGGCCGGTCATCCGCCGGCCGCCTTCGCTGTAGAATCTTGATTAGATCCAGGGAACATTTCCAAAATCGGCTTTATCAACACCGTTCGTGGTGAGCCTGTCGAGCCTTCCTCTCCCGGAGTGGCCCTTCGACAAGATCAGGGCGAACGGAATATTCTCACCGTTACTTGAACAACGGTGCTGGGGGCATTATCGACCTAGTCCGAAACGCTACGGGTCGTCCCCATAGTTAGTCGGAAAGCCGCCTTCGATCCACGCCGGGGTGCCGTCTTCGATATTGTACAGATTCGCAGAGTCGTACCCCATCGACGCCGCGATCTCACAAGCCAATCCACTCCGCACTCCCGCGGCGCAGATGAACAGCAACTTTTTCTCCTGGGGCACCTGGTCCATGTTGCTTGGAAGATCATCGATATTTATGTGGACGGCCCCAGAAACGTGTCCGGTCACCCACTCATCATCACGCCGCACGTCTATCACAACGATGTCCCCCGAGGAGTCTGCCTCCAGCATGCCGGCGGCTTCCGGGGAGTCTACCCGGTAGTATGGTTCACCAGGGTTTTGCCTGGCCATTGTCGAGCCTCCTTGATCCTTTTATCGCATTCTCAGGATAGATACCGGCCCGTGATGGGCTCCAACTTCCGCTTCAGATCCTCGGGCACACGGTCCTGGGAGGTGATAATCGCGTCCTTCAACGCCGTGGCGCAGGGACAATCCCGAGTACCGTTCAATCTGGGTATTAATTTACGCAGCAGGTCCTTGGACGCGGCCACGTTCTGCAGAAGATTTCCGATTATCATCTTTACAGTTACAGCTTCGCCGCCTTGGCGCCAGCAATCATAATCAGTGACCCAAGCCATGGTCGCGTAGCACATCTCCGCTTCCCGGGCCAGCTTGGCCTCAGGCAGGGCAGTCATACCGATCAAGTCGGCCCCCCAAGAACGGTACATGAACGACTCAGCTCGGGAGGAAAAGGCCGGACCCTCCATGACCACCATGGTGCCGCCTGAGTGAACATTTACCCCCAACTCCTGGGCGGCATGGACCACCATATCGCTGGTTTGGGCGCAGAATGGGTCGGCAAAGGCAACATGGACCACCATGTCCTTCTCGAAAAAGGTGTTGGCACGCTGACGGGTGCGGTCGATGAGTTGGTTCGGAACCACCAGGTGAAGCGGCTCGAACTCTTCTTTCAAACTTCCCACTGCGCTAACCGAGATTATTCTTTCCACACCCAGGGTTTTCAGGGCGTATATGTTGGCTTGAACCGGGATGTGGGTTGGATTGATGCGATGCCCCTGACCATGACGGGGCAAGAAAGCCACCCGCGTCCCTTCCAGCGTGCCCACGGTAATGGCGTCACTGGTACTGCCGAAAGGGGTATCGATGTCCACGGATTCCACATCGGTAAGCCCCTCCATCTCGTAGAGGCCGCTACCCCCGATTATCGCTATCGTTGCCGTGTCGCGCTGCATATTCATGGTCTAAGCACCGGAGGCCCCTGACCCGACCGCCAGCTTCAAACTTTCCAGGTAAGGCGAACGGGAAACTCCGCCTTCCGAGACGATGCCGCTGATGTAACGGTGGGGAGTGACGTCAAAAGCCGGATTGACCGCCGGAACTCCTTCCGGCGCGGTGGGCGTTCCCCGGAAGTGGGTCACCTCCTGGGACGGCCTTTCTTCGATATCGATGTCGTCGCCGGTGGCTAGGTTCAGATCAATCGTGCTGGTTGGGGCCGCGATGTAGAAAGGGATGCCGTTCTCTTTGGCCAGAACCGCCAAGGAGTAGGTCCCCACTTTATTGGCGGTATCCCCATTGGCCGCGATGCGGTCCGCGCCGGTGATGACGCAGCTAATCTTTCCGCCTCTCATCATCATTCCGGCCGCGGAGTCCACGATCAGGGTGGCAGGGATTCCCAACTGCTGAAACTCCCAGGAGGTCAGTCTAGCGCCCTGCAACCAGGGGCGGGTTTCCGTGTTATAGACCTTGAAACGCTTACCCGCTTCCCAACCGGCGCGGATGACGCCCAGGGCCGTGCCAAAGCCGGTGGTGGCCAAGGCTCCGGTGTTGCAGTGGGTCAGCACCGCGCCGCCGTCGGGCAATAAATCCTTTCCCAGGCTGCCCATCTTCCGGTTGATCTCCTCGTCTTCCTGGTACATGCGTTGGGCTTCCGCCAACAGACGTTCCGGCATGCCCAAGGGGTCCGGTTCGCTCTTGGCCAGGCTCACCATTCGTTGCACGGCCCAGAAAAGGTTGACTGCCGTAGGCCGGGCCGCGGCGATGCGAGAGGCCGCGTCTTCCAATTCAGACATGTACTCATCAGGTGACGTGGCGCTGATCTCCCGGGCGGCCATGGCCATGGCATAAGCCGCCGTTACGCCGATGGCCGGCGCTCCACGGACCTGCATATCACGAATGGCGTCGATCGCCTGCTGGTACCGGTCCAACTCCAGAGTGATTTCCTCCAGAGGAAGACGAGTCTGATCCAGCAGCCAAAGCTTGCCATCGGACCACTGTATTGGGCGGATCTCGTTCACCGAAGATTCACTCCCGAAACGTACTCATCTAGACATATGTTTACGTAAAAAAAAATGCTTCTCACATAGAGAAGCTTAATAAGTCACCAAAAACCCCTCATCTTTCGTCCTTCCTTAAGGTACCTGGGAAGGACGCCGGAATTAGCACCGTATCCCGCTTCCCTAGAATGCTAGGACCGGTTGCTAGGCTTCATTGGGCCGTGCCCTCTGCCGTTCTGGATAAAAGGTTCGAGTTAAGTATTCGTTTGTTAACGTGCATTATGTTACCCACCACGGGTCGCCATGTCAAGAATTCATTCCGGCGTTGGTCGCACCATTCATACGCATCTGCTATATATTATCGAGCAAAGCCGCCACAGAGATTACGCTATACGTAAACTAATGCCCATCTTGCCTCGCATATCGGCCTCCGATGTAACTTCCAATCCGGCCCGGCGCTCGGCAAGCGGACCGGTCCGGTCTCGGTTGACAGGCCACGAGAGGGGCCAACATAATGAGACCCTGCTTCCGAGCGCCCTTTGTCACCCATTGCCCATACCTCAGGAGCGGAAAATCAGACTGGGGGATCAGGTTGATGGACAACTCCCACGATCCCCTCCCACCGGGACAGACCGGCCTCTTCACCGACCTGTACGAGCTGACCATGGCCCAGGCCTTCTTCCGTCAGAAGATGTTCGCTCCCGCCACGTTCAGTCTCTTCGTCCGTAATTACCCGGCTAACCGGGGCTACCTGGTTTCCGCCGGCCTTGAGGACGTTCTGGATCATCTGGCCGGGTTCCGATTCAGCCAGGCCGACCTAACCTATCTCCGCTCCACCGAAATCTTCACCGACGATTTTCTGGATTACTTAGAAGAACTGCGTTTTACCGGGAGCGTGCGGGCCATTCCGGAAGGACGCCTGTACTTCGCCAACGAGCCGGTGTTGGAGGTGACCGGGCCGATAATCGAGGCCCAGATAGTCGAGACCTTCATCGTCAACCAAGTAAACCTCCAGACGCTCCTGGCCACTAAAGCCGCCCGCTGTGTTTGGGCCGCCCAGGGCCGGGGGATTAGCGACTTCTCAGCTCGCCGCACCCAGGGAATCGATGCCGCGTTGAAGATGGCCCGGTGCAGTTACATCGGCGGGTTCCAGTCCACCAGCAACGTTCTGGCAGCCCAGCGCTATGGGATCCCGCCCGCCGGAACGATGGCCCACTCCTTCATCTCCAGTTTCCCCGACGAGCTCTCGGCATTCCGGGCTTACGCCGATACTTTCCCCCAGCGAACCAGCCTACTGCTGGACACCTACGACACCATCCAAGGCGCTTGGAACGCGGTCCAGGTTGCCAAGGAGTTGGAGGAGTCGGGAAGCCGGCTCCTAGCGGTGCGCCTGGACTCAGGAGACTTCGACTCGCTGAGCCGCCAAGTCCGGCGCATCCTCGACGAAGCCAACCTGGATTACGTGAGGATCTTGGCGTCGGGAGGTCTGGACGAGTACGAGGTCGACCGCTTGGTCCGGGACGATGCGCCTATAGACCTGTTCGGCGTGGGCACCAAAGCAGGGGTGTCAGCCGACGCGCCTTGGTCTGACATGGCCTACAAGCTGGTATGCTATGACGGCCGGCCGGTGATGAAGCTTAGTCCGGACAAAGTCAGCCCTCCCGGCGCCAAACAGGTTTTTCGGTTCCAGGACAAAGGCGTGTGGTCCCGCGATGTCCTGGGCTTGAGCGACGAATCCGTATCCGGAGCCGAGGAGATTCTGGTGGAAGTGATGGCTGGTGGCACGCTTTCCGCCGCCAAAACCAGTCTGCCGGAGATCAGAGAGCGTCTTGAGGCGGATCTGCAAAGGCTCGACCCCAGGTTCAAAGCGTTGCACCGCCCGCCTTTGTACCCGGTACAGCTCAGCCCCAAATTGCAGCGGTTGACCGCTCGGGTTCAGGAACAGCTTGCCGAACCTGAATAGAGCATCGACCTGGACACTACCCCTGTCATCCCGAGTCCTTCGCGGGAAGGATGAGGGATCCGGGGCGGTGGAAGGGACGCCCCACCCCAGATGCTTCGCCCTTCCGCCGAAGGACTCAGCATGCCATTTTCGAAGAGATGACGAAGGCCTAACCGATAAGATTCGGAACGGGAACTCAGGCAGCCTTGGCATAAAATGGGACTGATGGAAAGAAGCGGGCCGGACGATTCCGGCGAATGTAACAAATCAAGTCCTATCAAGGTAAATGGATGAAGATTGTCGTTTGCGTCAAGTATGTCCCGGTAGTCGCTCGTATCCAATTCGACTACGAGAACAAGACCATCATCAGAGAGGGTGTACCCTCGGAGGTCAACCCCTTCGACATGCTGGGCCTGGTGCGGGCAGTGGAGTTGAAAAGCGCGCCGGCCGACCAGGTTGTGGCCCTGTGCATGGGGCCGCCCCAGGCTCGTGAAGGATTACTCGAATGCCTTGCGTTAGGCGCGGATCGGGCGATCCTGCTCACCGACCGGGCGCTGGCTGGGTCCGACACTTTGGCGACCGCTAGAGCTTTATCTCTGGCGTTGAAGAACGAGGCCCCGGACTTGATCATCTGCGGCCGCAACAGCGCCGACTCGGAAACCGGACAGGTCGGTCCCGAGACCGCCGAGCTGATGGATATTCCCCACGTCGGCCAAGTAAGCAAGCTAGACTTTAACTCAGACTCTAACACCATCGTCACGAAACGCCTCACCGACGAAGGCTACCAGGTCATTGAGTGCCCTCTTCCCGCCCTGGTTTGCGTCACTGAAGGCGTGTCCGAGGAAACCTTCCCGAATCGAGAGCAGTTGGCGGAGGCCGAAACGAAACCGCTGGAAGAAGTGACCTGCGCCCAGCTCTCACCCGACAGCTCCCAGTTCGGCGCCGAGGGGTCTCCCACATGGGTGGAAGAGATCCGCTTGGTGGAACCCAACCGGTCGGGAGTGATCATCGAAGAAGAAGACCCCCAAGTCGCTGCGGAGCAGGCAGCCTCGCTGTTGAAAGAGCGGCTGGCCGAGTTAGACTCGGAGGACCGCAGTTCCCATGCTCCCGGGGTTACTGACCGTTATCCGGACAGCCGAGACAAAAGCATTTGGGTCGTAGCCGAGTCGTCGCCGGCCGGGCTGGCTCATGTGACGCTGGAATTGTTGGGCAAGGCCAGGGAGTTGACCAGCTTCACCCGGAGCGAAGTTGCCGCGATATTGATCGGCCCGGATCAACCGGACCTGACCGGCCAACTGGCGGCCTACGGAGCTGACCGGGTGTTGGTGTTGGATAACACCGCCATGGGGCCTGTATGGGGCCGACAGGTCGTCCAGAGCTTGGCCGCGGCGGTGCACCAAGCCCAACCGTACGCCGTCCTCTTCGCCTCAACTCCCGATGGCCGCGACCTGGCGTCCCGAGTGGCGGCCCGGTTGGCGTTGGGGCTGACTGGTGACGCCATAGACCTGGAGATCGACGAAGAAGGGCGGCTGATCCAGCTAAAGCCGGCCCTGGGCGGGAATGTCGTCGCGCCGATCCTTTCCAAGACCTTGCCTAATATGGTCACTCTGCGTCCCGGGCTGCTGACCCCCATCGCGCCAGATGTTTCGTCTCAAGCCCCAGTGGAAGCCATCGCCGCCGTCTCTTTCGATGAACCGGACGTTACGGTGCTGGAAGAGCACGTGCAGGAGGACATCGGCGCGCTGGAACTGACCCAAGCGCAGGTCGTCCTGGGAGTTGGCATGGGAATCGGCGGGCCTGAGAATCTCCCCCAGATCCAAAAGCTGGCCCAATCCATCAACGCTTCCCTGGCCACCACCCGCAACGTCACTCACGAAGGCTGGCTGCCGGTCCAGATCCAAGTTGGCATCAGCGGCCGAAGTATCACCCCCAAAGTGTACTTGGCCGTTGGCATTCGGGGCGCCTTCAATCATACGGTGGGCATCCAGAAAGCCGGCGTGATTCTGGCCATCAACCGGAACCGCCGCCACGCCATCTTCAAATCGGCCGATTTTGGCATCGTGGGCGACTGGAATGAGTTTTTGCCGCCATTGATCGAAGCTTTGAAACCCATATTGGCGGAGCTAGGCTGAGTAGGCTTGGGTGGACACTTGACACTATAAGTCGGGCACACGACAATGACAGAAGCCTCGGCTTCGTGCGGAAACCCTTGTTCACCAGATACCGCCGGGGCCTCCAGCCCACTACGTAAACGATCGCAATTAAAGTAAAGCTGGCACCCTGGAGAGACGACATGGAGTTTGCTTACACAGCCGAACAACAAGCCCTTCGAGACGAGGTTCAGCAGTTCATCAAAGAGAACGTGACCGAAGACGTCCGGCATGAGATCGAGAATACCGACGAGATGAGTCAGGGGGTCTTGGTGCGCGACCTGCGCAAGAAGGTTGCCGCCAAGGGATGGGTCGGCATCAGTTGGCCCAAGGAATACGGCGGCCAGGACGGCAGCCGGATCGACCAGTACATCGTCGAGGAGGAGTTCTCCAGGATCGGCGTCGGCGTCGGCGGGGCCGGCAGCGGCGCCCCAGCCATCCTCGCCGCTGGAACTGAAGAACAGAAGAAAACCTTGCTTCCCGGACTTATCAGCGGAGAGATCACGCTGGCCCTTGGATTCACCGAACCACAGGCCGGAGCTGACCTGGCGAGTCTTCAATGCCGGGCAGTGCGAGACGGAGACGACTTCGTGATCAACGGCCAGAAGATGTACACATCCTCGGCCCACTACGCCAGCCATATCTACTTGATGGCCCGCACCGACCCCGACGCGCCCAAGCACCGTGGAATCTCCATCTTCATATTCCCGATGGACACTCCGGGCATCACTGTCCGCCCCCTATGGACCATCCAGAACGACCCTCCGGCTCCCATCGGTACGACTTACGGTCAGCGGAGGACCAACGAGACTTTCTTTGAAGACGTCAGAGTGCCGGCAACGTGCATGTTAGGCGAGGAGAACCAGGGCTGGTACGTAGGCGCGATGGGCCTTAACCTGGACCGTGTCGGGGCCAGTAGATACCTGATCTCGGTTCGGCGGGACGAGGACATCATCAACTGGGCCAAAGACAACGACCTGGGAGGCCATGATGTGTCCCAAGACCCGGCCATCCGTGACCGCCTGGCAGAGCTATGGATCGAAGCTCAGGTTTGCCGCCTGATGACCATGCGCAGCATGTCTCTTATGGAACGGGGTGACACCTTTACCTACGAAGGGGCGGCGGAAAAGGTCTGGGCTCCGGAACACGGCGTTCGGACCACTGAGACCATTTCCCAGATCCTAGGGCCTTACGCTCAGCTCATGAGTACCTCGGAAGAGGCCATCGAACACGGCCTGTTCGCCCACAACCTGTTGGGGTCCTTCCAGTCGGGCATCAACCATGGCAGCGTACAGGTAATGAGAGACCAGATAGCCCGCCGGGGACTGGGCCTACCCCGCGGTTAGGATCGAGCAAGTGGTTCGACAGGCCTGTCCTGAGCCTGTCGAAGGGCTCACCACGAACGGAAATGTCTAATTGAACCGTTCATCCTGAGCTTGTCGAAATACCCGGAACAAAGCTGTTATTTAGGGGACGCGAGCGCGCGGTTGAGGCGCCACCCCCGAAATCACCCGAGGAATTAGCATGGATGTACTTCTGAACGAAGAAGAGGAAATGGTGAAGAACGCCGCCAGGGAGTTTCTGGGTGGCGAATGTCCTCCCAGCCTGGCCCGAGCCATGGAAGTAGACGACCTGGGTTACCCGCCCGAACTGTGGCGGCAGATGGCCCAGTTAGGATGGCTGGGTATGTCTCTCCCCGAATCTCTGGGCGGCCAGGGACTGCCTCTGACCTACCTGGGCATCATCATGGAGGAAGTGGGCCGCGCCATCGCCCCCGTCCCCTTCCATAGCACCATGGTCGCGGCGTTGACGATCGCCGCCGACGGCACCCAGGAACAGAAGCAATCGGTGCTGCCCAAAGTCTGCGCGGGCGACACGGTCCTAACCTGGGCGTTGACCGAACGCGACCCCCGGTTCCTCCCCGAGACTATTGCCACCGAGGCCGTGGAACAGGGTGACAACTTCGTCATTAGCGGAACCAAGATGTTCGTCGATAACTTTGGCACCGCCGAGAAGTGTTTGGTAGTCTGCAGGACCGCTCCGGCCTCTAACGACGATCAGGGCATCTCATTATTTCTGGTGGACACCGGAAGCGCCGGCATCTCTAACGTCCCACTGACAACCATCGCCAGAGATAAGCAGAGCCAGGTGATCTTCGACAACGTGAACGTTCCCAGATCCAATCTAATAGGCCAGGTTAATCAGGGATGGCCCGTGATTCAGGCCATGGTTGACCGGGCGACCGTGTTACTGTGTGCCCAGATGGTGGGGGCCACTAGGAAAGACGCCGAGATGGGCATCGAGTACGCCAAGAACCGGGCGGCCTTCGGCAGGCCAATAGGCTCCTTCCAATCCATCCAACACCTCTGCGCCGACATGATCCTGTGGGTAGACGGCGCGCAACTATTGACCTACGAGGCTCTTTGGAAGCTGGACCACGGGTTGCCATCCTCGATCGAGATTTCCCAGGCCAAATCCTTCTGTAACGACAAGTGCGAAGCCGTGGTGCGCTCTTCCCAAGTGATCCACGGAGGCATCGGATTCATGATGGAGTTCGACCTCCACCTTTGGTTCCGGCGGGTTACCTCATGGACCATGCGTCTGGGTACCAGCTTCGAGCACCGGTCCAAGATTGCCAAGGCGCTGCTGGACCAGCCGGGCCGGGTGCGGTTGGGAATGAACCTGGAACCGGTTCCCTGAATCTACCGGCGCGCCCCCATCGCGAATAGGAGAATACGTTATGCCCACAGACCCCGTTTGCGGGATAGAGATTGACGAAGCTGGAGCCCGTGCCGAAACCGGCCAAACCAGGCACGGAGCGACCGAGGTTGACCCCAATATGGGCACTCGGAGCTTTCACAATGGTACTTGGTACTACTTCTGCAGCCTAGATTGCCGGACCAAGTTCTTGGCCGGACCAGACGCTTATATAGGGCAGGCTAGTAGCTAATCGGCTGTTAAGACAACAGTCATCTGAGTAGTTCCGGAACCGGGTCCAACGACGTCATTTCGAATCCGCCTTGCCGAACTACGTCATTCCGAGTCCACGATTCCGAGCTGTCATTCCGACACCAGCCGAAGGCGGCGAGGAATGACATTTCCACGACCGGGAAACTGGCTGCGGTCAGACACCGCCGAACTCCCGCACCCCTGTTTTACCCCTACGTGTACAGCCGGTCGTAAGCCGAGGGCCGGTGAATCCCCTGCTCTTCGTCAAACTCCGGCGCATTCACCGACTGGCCGGTCATCGTCTCGGGAGTTTGCAGTGCCCGGTGGATCGCGGACGGGCCGATATCGTCTGGCAAACGCATGCGCTTGTGGACCTCGGAATCGTAGTCGTCGTTGGGCTTGGTCAGGACCCACCCTGGGCTCAGAATATTCACCGCTATGCCGTACTCTTTTACGTCTTCGGCGATGGACTCGCTGAGGCGTTCCAGGGCTGCCTTGGAAGCGCAATAGGCCGCCTGTCCGGCACGGCCTTTACTAGCCTACGGTTCCAGAACTCATGTTGATAATCGCCCCGCTGCCCTGCTCCACCATATAGGGCAGGACCGCTTTGCAGCATAGAAAGGCAGTGGTAAGGTTTGAGGACATCACCCGGTCCCACACCTCTTCCGACAGCTCTAGAAAGGGAACGGCGTGGGCCAGGTCATCGGTAAACAGGCGGTATCCCCCGACGTTGTTGACCAGGATATCCAAATGGCCCAGGCCGTCGATCGATTCTTGAACCGCCCGATGGGTCTGTTGGCTATCCGTCAAGTCGGCGGTTATGGCCACACCACGGCGCCCCAACGCCCGAATCTCCCCCGCCACTTGCTCCAGCTCAGTGGGCGTTCGGGATATGATCGCCACGTCGGCACCCTCTTGGGCGTAGGCCAACGCGATGCTGCGGCCTAACCCCCGTCCAGCGCCGGTGACCAGGGCAGTCTTCCCTTCAAGTTGCATCAGACTCCCTATGAAACTCTCCCCATCCTCACTCTCCTCCATGAAGGGGGAAGACCAAATCCCTTCCCCCCTCGCGGGGGAAGGTTAGGATGGGGGGGGGTCTGGCCTCTAGTTACCGACCCAGCCAGAGGTTGTGATGTCAATAACCTGGTTGTCCGGCCCGCGGTATTTAATCTCGTAGTAGGACTGGGCGGTGTCGGCATGCACCGGGGTAACGTTCACCCGGCCGATCATCGGCGTGGCGCCCGCTTCGTCCAGCTTCGCGCACGTCTCGTCCGTGTCATCCACCAAGAATCCCAGGTGGTCGATCCCGGCATACCCCGCCGCGTCGCGGGGCGACTCCTCAGACCCTTCGTCCTTAGACTTAAGAATGGCCAGGTTGAGATAGCCGTCGGTCAGGTAAAATCCCGATCCGGCTACACCGGCTTCTTCCAGTCCGAATACTTCCTTGTAGAATTTGGCGGTTGCCTCCGGGTCCGGGGTCCGTATCGCAATGTGCTTGATCTTCGCCATGGTTTCCTCCCTTTCTTGATCCGGGTTGGGTTTGGTCAGACTCTTACTACCTCGGGAATCTCCTGATGATCGCCCACCAGGAAGTCGCGGATGATCTTGTTGAAAGTCTCGGGCTTCTCCGCCATGGGCATATGGCCGCAACGGTCGATGACGGCCAGATTGGAATTGGGTAAGGCGTCCCGGAGGGCTTCTCCGTGCCGCAAGGGGACGATACCATCCTCCCGGCCCCACACCAGCAGCGTATCGGCGGTAATCGTCCCCAGCCGGTTGGTCAGATCCGGGTCTGAGGACGGTCCGTTTATCAGCCCCGCGACCAATCCTCTGCCCTTCCACTGGCGCTCGAACTCCGGCCCCCGCCGCACGTTCTCCCACTCCGCGCCGAAGCCGTCGGGCTGGGCCGTGGCGATCAGGCCAAGACGTGCAAAGGCCGCCTTGGCAAAGGACTCTTCATCCATCTCTGCCAGGTTAGGGGTGTTGGCGTCGTTGAGCGCGACTCCCATGGGGTCCGCCAGAATCATGCGTGAAAACCGCTGGGGATGGTCGGCGCAGAGGGACAGGGCGACCCATCCGCCGAAGGAGTGGCCCGCCAGGACGCACCGGCCGATCTCCGCCGCATCCATAAAATCGATCACCAGTCTAGCGTAGTCCTGGACTGAATCGATGCTATCTGGCGCTTGACCGTCGGCCCATCCCGGCAATTGGGGCGCGTAGGTTAGAGCAAAGGTTCCCAAGGTCATGTGGTAGGCTTCCCACTTACCGCCGCCGCCCATACCGTGGAGGTAAAGGACCGAATCCATGTCGCCATCGTGGCCGCCCTTGAGGTAAGAAACCTCAAAGCCGCCCGCCTCCAGGCTGTGCCGGGCGAATATAGAGCCGTCCGCTGCCCCCACTGGGTTACCTGCCTTTAATTTGAATACCCGCCGGACGCGTTTATGTTGCCACCGTCAGAATGATCGTTACTCTAACCCGTCTCACCGGCGACGGCCGGTGTCCAGGCACTTGGGATGGAGCCAATGCCCCATGGATTCCGGCTTTCGCCGGAATGGCGGAATCGATTTCCAGTCTCCCAGCCTGTTCAGGCGGACTCATTCCACCAGAGTTTCACGCATTCCAACTGGAAGTAAGAAGCGTTGGCCGCCGGGTCGGGCTGGGGTGAGCCATCGAGAACGGTTACCCCTAACCGGATCACGTAGTCTTCTCCGGCCTCTGCCCGCTTTTGCAGCGACAGAGCCGCTTCTTTAGCTTCCTGATCCGGTATCTCCCGGAAGAGTCCGTACTTACCTTCGAACATCACCGTGCGCTCTTCGCCGGTCTTGTAAAAGGTTTCTAGCAACACATCGGCGTCATCCGAAACCTCGCCGCCGCCTTTGGCCGCCACCTTCAAACGAATCGCCGTGCCACGGTGCTCATCGGTCGGTCCGACGAAGATAAGTTGGTAGGGGATACCGTCCGGTCCCGCCGGCGGAGAAAGTATCTCCCATCCCGCCGTAACGCTTCCCGGGGCGCTGTTCTCGAACTCCCCTCTGGTTTCCGGCGACTCCCGGGTCAGGGTGTAGTTGTAATCACCGAACAGGGAAACCATTGCTATATGGTGGCCGCCGGAGCCGCTTCGTTGATGTGCTTGAGCTTGGGCATGACGTGCTCAGCGAACAGGTTCTTGGACTTGATCACGTTCTCGTGGCTGTTGCTGCCGACGCGGAACATGCCCATGAAGTGGCCGTAACCGGCCGTCTCCATGTCGTTGGCCAGCCAATCGGTCACATAGTCGGGGTCGCCGCAGACGATATATCCTGACTCCCGCAACTTCTCGAAAGGGGTGCCGGGGCCGGGCATCTCCGCGCCCTTGGAACGTTTCCGGTAGTCATAAGAACGGTCGGTCTGCAGACCGGGCACCGGCGCCGGGACTTGCACCGGACGGCTGAAGGTACTCAAACGGCGCACGTACATCACTGCGGCGCGGCACTCTTCGATGGCCTGTTCGGTAGTCTCAGCCACGTGGATGTAACGTGCGCCGATGCACTGTTCCGGCCCAGCTTCCCAGCCGAACTGTTCCTTGGCCACCTCTTTGTAATATTCAAAGGCGTCCTGAAAAACCACCGTGGGGTTCCAGACCCGGGCGATGGGTATGTGCCGTTCAGCGGCAAACTCGATCGTTTCCGACGACCCGGCGGGCATCCAGATGGGCAGCGGGTTCTGGAGGGGCTTGGGCCACACCGACACCGCCTTCAGGTCGTAGAACTTGCCCTGGTAGTCGAATATCTCTTCGGTCAGGCACTTGTTTAGAATGTCGTAGCACTCGGCGAAACGCTCCCGGCTGGTGAAAGGGTCGATGTTGTACGACACGTACTCTTGGGGCACCCCCCGGACGATGCCACCGATGAAACGCCCGCCCGACAGGATGTCCAACTGGGCGAACTCTTCGGCGGTCTGAACCGGATGACGCAGGGGTAGCACGTGGCCGATAACGCCTACTTTGAGCGTCTTGGTGCGGGCGATAATCGCCGCGGCCAGAACGGTGCAAGAAGGGTTGATATTGAAATAGGTGAAGTGGTGCTCGTTGACCAGGACGCCGTCGAACCCCAGGTCCTCGCACATGGTCCACTCGTCAAGGTGTTCTTGGTACGTCTGGGCGGCAAGCGCTGGGTCGCAGAAACGGTTGGTTTGCCGGGTTTCCGGACCGATCTCATCCGGAATGCCCGGGTAAGTCGTCTCATCAAAGCTATAGAACTTCAATTGGTGCCTCCTGGCGGCTCCCAGCTCCAGCAGTATTGTAGCAGCGAGCGTCACCTAAGTGAATCCCTGCCCTCCCAGTACTCCGGTCATCCCAAGCCCCCACCCGTGTCACCCGGCCCTCCCTTATCCTCCCGGCCCTAACCTTGTCGTCCTAGCCCTCCTTTGTCGTCCCCGCCCTTCCTTTGTCATCCCGGCCCTCCCTTGTCATCCCGAGCGCAGCGAGGGATCTGGAGCGGTGGCAGCGTTCTCGGTGGTTGACGGTGTTCCAGGCCCCGCATATACTCCCCTTGAACGTCAATTCGGGAGCCTGAGCAGCGCTCACCGCGCTCCATCAAATCAACGAAAACCGACCCCCTTTCCGTAGGAGGACGACATGGCGATCCTGGTTATCGGCGGGACCGGCTTTATCGGACCCAGGGCTATCCGGCGGCTAATCGAAAGGGGTGAAGAAGTGGTCTGCATGGACATCAACCCCCACTCGGACCAACTGTCCGGCATGGGAGAGCGGTTGAAGGTCATGTACGGCGACGTTACCAGTTTTGAGGACGTGGTCAAGGCCATTCTTGAAACCAAGCCCGACCGAATCATTAACCTAGCTTACCTCTTACCCGTAGTCGGAACCGAAGACCGTCCTCACTTCGACACCCGTCTGAATATCATGGGTATGGATAACTGCTTTGAGGCCGCCAGAGTCTGCGGCGTAAACCGGGTGGTGTACGCCAGCTCCATTGCGGTGAGCGGCCAACAGTCGAACTTTGGGGACCGGGAGGTTAACGAGGACGACCCGATGTACGGCACCAGCCAGTACGCCATGCACAAGATATTCAACGAGTTCCAGGCATCCAAATACATCGAGAACTACGGCATGGCCATCACTGGGATACGGCCAGCTAACGTGACAGGCCCCGACAAGTTCCGAGGTTCCGTCGACCACGTTCGCTGCATCACCCAGCCGGCACGTGGTGAGCCGGTCAGCTTCCCACATAAAGAGATTATGCGGCTGCCCATCCACGTAGAGGACATCGCCGAAGCATTCGTTCGGGTGCTGCTGGCCGATTCCAGCCACTACCCCGTCTACAACTCCGGAGGACATGCCATCAGCTTAGGTGGCCTGGCGGAAATGGTGAAAGAATTTCTCCCTGACTCACAGATCACCTTCGACAACGAAGGCGGCCGCGAGCTATCGGGGAATTACATGGTGGATAACAGCCGTCTGAGGGATGAGTTTGAGATCGAGTATGCCCCCTTCCGCCAACGGGTGTTGGAGATAATAAATGAAGTACGTATGGATAGTGGACTGCCCATGGTGACGGGTAGGTAGCGGGACGGGGAAATCCCCCAACCCCCTTTACGAAAGGGGGCTCAGCTGGGGTTCCCGAGAATAAACCCATGCGCCAGTTCCATCGCCCTTCGCGAGAGGTAGGGGTGAGGGCAAGCGAAACAGGAGGAATGAGATGCCACTTGACCCGCAAGCACAAGCAGTTCTAGAAGCAACGGCAGCCCTTGGTCTGCCTCCGAACCACACCGTATCTGCCCAGGAAGCGCGATCCAACGCTAAGCTGCGCCCCAGGGCTCCGGGGCCCGAAGTGGCCAAGGTGGAAGACCGGAACATTCCCGGTCCAGGAGGCGAGATTCCGGTGAGGATCTATACGCCCGAGGGGTCCGGACCCTTCCCGATACTGGTTTGGTTCCACGGTGGCGGTTGGGTCCTAGGCGACCTGGAAAACGCCGATGGGGTCTCCCGGCACTTGACCGTGGGCACGGGATGCGTGGTCGTGTCGGTGGACTACCGGTTGGCGCCGGAAACCAAATTTCCCGGCCCCGCCGATGATTGCTACGCCGCCACCCAGTGGGCCGCCCAGAATTCCGCCGGCATCAATGGCGACCCGGCGAAGATTGCCGTGGGTGGGGACAGCGCCGGCGGAAACTTGGCGACGGTAATATGTCTGATGGCCAGAGACCGGCAAGGGCCCTCCTTAGCCTTCCAACTCCTGGTATACCCGGTTACCATGCGGGACTTCGAAACCGTCTCCTACGAGGAAAACGCGGACGGGTATTCGTTGACCCGGGACTCGATGCGGTGGTTCTGGGACCATTACCTGGCCAGCGAAGCCGACGCATCCAACCCCTATGCGGCGCCGATGCAGGCCGAAAGCCTTAAGGGACTGCCTCCCGCCCTGGTGATCACGGCGGAATTCGACCCGCTACGAGATGAAGGGGAGGACTACGCGCACCGTTTGCAAGACGAAGGCGTGTCCACCAAGTGCACCCGCTACGACGGCATGATGCACGGCTTCTTCGGCGCGCCGGCGGTTCTAGACAAGGCCAAGCAGGCAATCAACGAGGCTTCGGCCGCACTGACAGCAGCCTTCAGGGCAAAGACGCCGGTTTAGCTCGGCGGCTTTTGCCATCGCTTCCGGGAAAGTAGTTTTCGCTGGTAGGCCGCACGATCTCTCATCGAAATAATCAGAGGAGCGTAGCAACGTCCTATGGAAGTTGGAATCTATATACGAGACTACCTGGAAGACCCTACCCGGCCGATGCACGAGCAGATCGAAGAGGCGGCGGAGGTGTGCCGGCGGGCACGGTCCCTAGGGTTCTCCGCCATCTACATGCCCCAACACTTCATCGCCCATCCCACCATGTGGATGCAGCCGATGCAGATGCTGGCCCGTCTCGCCCCCGAGGCCGAAGGGCTACGGCTCATCACCGGGATCCTGCTGCTCACCTATCACAACCCCGTAGACATCGCGGACCAGGTGGTGACCCTAGACCACATAAGCAATGGCCGGTTCACCCTGGGGGTTGGACTGGGATACCGGGAAAAGGAACTTGCGGCCTTCGGCACCAATCGGAAGGACCGGGTCAGCAGGATGGAGGAGTCCATCGCCCTGATGAAGCAACTTTGGACCGGCGATGAGATTACATTTGAAGGCAAACATTGGCAGGTCCATGAAGCCAAATGCTCGTTGACACCGGTCCAGAAACCCCATCCTCCCATCTGGATGGCAGCCCAGAGCCGGAACGCCGTGCGCCGGGCGGCCAGGCTATGCGAGGCTGTGGTGATTGGACCCCAACCCACCTGGGAGGACTTCCGGTACCTGGCCAAAGAGTACAACGACGCTTTGGCTGAATACGGCAAGACCCCCCAGAAGATGTTGGCCGCCAACCGCTCCATAGCGATCGCCAAGGACCGGGAAACGGCGATCACCGAGGCCAAGGCTAAGGGTGAGGCCAAAGCCGGCATGTACGCCGGGTTCAACATGCAGGAAACGAGCACGGTGGACCTGGGACTGGCGGGACAGCGCGAGATACCCGATTGGGCGGTCGCCGGCAACCCCCAGGACTGCGCCGAGATTATCACTCGATGCGTGGAAGAAGACGGCCTGGACTACATCGGACTGGCCAGCCTGAACCTGCCCCACGATTTCTCCGCCAAATTGGAATACCTGCAGCTTATGTCCGAAGAGCTTCTCCCCCTTTTGCCGCCATAGAAACCGAGGCGAAATCCCCCCAACCCCCCTTTACGAAAGGAGGGCTTGCTGCCACGCTGAGCTAATTTGGAAGAGACTCTTTAGCCACGGAGGATTCCATGACCAGCCAAAACCAGCAGACCACCGTCATTCGCAACGGCACCCTGATCGATGGCTCCGGCAGTCCTCCGACGGAAAATGAGGCCGTTGTTATCCAGGGAAACCGGATAACCAGCGTCGGCCGGATTCCGCCGGGCCTGAACCTGGAAGACAAAGAAAGCGTGCGGATCATCGACGCCACCGGCCGGTGGGTAATGCCGGGGCTCATCGATGGACACTGCCATCTGTCCTTCGGCCAGCCGTCCATGCCCGGCGTGAGTATCGGCCGAGGGACGGCCAGCGCCGAGTTCACCACCCTGAAGGCAGCCCGGAACGCCCAAACCATCTTGCGGTCGGGTGTAACCAGCGTATCCATCCCCGGCGGCACCTGGTTCATCGACGTGGCGCTGCGGGAAGCGATCAACGCCGGAATGCTGGAGGGCCCCCGCATCTACTGCGCCGGACGGTTCATCGTCACCTACGGCAGCATCTCCGATAACGAACCGTCCTGGGTGGGGACCCCGGAGCACCTCAACGGCGTGCTGGCCAACAACGTGTCCGATATGGTCACCGAAGTACGGCGGCAGACCAAGCACGGAGTCGATTTCATAAAGATGGCCGACAGCACTTGGGGCGACACCCAGACGATCTCCAAGGAAGAACTCTCGGCGGTCGTTGACGAAGCTCACCGCAGGAACGCCCGGATAAGCATCCACTCCAGGGGATCCGACTCGACGCGGGCCGCCGCCGAGGCCGGAATGGACTGGATCATGCACGCCGACCTGGCAACAGAAGCTGACCTGGACGCCGTAGCCGAAGCCGGGGTCAGGATCATGCCCACGGTTACCTTCTTGAAGCATGCGGTGGAAAACGGCCGGGACTTTGGCCGTAGCGAGCAGGAAGTGGACCAGATCAAGCACAACCTGGAAGGGGCGGTCAGTGTCTTGGAGACGGCCCGTAAGCTGGGAGTTAAGGTCATGTGCGGCACCGACACCGGCAACTCACCGGTCATGCCCTACGGCCTGCTCCACGCAAACGAGGCCGAGATCATGGTCAAATATGGCGGATACTCGCCCATGGAAGCCATCGTCGCCTCCACCAGGGACAACGCCTTTTCCGTGGGGCTGGAGAACGATCTGGGAGTGATCGAGGCTGGCAAGCTGGCCGACATCATCGTATTGGACAAAGACCCGGTGGCCGACGTAAGCGTCTTGCAGGCTGGCCGCCACCTGTCATGGGTCATCAAAGACGGCAAGATTGTTGACCTTCACCCCAACGATGACGGCGAGGAGACGGTTCTGGCTTTGAGGCCGTCGGCTGATCAGGGCGAGTTTTAGATGCGACCCGGTTGTCGAGGACCGTTTCACCCCCATCCTAACCTTCCCCCATAAAGGGGGAAGGGACTAAGCGCCTCCCGTGAGGATTATCTCCTCCCACCTTGCGGGGGAGGATTAAGGTGGGGGGCATACCCGTGCCGCCGGGACAGCGCACATACACTTTGAGAAATAACCCCACGGATTGACCCCTACAAGCCCGTCTGTTGAAGCATCTGTAGGTATGCACAAAAATCTGCCAGACACCCGAATGCTTTGCCTCGATTGACACCCCTCTGACGTATCGCTAAACTCAACCCAACGTAAAATCACGCACAAAGCAACGAAATAAGGAGTGAACGATGTCTAGCAAAGGATTCTCCCATATCGGGCTTTCAACCCATGACTTGGACAAGACTCGTGACTTCTACGAGAACGTTTTGGGATTCAAAGCGGTGCGATGCGACATCATCAAGATTAAAGAGGGCGGGCGCATCCGCCACATGTTTTTCGAGGTGGGACGGGACCAGCTGATCGCGTTCATGGAACCCAAGGGCGTGGATGCGATACCGGCGGATTACGACGCCGGCATCAACGACGGACTGGGCGTCCCCGGTCCGTTCTATCACTTCGCTTTCGAGGCCGGATCGGTGGCGGCGCTGGAGGCCAAGCGAGAGGACTTGATAGCCAAAGGTCAGACAGTTACCGACATCGTGGACCATGAGTGGGCCAAGTCCATCTATCTGAAGGACCCCAATGGGATCTCGCTGGAGTTTTGCTGTCTCACGCGGGACATCGGCAACGAGGATGACGTCACCATGCAAGAACGGGCCGAAGTCTCCATCGAAAGGTGGCTCGGAGATAACTACATCCAAGGCCGAATCAGCTCAAGAGAGCCGGAGCCTGCCTTCACCGTCAGATAAGCCTTCGGTATTTATCGGTTAGCAACAAGGGCCCCGGCTCACGCGGGGGCTTTTGGTTAGCTAAAAGCGCTGGGTGATTCGATCCTAAACCTTCCCATTAAGGACCGATCCCTTCCCCCTCGATGGGGGAAGGCTAGGATGGGGGTGCCCACGCCTCAATAGCTAAGAGGCCGGTTGTACCGACGCCCCCATCACCTAGTGGTTCTCAAATATGTCCTGGTACTCAGCCAGCTTGGCCTGCACTGCCTTTCGTTCATCGGCGGTGGGGTTTCTGGGGTCTTGAGCTTTGGGCAGCCTACCCAGCTTCATGAGGGACGCCATGAGCAGCAGACGCGCCTTGTTGGTGTCCAGGTTGCTGCCGGCGATACTTAGGCTGTCCCGGCCGTCGCTGGGGACCCGTCCGCCGGGATCAGCCCGGCCCACTCGGACCACCGGCATGCCGCTGAATGTGGCGATGGCCAGGGCGGCGTGCTGGGAACTTGAGCCCATGCCGTAGGGCGACGTCCCCTCCAATACGATCCCATGTAGCTGGGGCGCTTCTCCCTGTGGCTTGCTCTGTTGCGACTGGGCTAGTTGGATGCGAGCGATGATGTCCACTTCGTCGTCAGGGTCGCGAGTTTCGTCCTCCCCCATGTAGGCCCCGTACTTCACGATGTGCACGCGGGGAATAATATCTCCCAACAGGGCGCCGTCCCCGTCCTTCACCCGGAGCGTGATGGGAGCCGAATCGCCCAGGTGGTCCAAGAACGCCAACTCAGTGGGCAGCTTGTTGATGTTCACGTCGGAGGTGGAGGATCGCCGGTAAGCAGGGCGATACCACACGGTCACCGGGGGACCCACGGTGCCCAGGATGCCGCCGTGGCCACCGGTGGCCTTGTAGTTGCCGGGCCGGTCGTCGGCCTTCTTGAACTCCCGTGCGGCGTAGATACGCTCATCCTGTACACCGACAGCTCCCAGGCCCATACCTTGTCCCGACAGGACGTAATCCACCGCGTCCACGATGTTCCGGTCGCCGTCGTTGGCTAGTTGGCCGTGGGTGCGCTGGGAGGCGCACCCGGCGATGGGGAGGTCGGTGTCGATGAGCAGGCTCAGCCAGTAAGTTGTCTCTTCCACCGTTGGGCTGCCTTCCAGCCAGATACCTCCGGCGAAGTTGCCGCTGGCCAGAGCGGCCTGGACGGTGTTGGTCACCCGTGCCAGGTCGCGATAGCGGGGACGGTTGCTGATGGGATAGGGACGGTAGGGGAAGTAGTCCTGGCCGGAGACTTCTCCCTTGCTGGGGTATCCCGCCGGAGGAAGGGCCCGGATAAACTCGTATTCCGCTTTGCGCTCCAGGGTGTTCCCCTCACCATGCTCATCCCTGCCGGCGATGGTCCGGTCGATGTCCGCGAAGATTCTCGACGCGTCGGGGAAGAAGAATTGCCTGCCTCCATACTTAACGGCGGCGTCCTGCAAGTCTCCGTCCTCGAAGGGAACTCCATGGGGCGAGCCGTCAGCCCGCCGCGCCACGTAGGGCAATGGATAGGGGCCGTCTTCCGGGCGCAGTTCCACCTCGTAGTAGTCTTTCCCGTCGTCGTGGTATACGGTGCGGGACTCTTCCTCCAAGGGATGGCCGGTGAATTTTTTGATCCTGACGGTCACCGGTTCGTAGAGGGTTTGCGACGCCAGGTGGTCGAACCGGCCCTCCAGTTCTCGTTCACCCTTCAGCCTGCCCTTGTTGCCGGTTACCAGGGTGGGCGAGTTACCGATGGTGGAGTTGGGTCCGGAGAAAACGGCGATCTTTTGCTTTGGCATGTTGGCCTCCTTTGGGGAAATCCCCCCAACCCCCCGATACGAAAGGGGGGCTCTTGATCACTGGCTAGAACGCGGGACGATTCAGCACCGTGGGGTTGATTCGGCGGGGTATTAGTTGGCCGTCGTCTCCCGTGCCCAGCAATTGCCCGTTGTCCACCATGACTTTGCCCCGGAGAATGACCGTGGTGGGCCAGCCTTCCACTACCCAACCTTCCCAGGGCGAGTAGTCCCGCACGTGGAGGTCGTTTATGTTGAGGGCTTTTTTCACCGATGGGTCGATGATGGCGAAGTCGGCGTCGCTACCCACGGCGATGACGCCCTTTCTGGGGTAGAGGCCCAGCAGTTTAGCGGCGTTGGTGGAAGTGATGTCGGCGTAGCGCTCCAGAGACATACCCTGCTTGACCACGGCTTCGGTGTAGTTCACTCCCATGCGTATCTCGATGCCGATGTTGCCTCCCCGCACGTCAACGACGTTGCGCCCGGCAATCTTGTCCAAGTAGGTCGTGAAGCTGCTGTCGGTGGCGGTGAAGGCCAGGTCGTCCCGCAACAATCCCTTCCATAGATGCTGCCGGTCATCCTCGTACTTCAAAGACGGATAGGTGTGGTACTTCATACCGTCTTCCTCTTTGTACCGGTCGCAGTTGAACGACAGGGCCAGGGTCAGCACCTCACCGTACACCGCCATGCCCCGGCTGCGGGCCTCGGAGATCACGTCCAGTCCGTCGCTGGCGGTGACGTGGACGAAGTACATCCCGGCGCCGGTGCGTTCCGCCAACCGGACCACACTGCGAAACGCCAGGTCTTCCACCGCCTTGGAATGGATAAGATGGACGTTGTGCCAATCCCAGTGACCTCGCTGCTGGGCCAGTAGGTAGTTGTACATGACCAACTCGTCGTCCTCGCCGTGGACTGCCAGCACACCGTCATGTTTGGCGACCTGCGTCATCACGTCATGCAAGCGGCCGGCGTCGAGCTTGCCGCCTGGCGTTAGTGAGTTGACCCTCCCCTCGGGCGGGCGGATATCGGTGGTGAAGATCTTGACGCTGGGAAATCCGGCGGCGATGAGCTCACCGTAGCGGGAAATGGCATCGGGAGTGTTGCCGTTATTGTAGATACAGTGCGTCGAGTAATCGGTGTAGGCGTTCCCCTTCCATGGGAGCAGATAGTCGTGGACTCCCTTCACAAGGTCGCCTTCATTGGGCACGGGAGCAAAGTCGATAACGGTAGTAGTCCCGCCCCAGATCGCGCCCAGTGAGTGGTCGCCGGGGCCGGCGTTGGGCGTCCCGGCCACCAGTTGGCGGGCGCCGGGCTGCATGTTGGCGGCGGCGTGGGCGTGGGTCTCGATACCCCCGGGCACGAGAATCTTACCGGCGGCGTCAATAATGGTGGCGTTTTCCTCGGGCAGAAGGCCCGGCAGTCCCACGGCGGCTATCTTTTCTCCGGATACGCCGACATCCCATTCACCAACCCCTGATGGGGTTACCACGCGAGCGCCTTTGATGATTATTTCCAACATAGCTAACCTCCTTGCGGGTCAGTACCTGAATACCAGCTTGGGGACAGAGGAACCCGGATGCCCGGTCATTCTATGACGCGGGCAAGGCGTTAATCAAGTGGCGTTTGAGGCTGCGTGGGGTGGCCTGAATCCCACCCGAAAGTCTGATCGCTCCCGATAGATCAGCTCCGACCTCTTCCTCAGAGGCAACCCCCCAAACAGTTCCCTTAGACGCGCCGGTGGGGTTGACGTTCGTCAATTTGGGGAGGGCAACTTTGGCCTCTAATGCGGCGCCATCATCGCTGCTGTGGGGGCACCAGAAGAAAGACGCAGATGCCCGGCAATACCATCAAATGAGAGTGCAGCCGAAAGTAGACCCGGCCGTCGTTGAGCATCGAACCTCATTCCGCGGCCTGAGGCCGGTCTCCCAATCCGAGAAAGCTGAGCGCCGCTATGGAAAGCACGGCGCTTCCCAAGTCCGGCGTGGTCAGCACAACCGAGAGAAATATGACGTTTAGGAAACCCTTTGTATTGATTAGGCTCGCTTGGTTGATGGCAGGGCGGCCGGACGTACCTGTTGGCGTTATTCCAACAGACCGCACATCCCAACATGGCAGAGGGAGGAGACCCCGCGCCGTTAAGACAATGCTGTCCGGCCGCCCCATCGAAAATTCAGCTCAGCAAAGATCAAATCTCGTTTAGAACTTCCCACAGTCTTGGATCCCTGACGATTCACTTACGGCCACTCAGGTTTTGCCGAAACCGCACGTCCTGTTGCTCACGGCTTAGCAACACGCAGTTAGAGCAGTAATCTTTCGCCTCATCAGTCCGCCACCAAAGGCAGCAACCGGCTCGCCTGGAATAGAAGCCTTGTTTACCCTGGTGTTGGAAAATCTCCATGGTCACTTCCCGGTAAACCGGCGACGATGGGTCTCCGAAAAAGTCGTCGGCGTCCCGAACTACGGCTTCGGGGTTTTCCGACACCTCATATAATTTCTTGAACGCCTGGCCACACGAGGCGGCAACAGCATTCCAAGAGACTTTCAGGCTGGCTCGCGCCGCATTCCGTAGGCAGGGGATCACGACGTTGAGATTACCCTCGAATAGCCATTCCTTGAGGAGGGCGTAAAGCTCCGGTACGTCAGCAACTACCACGGCGTCTGGATGATCGGAGGCGGGATCAGCCGGCAGCGCCGCGAAGGACGGGCGGCGGATAGCAGTCCCATCTATCCCCTGGCCGTTCCAATGGAATTCCAGATTGCTCAGGCGAACATCGGGCACCCGGCGCTCAAGTACGTATTGAGAGATCAACGGCCAAGTGATTTTGGTCAGATAGGCGATGATGAAAGCAGACCCGGCAGTATGGCGATTCTCCGTACCCCACCGGTCTAGCCCTTCGGACATTACCATATCACCCAAACGTTGATCGTCGTCCTGGAACAAAGACGGCGCGCCGAGCCAGCCGTCCTGTTCCGGACTCCGGACGGAAAGATTGAAAAGGCTGCTGAGCGCACCGGCCCGGGCCAGGCTGTCGGCCAGGGGATGACCGCCGCTTACCGCGGTGGGATCCGGCTCCCTGATCGTCATGCTGATTCCTCCAGTAGTTGATCTGGTTACTCAAAGTTACCGATCTCAAAAATGCAATAAAAAAACCCCGGATTCTGCTCTGCCGGGGTACGAGGTGACTTGTTGATGCCTCGTGGCTGGTTAACGAACGATGAAAGTAGCCACGATAGACCTACCTCTGTTTGGCGCAGAGTAGAGCTCCACTAACCCGGGCAGGTCTCCTGGCTTACGGATCATCACCAAACCGGCGCCTTCCCATCCTTCGGCTGAAGGACAGTGGTATGTTTGCCGGCTGGCTCCCCGCACACAGTGGCGCGACCGCGGCGGATTTTAACCGCCTTCCCTATTAAACCGTACTGGTGCCTCGGGGTTGCCTTAAATTGTTAAAGTTGGATGTTATTGCTCGCAATGATAATTGGCGGTCGGATAAGAGTCAACTGGCAATAGCGCAAAGGTCTCTTTTCTTGGTGGAGGCATATTAGGTGTAGAATTGCGGACCATGCAAGGACTTGAGTTAGAACTCCGTAAATTCGATTACATAAACGCCGCCTATTGGCGGGCTGTCAGACATCCTCACGATGACAAATCTTAGGCAGGGGGTTCGACTATGGCCAAGCCGATGCAATTGGGGCACACCAACATACGAGTTAGCAACCTGGCTAGGTCCGAAGCGTTCTACACCGAGGCGATCGGGCTGGGAGTGGTCAGCCGCCGGGAGAATGGCGTTAACCTCAGCGCAAGGGAGCATTCCCAGGAGATCG
>Ga0209554_1000125_pt1 | contig 60030 bp, 43 predicted proteins | sample MarorgKNORR_S2LV_5_FD_188221 | JGI IMG/M metagenome (GOLD analysis project Ga0209554, IMG submission 188221) | Marine microbial communities from the Southern Atlantic Ocean, analyzing organic carbon cycling - Bottom_A/KNORR_S2/LV (SPAdes) (version 2) | ecosystem: Environmental > Aquatic > Marine...
CCGGGACCATTCCCCTGGCTGAAGATATCATCATCGAGTCTGATTCCGGTGGCCATACAGACAACAGGCCCCTTAATGCGCTGTTCCCGGCGATTATGATTTTACGCGACCAACTGAGCGAGGAATTCGGGTATGATCGCCCGATTCGATTGGGAGCGGCAGGCAGCCTGGGTACGCCGGTGAGTGTCTCCGCTGCATTTTCATTGGGGGCCGCCTTCGTATTAATTGGTACAGTACACCAGTGTGCCGTGGAATCCGGTGTATCGGATAATAGCCGGTTATTGTTGTCACAAGCAGGCCTGGCGGACGTGACTATGACGGCCTGTGCCGATATGTTCGAGCTAGGTGTTAAAGTACAGGTTTTGCAGCGCGGAACCATGATGGCCGTTAGAGGCAATCAATTGTATGACCTTTATAGTCGGTATGATTCAATTGAGGATATTCCGGCCGATCAGCGAGCGAATATCGAAAAGAATATATTCAGGGCGTCGCTGGATGAGATCTGGGAGCAAACACAGGAGTTCTTTGCGAGAACAGACCCGGCGCAAAATGAGAAAGCCGCGAAGAATGCGAAACACAAAATGGCGCTTATTTTTCGCTGGTACATTGGTCACTCCAGTCAATGGCCGATAGTTGGCGATGAATCACGACAGGTGGATTATCAACTGTGGTGTGGCCCGGCGATGGGGGCGTTCAATCGATGGGTGGCAGGTAGTTTTCTGGAAGCACCTGAACAGCGGACGGTTCAACAGATTGCACTAAATTTGTTGGAAGGGGCGGCGCACGTGACGCGGTGCCAGCAGCTAAGAAGTTTTGGATTACCCATGGCGCAGGATGCGCTGAAATTTTCTCCGAGAGTACTTAGAGTCTAGGAGAATGAGACAACCGAATTAACCGTTGCACAAATTTTATGACGAAACAACAAGTAGCCAAATTTAGTCCCATCGCCGTAGTGGGTGCCAGCGGACTCTTCCCGGGATCAAACGGCGGCCAGTCATTCTGGCGTAATATATTGGCGGGTGAAGATTTCATGACTGAAATCCCCGAGGATCACTGGCTAATCGATGACTACTATGATCCTGAGCCAGGTACCAGGGGCAAGATCTATGGCACTCGCGGTGCGTTTTTGCCGAAGGTGGATTTTGACCCTATGGAATTTGGCATGCCGCCCAAACAGCTATCAACCACTGACACTGCACAGTTGTTGGGTTTGATTGTTGCCAGCCGTGTCCTGGAAGACGCTCACAGTGTCCAGTTTGGCCAGGTCAGCAAGTCAGACATAAGCGTGATTCTTGGTGTTGCGTCTGCGACAGAAATGGTAGGACAGATGGCTTCGCGCATTCAGCGTCCTCACTGGATAAAAGCTCTTCGTGATGCCGGTATTCCCGAGAGTAAAGTTATAGAAGTGTGTGACGGCATTGAGGCGACCTACCCGGAGTGGGATGAAAGTACTTTCCCCGGATTACTGGGCAATGTTGTCGCGGGTCGAATAGCCAATCGAATGGACCTGGGTGGCACCAATTGCGTTGTCGATGCTGCATGTGCCAGTAGTTTAGGTGCAGTTGCCATGGCAGTCAGGGAACTGCAGGCAGGCGGCTCGGACCTGGTGATCACCGGCGGCGTTGATGCACTGAACGATACCTTTATGTACATGTGTTTTAGCCAGACACCTGCCTTGTCTCCAACCGGCGATTGTCGGCCTTTTTCAGCCGATGCTGATGGCACCATGCTGGGTGAAGGTATCGGCATGCTGGCCCTTCGTCGCCTGGAAGATGCTGAGCGCGATGGCGACAGAATCTATGCCGTCATTCGGGGCATAGGGTCATCATCTGATGGAAAATCCGGCAGCATCTACGCACCTGAAGCTAAAGGTCAGGCACTGGCAATCCGCCGGGCCTATGAAATGACAGATTATGATGTCGATGAAGTCGAGCTGATAGAAGCTCACGGCACGGCGACAAAAGCAGGTGATGCCGCAGAGTTCGGTGGTCTCAAATATGCATTTGAAGAGAAGTGTGCAAATGGTCAAAAACAATGGTGTGCACTGGGCAGTGTGAAATCACAGATCGGCCATACCAAGTCAGCAGCGGGCTCAGCGTCCCTGTTCAAGGTCGTGATGGCGCTGCATCACAAGGTATTACCTCCGACTATCAAAGTATCCGAGCCAAACCCTGCGCTCAACATCGAAGAAAGCGCTTTTTATCTGAATACGCAGACGCGACCCTGGGTTCATGACCCGGCAACAACCAGGAAGGGCTCTGTCAGCTCTTTTGGTTTCGGCGGCAGTAATTTCCATGTGACCCTCGAAGAATACAAGACCAAGGATATCGCTCGTGGGCGTTATCACGCCTCACCCGTTGAATTGTTACTGTTCGGGGCCGCATCGGCGAATGATGTTATTACCGCCGCAGAGTCAGCAACAGAACAACTATCCGAATTCTCTCTGGCGGTATTGGCGGCACGGCTACAGAAAGAATTTGTCGCTGGCAGCGCATTCCGACTCGCCATTATTGCTGAGGATAGCGAGGCTGCTGTCACGCAAATTCAGCAGGCCGCAAAAAAGATAGGCAGCGAGCCCAATGACGCCTTCTCCATGGCCAATAAGATCCACTACGGTGTGGGTACGGAGCAACCAAAAATAGGATTCCTGTTTCCCGGGCAAGGCAGCCAATACGTCAATATGGGTGCAGAGTTAGCTTGTGAATTTGACCAGGCCCGCGAGGCCTGGGATAACGCCAGCGCAAACGCGGACTATTCTCTGGACCAGGTTGTCTACCCGATACCCGTATTTTCCAATGACGCTCGAGCTGCACAGACTGCCGCGCTAACGAGTACACAATGGGCGCAACCGGCGATTGGCTGCGTCAGTTCCAGCATGCTTAACCTGCTTTCAACCCTGGAAGTTAAAGCCGACGCCGTTGCTGGACACAGTTATGGTGAGGTCACGGCGCTTTACGCAGCAGGCGTGTTCAAAACCCAGGAGAGTTTTCTGGCAGTTTCTCGCCGTCGCGGCGAATTAATGAAAGAAGCAGCCTCCATCCCGGGGTCAATGACGGCTGTGAGGGCCGGCAGAGATGAAATGCAAGCCTATCTCGATGAATGGGATTGTACCGTCGTCATCGCGAATATTAACAGCCCGAGTCAGGTTGTGATTGCCGGTGAAACCTTCGAGGTAGAAAAAGCAGAAGAACAACTAAAGTCGGCCGGCGTAACATTCATGCGGCTTGGCGTTGCGACGGCATTTCATACAGAAATTGTCGGACCGAGTGCGGAGCCATTCCATGAATTTTTGGCAGATGTAAAAGTATCCAAACCAAAAATACCGGTTTATTCAAACACAACCGCTTCCACGTATGGCACCAAAGCCAGTGAGCTTCGAGCGACCCTGGCGTGGCAACTGGCAAATCCGGTTCGTTTTCAGGAAATGATTGAACAGATGCACGATGATGGCATTCGTTTGTTTCTCGAAGTGGGTCCCAGCTCCCTGCTGGCAGGCATGGTGAATGACTGTCTCAAAGGCCGGGATTTTTCTGTGGTTTCCATGGACAACAAAAAACTCGAAGGACGCACCGCTTTCTGGAACGCACTGGGGGCTCTGGCGGCGGCAGGCGTTACCCAGAATTTTGAAGCGCTTTGGCAGGACTATGCAGAAGGTGATGTCTTACCTGAGTCTATCGAGCGTTCTCCGGTTACCGTAAAATTGACCGGTGCCAACCACGGTAAGCCCTATCCGCCTGAAAATGGATCGGCGGGTGTTCCCAAACCTAATCCTGAAGTCGTTGCAGCGGCTCCGCAGCCGACGACACAAGCGTTGCTTGACTCTGAACCAATAGTGACTGAAGTCGCAGCTGCACAACCAGTAGTTGTACAATCGGCAGCTCCTGTAAGAGACGCAAATTGGGTGGCGGCCTTCCAGAGCCTGCAACAGCAGACCCTGGAAGCGCAGAAATCGTTTCAACAAACACTGGGTGATGCACACCAGGCTTTCCTGCGGGCAAGTGAAGTTGCATTTTCGCAGTTGGGTGGTGTTAGCGGCGGGACGGTTTCAATAGCACAAGCACAGGAACCTGTTCAACAACCCGCTCAGGTTGCCGCGACGGAGCCATCGACATCTGTTCCGTTAGCACCGCTAGCGGAACTTGCAGCAGCTACGGCAAGTGCGCCGACAGCTAATGTCGATTTTGAAACACTATTGCTGGATATCGTTGCCGAGAAAACCGGTTATCCGAAAGAGATGCTAACCCTGGACATGGAATTGGAATCTGGCCTCGGCATTGACTCCATCAAGCGCGTTGAAATTCTCTCTTCACTTCAGGAAACATTGCCCCATTTGGGCGCGATGGATACGGCCGAACTTGCTGAACTCAATACGCTCGGGGAAATTATTGAATTGGCGAATGCCTCAGCGCCAGCCGGTGCGCCAGTAGCAGCTGCAGTGGTCACCACACCTGATATCGATTTTGAAGCAATGTTACTCGATGTTGTTGTTGAAAAAACGGGTTATCCCAAGGAAATGCTGACCCTGGATATGGAGCTGGAATCGGGTCTTGGTATTGATTCCATCAAGCGGGTAGAAATTCTCTCTTCCTTGCAGGAACAACTGCCGCACCTGGGTGAAATGGACACGGCAGCGCTAGCCGAGTTGAACACCCTGGGTGAAATTATCGCGTTTGCCAGTGGCGGGGCAGAGGCGCCGGTTACAGCCGGAACAGAGTCGACGGTTGGGCTTGAAGAACCGGCTCTGGAAGTTATCGGGATGACTCGGTTCGAAGTCATGACCGAAAACCGTGAAGCGACGGGTATTGCGATTGGCTGCATCGATGCAGCGGCGCCCCTTTACCTGGTCGGAGATCAAAGCGGAGTTGCGGAACAACTGGCTGAATTACTGGCCACCGCAGGCGTGAAAACACAAATCAGTGATCAGGCGCCGGACGATGCCAGGTGGCTGGTGCTTTTGACAGGTCTGAATGCATCCGGCGATTCATCCAGAGAAGAAATCACTGACCTGAACATCCAGGCATTCGAGCAGGTACGTCGATGCGCCGGGCAAATGTTAGACAATGGTCAGCTTCTGGTTACGGTTCAGTCTACAGGCGGTGATTTTGGATTATCAGGCGCAGGCGAATCATCCTGGTCATCGGGCATAGCGGCACTGGCAAAAACTGCTTCACGTGAATGGCCTGAGGTCGCTGTCAAGGCTATCGATGTCGCGACTAAAGGGTTGTCCACGAAGCAGATCGCACAGGAACTATTTGCCGAGTTGGTAGCCGGTGGACCAGAAATGGAAGTAGGACTGAAACCGGACCAGAGAATCACGCTGGTTGCACAGGCAGATGCAGACGCGAAAACGCGATCGCCAACACCGCTGAATGATGACAGTGTCATCGTGGTCAGCGGTGGTGCCCGTGGCGTCACAGCGACCTGCCTGATTGAGTTACTGGGTCGCAAGCCAGCTAAACTGGCAATTCTGGGTCGTACCCCGCTAACTGAGGAACCTTCCCACCTGTCAGGCTTTATCACAGATGCGGAACTGAAAAAAGCCCTCTTGAGCCAATACACCGAAGCCGGTAAGAAAGTCACTCCCCTGGAGCTCAACAAAGAAGTCACGAGCCTCCTTAATATGCGTGAGGTCCTTGGCAATCTGGAACGCTTAACAGCCACTGGGTCCCAGGTGATTTATTTAGCCACAGACATTGCCGACGCTGCCTCTGTTGAAGCATCTATCGGCAAAGTCCATAAAGAGATGGGTCCGATCAATGTGATTGTGCATGCAGCAGGTGTGTTGGCTGATAAAGAGATTCACAAAAAGACCGATGAACAATTCCGTTCAGTATTCCAGACTAAAGTTACCGGGTTGCAAAACCTGCTCAGTGCAACGGCTTCTGATCCATTGACACACCTGGTCTGCTTTTCATCTGTAGCCGCGCGAACCGGTAATAACGGTCAGGTCGATTATGCAATGGCCAATGAAATACTGAATCGCGTTTGCCAGGATGAACAGGCTAACCGGGGTCCAGAATTTGTCGCCAAATCCATCGGTTGGGGTCCCTGGGCCGGTGGCATGGTAGACCCGTCATTGGCGGATCATTTTCGTGCTCAAGGCGTAGAGCTCATCCCTCTGAAAGACGGTGCCTGTTTGTTTGCTGACGAGATCGAAGGCCGCCATGGAGATTGTGTCGAGATCGTCTATGGTGGTGGTCTTGATGCTGACAGGAATGATAGTGGCATCAAGAAAATGGGGCTTCGTGTTCACTCCTCGCGACATCCTCAGATTCTAAGTCACCTGATCCAGGGCGCCCCGGTCGTACCCCTGGCACTGGTTAATCAGTGGGGGCTGGCAATTGCCTCCGCATTGAACCCGTCTGCCACAGTCACCAGTGTTAGAGATTTGAATGTGCTCAAAGGCGTCCAGTTAGAAGCATTCGATGGCGTCGGGGATTGGCTGAGCATTGAATGTGAAAAAAGCGCCACCGGTGATTCATTGGAGATGACCATAACTGATACGGATGATATCCCGCGCTATCGCTTAACCATTGATTTGGATACGCAGGATACTGAGGAGCCAGTCCATACGGCAGAGATGAAGCTGGATAAATGGGAATGGACACCAAAACATATTTACGAAGAACTACTGTTTCATGGCGAAAAGCTGCAGGTCGTCAAGCAGTTGCTGGGTATCTCAGAGGCTGGATGTCGAGGCATGCTGCAAATGCCGGATGAAACTGATCTAGAGCGATGGCGGGTGGCATTGCTCGATGGAGGCCTGCAATTAGCCTTATTGTGGGAACGAAAACGCTCGGGTCTTGCTTCATTGCCGACCCGGCTCGGTAAAATGCACTGGTATGAAGCCGCCAAACCTGGTGGTCCTGTGACCTGCGAATTAATGCTGAAGAAGGCGACTAATCTCGTGGCAACCTGGTCGATTGTGTTTACCAATGTCGAGAAGCAGATCATTGCAACCATGGAGGATGTTAATATTCACGTCCTGCTTGCCAGTGCATCTGGCGCTCGTACGCCTTAATCTGATTGTTATCTGGTTCAACGACAAGTTATGTCCGATAACAGGAAGTCCAGTTTTGAGCCCATTGCCATTGTGGGGCGCGGTTGTGTCCTGCCCGGTTGTCATGGTGTAGATGAACTCTGGCAACTGGTCGATGAAGGTCGCGTCGAAACATCTTCTGCAATAACCGATGACTGGCGGGTTGATCAGGAACGACTGCTGTCAGATGAGCCAGTCTATCAACTCGATAAAATGTGGTCTAACCATGGTGGCTACATCAGAGGTTTTGCTGATCATTTTGATGCCGGTCAGTTCAAGCTGAAAGCTGAATTTTTAGAAAAACTCGATCCGGTTTTCCTCTGGTCAATGGAAGCTGCCCGGCAGGCAATCGGTGAACTTGATTCAAAGATAAATCCAGATCGGTCAGGCGTGATTCTTGGCAACCTGTCCTATCCCACTCGCACCCATAGCCGCTATGCCGAAGAGGTCTGGCTGCAGGTGATGCGCGGTGAAGGTGAGGTCAGTGTCGCAGCGGAAAACCGGTTTATGTCCGGTCTGCCCGCCATGCTGGTGGCACAGAGTCTTGGCCTGGGCGGTGATACCATGGCACTAGATGCGGCCTGTGCATCTGGTTTGTATGCCATCAAGATCGCCTGTGATCGCCTGCAGGACGGGAAAGCTGATTTCATGTTGGCTGGTGGCGTTAATGCTGCAGATCCACTATTTATCCATATGGGTTTTTGCGCCCTCAATGCATTGAGTAAATCTGGAAGCAGTCAGCCATTCAGCCAGACCGCTGACGGTCTTGTGCCTGCCGATGGTGCTGCATTTGTTGCATTAAAACGGCTCAAAGATGCCCGCGCAGACAGTGACAATATCTACGGGGTTATTCGAGGCATTGGCCTGTCGAACGACGGTCGAAGTGGCGGGTTTTTGTCGCCATCAACCGATGGCCAGGTCGTCTGTATCAATAAGGCCTACGAATTGGCAGGCATCGACCCGGGTGAAGTGCAGTTTATTGAATGCCACGCCACCGGTACTGAAGCGGGTGATGGTACGGAAATCACCAGCTTGAGCACGGTTTTTCCTGATGCGAACAATCTCCCACTGGGATCCCTGAAAGGTAACCTTGGCCATCTGATTACGGCTTCTGGTGTTGCCGGGCTACTGAAAATTATTCTGGCATTCGAACACAAAACAATACCCGGAACGCCCAATGCTGCGCCTAACCTGCCATCTATAGGCGAAAACGGCTTCCAGGTTCCGGCTGACTCAAGTGAATGGACAAGTGATGGTCCTCGCCTTGCTGCTATCAGCAGCTTTGGGTTCGGCGGTAACAATGCGCACCTGTTGGTTCAGGAAGATAACGATGCAATCCCAATAGGTCCCAAAAAGAGAACCAATAAGAAAGCGAAAAAGGAAGAAAGGTTTGCGATTGTCAGCCTCGCCGTCAGGACTGATCAGGATGAGAATGCCGATGCGTTTGGAAAGCGCTGTTGTCTGGATGAGGCTGGCGGCGCTGTTAATGATCTACAACAGGAAAAAAACCAGATTTCTCTCGCCGCGAATTCCCTCGCTTTTCCCCCGAACGATCTTAAAGAGGCATTGGGTCAGCAGCTTGTGTTGCTAGATCTGTTGCCCGAGGTAACGTCTGGAATTGGTAATACGTTGAGCGACAGAACAGGCATATTTATTGGTATGCAAACTGATAATGAGGTTTGTCGCTATGGATTGCGCTGGCGCCTGCAGGACCTGGACCCGGCTGGCGGACTGATTGATCTCGATGCTGAAATTGCCTCATCGCCCAATGCCTCCAGTGTCATAGGTAAGATGCCCAATGTTCCTGCAAACCGGTTAAGCAATCAGCTGAACATTACCGGCCCTGGTTTTACCGTTTCGCGAGAGGAGCTCTCGGGGGATGCAGCCATGGAACTTGCCATGACAGCCATCTCTCGCGGCGAACTGGATGCAGCCATTGTCGGCGCAGTAGAACTCGGTGACGAACAGGTTCATGCGGCAGCTGTGTCAGATATTGTTGTTGGCGAGAGTACTGGGGTGAAAGACGCAGCCGTGTTAATGGTTATCAAGTCCGTCGATCAGGCTCGAGCCGATGGTGACAAGGTACTGGCCTTCATCGAACGTGATGAACCGGCGGAAAAAAGTAGCGTGGACAAGGCACTCAACTGCGCTTCCCATGTGGCATCGGGCCTTCTCAATATCGCGGCTGATATTCAAAAACTGCGAGGCGGGCTTCACAGCCAGCAGATGAGCGTTCAGATCGTCAACCGATCTGTGTTCGGCGAATCAGCGAGCTGGCGATTATGGCCGGCAGATATAAAACCCTTCGCGGCGACTGATCAACCGGTCATGGAAATTTACTCTGCAACAAATCGTGATGGGCTTATTGCCAATATTGAATCTGGTTCGACCGGCGACGATGGATTGTGTCGAGCCGCACTGGTCGGGGTTCCAGAAGATATGCTGAAGCTTCGAGCCAGGGCGATCTCAAGTATTTCGACCAGCGGCCAATCAAAATCCCGGATGACGAACTGGTCTCTGGACGGCATCAGTTTTTCGGAAGCTCCGCTCGCCGGTGAGGTGGCTTTTGCCTTTACAGGTGCTGCATCAGCCTATCCAGGCATGGGTAGCGATCTTTTTCTTGGCCTGCCAGCCATTAGCAGTGAGGTCGCCAGCGATATGCCGGAATCGGCGATCGCGATGAAGATTGCATCGGATCCAACAGATGATCGACATCAGCTGCCAGCAGTCCAACTCGCGGGTTCTTCCTATTTAAGTCAACTGCACGCAAGAATTTGCATGGATCTGCTGAAACTACAGCCAACAGTTGCCATGGGTTTGTCCTCTGGTGAGACCAATTCCATGTTTGCGTTTGGCGCCTGGCAGGATATGGACGCACTGCGTCGTGATATCGCTGATACAGAGCTGTATCGATCCGCCCTGGCTGGAGAGTTTACATCGGTTCGCGAAGCCTGGAACCTGGATGACGGTGAATCGGTAGATTGGGAAAATTATCGTGTGATGGCACCGGTCGAAGAAATAAGCCAGGCAGTTGAAGATGAAGAACGTGTTTATCTCACCATTATACAATCGAGCCGGGATGCCGTCATTGGCGGTGATCGAACAGCCTGCAAATCAGTCTTGGAACGCCTGGGCAATCCGGACACTATTGCTCTCGGGCATGATCTTGCCGTTCACTGTTCGGCGGTTGAACCGTTCGAGGCGCAATGGCGTGCGATTCACACCCGCGAAACAAAAGCGCCGGAAGGTATTCGTTTCTACTCGAATTTTCTCGGTGGACAATACACGGTCACCAAAGAGTCAGTTGCAGATGCATTGACAGGCCAGGCGCTACAAACCGTCGATTTTCCAAAGATAGTGGAAGGCGCCTGGAATGATGGCGTTAGAATATTCATTGAACTTGGTCCGCGTAATAGTTTGAGCAGTGCCATCGATCAAATACTTGGCGATCGAGAGCATCTGGCAGTGGCGCTGGACCATTCTGCGGTGGCTTCACTGACTCAACTGTATCGTGCGGCGGCAACACTCTGGTGTGCCGGTGTGGCTATCGACGTCTCTGGTCTGCGTCTGAACGAAAATCAGGAAGACCAACCGAGCGGACCAATGATTCCGTTTACACTCAGATTGCCGCCCATCAAAGCCCAGGCCGCGTTGCAGCGCGCGCCTGGCGAACTATCCCTGCAATGGTATAGCCCGCCTGTTTTATCTGCAGGACCGTTAGACGGCCAATTAATCCCTCTGGCACCGGCTCTGGCATTTACCATTGAACCCGTTCAATGGAAGAAACTTACGCCGGCAGTCGTCGTTGCGGCGAAGGGCGAAACGAAACTGAACGTCGTCACTGCGCCCATTAAAGCGGCAGTGCCTGAACCAACACGTGTGGTCCCTGTTACCAGTGCAATTCCCCATAAGAGTGAACCGATATACCCACCGAAAGTTGTCGCAGGTGAGCATCAATTATTGGTCGAGGCGCACCAACAGATGTTGCAAGCGCACCAGTCATTCCTGAAAGCACAGATTGATGGCCAACGGGCATTCGAAGAAACCATGGGACGAATGCAAAGCATGTTACTGGGCGGCGCATCACCCGGCACGATATCTGATGCTACTGGCCCGCAGTTGCAACCTGTTGCAGCGCAACCAGCGGTTCTTACTCCATCGGCGTCCCCCCAGACGCCGCTGCACGCGCCCCCTCCCATTGTGGAATCCGAGCCATCACTGGTCGAGGTGCCTAAAGCCAAATCCGAATCGCAAGTCATAGTCAAACGTCCAGGGCCCTCATTTTCCCGTCAGCAACTTGAGATTCTGGCCGGTGGACAGATATCGTCGGTATTTGGATCACTGTTCGAGCAACAGGATCAATGGGATGTTCAGGTTCGGATGCCGGAGCCGCCGTTGCTACTCTGTGATCGGGTCATGGGTATCGAAGGAGAGGCGGGGTCAATGGGTACCGGTACGGTCTGGACTGAAACTGACGTACACGCTGATAGTTGGTACCTGCATCGGCGTCGCATGCCCCCGGGTATTTTTATCGAATCAGGCCAGGCGGATTTGTTGCTAATTTCATGGCTTGGTATCGATTTCCACAACAAGGGTGAGCGAGCCTATCGATTACTCGGATGTGAGCTTGTGTTTCATGGCGAACTGCCGCAACCCGGTGATACTCTCAAGTATGAAATCAAAGTGGACGGACACGCCAAGCAAGGTGACGTCCGTTTGTTCTTCTTCCACTACGACTGCCATATTGATGGCCAACTACGAATTTCGGTACGCAACGGCCAGGCTGGGTTTTTTACCCAGGAGGAACTTTCCGAATCTGCAGGTGTGCTCTGGGATGCGGAAACTGCTGACTTTGCGCCGGATGTAGAGGACTGCGAACCCATTGCGATCTGCCACAAAAAATCGTTTAACCGTGCCGCCGTCGCATCCTATCTGGCAGGCGATTTAGAGGCGTGTTTCGGTGATGAATTCGCCTGGGCGCATACTCACACCTGCACACCGAGAACACCTGAAGGGCAGGGTAACTTCCTGGGTGAGGTGACTCACTTCGAGCCGACAGGTGGACCTGCAGGTCGCGGTTACCTGCGAGTGGTCGAAGACATACATGCCGACGACTGGTTTTTCGATGGACACTTCAAGAATGATCCCTGCATGCCCGGCACCTTAATGGCAGATGCGTGCCTGCAGGCAATGGCTTTTTATATGAGTGCCCGAGGTTGCAGCCTTCATCGTGATGGTTGGCGTTTCCAACCCGTACGCGATACTAATTACAAATTTGTGTGTCGCGGTCAGGCGTTACCAGAATCCGGTCAACTGGTGTACGAGATATTTGTTGATGAAGAAATCATCGATGACCAACCGAAACTGTTTGCCCACGTGCTTTGTACCATCGATGGCCGAAAAGCCTTCCTGTGTGAACGTCTTGGCCTGCAGCTAGTACCAGACTGGCCACTAAGCAGCATGCCGAATTTGTTAGCGCCAACAGCCGATGACAGACCCTTGGCTTACATTGATGACTTTCCCCTGGATTATCGTTCCCTGATTAGTTGTGCATGGGGTAAACCATCAACCGCCTTCGGCGAAGGATTTGCTCACTATGACGGACCTTTGCGAAGTCCTCGACTACCCGGTCCGCCGTATCATTTCATGACGCGCATTATCACCCTTGAAGGTGAGATGGCCAGCATGAAAAAAGGCGGCCACGTTGATGCGCTTTATGATATTCCTGAGGACGCATGGTTCTTTGCAGAAAACAGTTCCAGGACCATGCCGTTTTGCGTGCTGATGGAGATTGCGCTGCAGCCCTGCGGATGGCTGGCGTCCTATACACTGGGGCGCGACTACGCAAACAGTGATCTGCTTTTCCGCAACCTTGATGGCACCTCTGTGCAGCATCGCGAGATTGTCCCGGGTGATGGCACCATCAAAACAAGCTCAACCTTAACGTCCATTTCTCAAATCGGCGAACTGATCATTGAGAATTTTGAGGTTACCTGCACGATTGATGATGAAACTGTATTTACCATGAAAACGGTCTTTGGGTTTTTCCCGCCGGATGCCATGGCAAACCAGAAAGGATTATCAATTTCAGAGCATGAACAAACGATCTTTGATGCGCCATCCAATGAGCTGATCGATTTGACCAACCGGCCAGCGCGTTATTTCGATCATCCGACCGCGCACCTGCCAGATTCGAAATTGTTAATGCTGGATCGGATTACTTACCTCGCTCCTGAAGGTGGTGAAGCGAGCCTTGGCAGCATTCGTGGTGAGAAGGATGTTGATATCACCGAATGGTTTTTCAAAGCACATTTCTTTCAGGACCCGGTGCAGCCAGGTTCTCTGGGGATTGAAGCGATGCTGCAACTAATGCAGGCACTGATGATCAGCAAGGGTATGCATGAAGGCTTTGTCAAACCCAGATTTGAACCCATTTCAATTGCGCAAGAGACCGAATGGCACTACCGGGGACAAATCACCCCGGATAAAACGCTGATCACCATAGACTTTGAATGTAAGCAAATCAGCGATCAACCTGATGACTGCTGGATAATGGGTGAAGCCAGGCTCTGGGGAGATGAGCTCAAGATATACCATGCCCCAAGAATTGGTCTTCGAATCGTTGAAGATGACGCAGGATTGGCCCTGACCAGGAAAGATGAGTCCGAAGGAGAGACACTGGACTGGCGCAAGATGCGGGACTACTGGGTGGAACAGTCCGGTGGTGAACATTATCTGGTCCACGACCTGGGTGCATCACTAATGCGCCAATTTGTGAACAAAATCGTATTGACTGATCCGCAGGAATTTGAGGCTCGCAGGGGCCAGCCGGCTATTTATTTAGCGAATCATCAAGTTGGTGTTGAATCATTTCTGTTCCTCGGCACGATCGCTGCCATGACGGGTATCCCGGCTGAGGCTATTGCTAAAACTGAGCACAGGGACAGCTGGCTTGGACAAATATCACGATTAACTCAGGAAGAGTTAAAGGAACAAAGCACGACACGAATGCTGTTCTTCGACCGGGATGACCAGTCTGATATGTTGAGAATTCTGAACGAATTTGGTGAAACCGTCCACGACCAGCCGAGATCGCTACTGGTTCATGTGGATGGTACGCGCGCAGTGAAATCGAACCAGCCAACAGAAAAGGTCAGCTCGGTGTTGATCGATCTGGCAGTGAAATACTCGATACCCATTATTCCCGTGCGATTTGCTGGTGGCTTGCCTGTTGAAACAACGGAAAAGCTGGAATTCCCTATTGGCTATGGCGGCCAGGACTATTATCTGGGCGCTGTGATCGAGGCTGATGAGCTCAGGTCGCTACCTTATGCAGATCGAGCCAAAATGGTATTGGCGGCAATCAACGAACTGGGTTCGACAGGCGATAGGCCATGCCCGGCAGATGAGGCATTCGCAGACAGGGCGGTCGCCAGTCAGTCCGACCGAACTGAAGTACAAAGGGTTTTGAGGGCTGCGTTGGAGACAAATCCTGAACTGGGGGAACGGATGCAAAAGCTCCTTGATGACATCGCCAGGGGCAACACGAAAACGTTATCGCACGCTGAGACGATTGTCGTTGATCTGCTTGGCTAACCCTCGGAAAGTGACAAGTGGCTGATTCCAGTGATTTGAAAGAGTGCCCAAACGATATCGATATCTGGCGAGTTGACCTCGCGGACGGGGCCATAGACAACTCAATAGAAATACTTTCCACTGATGAACGGCAACGCGCCGATAAATTTGTCTTCCCAAAAGATCGAAACAGTTTTTCAAGATCCCGTTGTGCCTTGCGATTTGTCCTGGCGAATTATCTGAATTGCCGGGCCGATGGAATTCAGTTCCATTACGCAGAGCATGGAAAACCTGAACTGTCAGAGCCAGCTCCTGATCAGTTGAGTTTTAACTTGTCCCATGACGGGGATATTGCCTTGATCGCCATTGCACATGCCAGGCGTGTAGGGGTCGATGTGAATCGGCTCGGAAGGATGGAAGGCACTACCGCCTGGGTGCCTATCGCGAAACGCAGTCTTTCCCTGAAAGAACAAAAGTTGTTGTTCGCGCTACCTCAATTGGAACAAGAAGAAGCTTTCTTTCGAATCTGGACCCAGAAAGAAGCCTATACCAAAGCCCGGGGAGATGGATTCACTTATGGTTTTCAGAACTTCACCGTTCAGGTCAACGAAGGTGCCGGTTTAGTAGAAGACGACAAGCATCCTGAAGCCATTGGGCAATGGCATATTGCATCGATCGGTCCCTATGAAAACAAGGACCACCGTTATGTGGCATCGCTTTCTTATGAGGGTGCCCGGTCTTCAATCAGACAGCGGGAGTTTGTTCTCGCTGATTCCTGACGGGATCACCGGTATCCCCGGGAAGTATACGGAGCCTTAGTCGCACATGAAGGAAAAAATTTCGGTATCACGGGTGAAGATGATCTTTGGACTCATGGCGCTTTGCGTCTGGGCCCTGGTGCTTGTGTCAGCTTTTGTTGTTGCAAAAGCTCTTCGCATAAATCGCGCCAATCGACTAATTCCGATATTCCATCGTGGCGTCTTGAGATGCTTCAATCTTTGTTGTGTTGTTGAAGGTGACCCTGCAGTTACCCGGCCGACCTTGTACATCTGCAATCATATCTCATATCTCATACCTCGATATCTTTGTGCTGGGTGCTATTTTACCTGCGGTTTTTATTGCGAAATCCGAGGTCGCCAAATGGCCACTGTTCGGTTCGCTTGCCAGGCTGCAAGATTCTCTGTTTATCGAAAGAAAAAGCCGGAAAGTAGGCAGCCAGATACAACAAATTCAACGGCATCTGCTCGATGTCAGTAACCTGATCTTGTTTCCGGAAGGAACCAGCAATTTGGGTACCTTCGTCGCGCCTTTCAACAGTAGCTTTTTCCAGGCCACGGATAGTGAGGAGGATAATATTCTGATCCAACCCGTCACAGTCGCTTATGCCCATTATAAAAACCTTCCCATGGATCGAAACACCAGGGACTTTTATGCCTGGTACAAACCCAGAAAAATACTCAATCACTTTTTAAATGGTCTTGGTCTTGGCCGTGCGCAGGTGAAATTAATTTTCCATGAACCGGTAAAGTTTTCGTCCTTCGATTCCCGCAAAGACTGTCGCGGACATTGCGAATCAGTCATCAGGCAGGGTTTGCTTGAGGCAATAGGACTTGACGAAGAAATAATGAGCTAGGGGAACCTCTTAATCAGACGTTCCCCAGCGGTATGCTAGCTCAATTTCGATAGCTAACGCCTAGACGATCTGACCCGCACGCTCACCCGAGTAGCCATTCGCATCGTAGGTAAGCTGACCGTTAACGAAAACACTGTGATAGCCGCTGGCTCGCCGGACATATCGGCGGGCTTCGCCCGGGAAGTCATCGACAAATTCCTCATCGCTTACCGTGACGACTTGCGGGTCAAATACAACAATGTCTGCGGCTTTACCTAAAGCGAGTGTCCCGCGATCGTTAAGTCCCCAATCTGCAGCGACTTCACCGGTCATGCGATGAATAGCCCGCTCCAGTGTCATCTGACCGGTCTCTCGTACATAGTGCTCGAGCAGATGGGTGGTGTCACCAGTGCCGCAAAACTGTGTGATATGTGCACCGGCATCCGAGGCACCAAAGTGGCAGAGTGGATGATTGATCAAAGCAGCCACTGCTATCTTGTCGGCATTAATCACGTTCTTCAGCTGAAATTCGGTTTCGAGGCCATCTGCCAATGCGATATCCAGAATGACATCACCGATCTCTTTGCCTTCTTCCGCTGCGATTTCAGCCAGATGACGACCTCGATACTTTGTGTTTTCATCGGACTGCGTATCACCAACCGTTAAAAATGGCAGTGCCCCGCTCATACCGCTGGCGTTTTTCATTTCTGCAACGAGTGACTCTCGAGCATCCGGGTCACCGAATTTTTTGATTCGCTCATCGACGGGGAGAGCCATAATGGCCTTCCACCGGGGTAGGGCGAACAACAACATGCTCGTTTCGGATAGTCTCATATTGAGATCGAAGCAACGAGGCATCACTTGACCGTAAACCTTCGCGCCCCGTGCCTGTTGTTCTTCAAGCGCCGTGATGATTTCTTCTGCGTTGGGTGAAGCTGGTGAGCTCAGTACAGGTTGAAGACTACAGGGGATACCCGCTGCAAGGCTGATATCTCCAAGTTCACGAATGTTGTCTAGCTCGCGATTCAGATCAGGAAAGTAAGGCACGATCTGCCAGATGCCGCGGCCACTTTTAGCCATTGCTTTTGCGAGCGCGATTTTTTCATCGATATCGGCATACTGGCTGGGTACAGGCTTTCCTTTCTCGTCCATATCGACGTATGAACTGGAGATACCAAGGGCACCGGCTGCCATTGATTCTTCAACCAGTTCGCACATTTGCGCAATCTCGTCCGGGGTCGCTGCTCGTTCCTGGCTTGCGGTCCCCATGACATATAACCTGATCGCGGAGTGCCCAATCAGCGCGCCCACATTAATGCCCAGTTTTGGGCGAATGTGATCCAGGTATTCTGGGAAGCTATGCCAGGTGAAGGGGACTGCCTCGTCGAAAGTCTTCTTTTTGATGTCTTCAATGACACCGAACATGCTGACGATCCTGTCTGCTGCAGCTCGATCCCGGATGGGGGCGAGACTTAAGGAACAGTTGCCAATCACGACTGTGGTGATCCCGTGTTCAATCGAAGGTGTAGCCAGTCCATCCCAGCATAGTTGGGGATCAAAATGTGTGTGGATGTCGATGAAACCTGGCGCGACGGTCAAGCCGGTGGCATCGATTTCCTCTGCGCCCGAGCCTTCGAATGAGCCAATCTGGGCGATTTTTCCATCCAGAATCGCAATATCACCGGACACGGGTTGTGCACCGGTGCCATCTATTATTGACCCATTTCTGATGACCACGCTGTACTCGGACATATTTGTTCTCCCGTCAAAAAAAAGAGGATAAAGCAGTTAGCTGAAAAATACTGCTTTTGGTTGGTCCTGCAAATAGATGCCTAAAACCGAGTCCTTTGGTCCGGTTCCCCGTTGCGCGTAATGCAGTTGCGCTTGATGTGTTGGATGCCTATCCTTGCGCAGTTCATTTTTTATCACATTTCTAAGGGGAAACTAATGGGTGATGTATATATCGTTGAAGCTTGTCGCAGTCCAATTGGCAAGCGGGGCAAGGGCCTGGCAGGGTTGAAGCCCGCCGATCTGCTTGGCAAGGTGCAAAAAGCGGCGCTGGACCGTGCAGGTATTGCACCTGAGAATATTGACCAGGTTATCGGCGGTTGCGTATCTCAGGTAGGAGAACAAACGTTCAATATCGCCAGAATCGCCTGGCTGTCTCAGGGGCTTCCTATGGAAGTTGCCTCGACCACCGTTGACGCGCAATGCGGATCCAGTCAACAGGCAACCACCATGGCGGCTTCCATGATCGGCGCCGGTATCGAGGATGTTGTCATGAGCTGCGGAGTCGAGATGATGTCGCGGGTACCCCTGGGCGCGGCGATGAAAGACGGCTCCCCGATGGGTGAAAACTATGCGGACCTGTATCAGCCAACCAGTCAGTTTATGGGGGCTGCAATGATAGCCGAGGAGTACCAGGTGACCCGGGCTGACACGGATCAGTTTGGGCTTGAGAGCCAGCAGAAAGCGATTCAGGCGTGGGAAGAAGGCCGGTTTGATCGTGAAGTAGTGGGTATAGAAGCGCCGATTCTGAATGAGAAATTCGAGCCGACCGGTGAAACTCGCATTATTGCTAAAGATGAAGGCCTCAGGGAAACGACATTGGAATCCTTGGCTGGGCTCAAAGCAGTGCCTGGTCAGGAGATCCACACGGCGGGGACCAGTTCACAGATTTCAGATGGCGCAGCGGCCATCATTCTGGCGTCTGCAGACGCCTGCGAAAGACTAGGCGTTAAACCACGTGCGAAAATCATAGCCACGACGTTAGTCGGCGTTGATCCTGTGACCATGTTGAAGGGACCAATTCCAGCAAGTCGAAAGGCGCTGGAAAGGGCGAATCTCACCATCGACGATATCGATATTTTCGAGGTCAATGAGGCCTTTGCTTCAGTGGTACTGGCCTGGCAGAAGGATCTCGGTATTGACCCGTCGAAAGTCAATGTCAATGGCGGTGCGATCGCTCTGGGTCATCCAACGGGAAGTACGGGAGCGCGCCTGATCACGACTGCCCTGCATGAACTCGAGCGCACAAACGGTAAATATGCCTTGATTGCCATGTGCTGCGGCGGTGGACTCGGAACAGGCACGATCATAGAGCGACTGGATTAGCTGGTTGGGTCGTACTATTAGTTTGAACAAAAGGGGCACATCGCCCCTTTTTTCTATCTCTTGTCAAAAGCCAGCTTTAACCCGGTCATCCCATGCAACAGGGCGTTTGCGGAAAATTCCGGATCACTGGCGCCGTCTGCCAGTTGGAAGTTCTCCAATCGTTCGAAAATGACCTTGAAGCCGATGTTCATTTCCCGTCGGCTGAGCGCAGCACCCAGGCAGTGATGCACACCCTTACCAAAGGCAACCTGTTCTTTCAGGTTGTCGCGCATGATATTCATTTTTTCGGGTTCCGGGAATCTATCCGCATCCTGATTGGCCGATGCGAATCGGGCGAATACGATAGAGTTCTCGGGGATCGTGACGCCGTGCATCTCTACATCCCGGGTTGTGCGACGGAACATATTCGATGAGGGGCTGGATATTCTTAAGATTTCTTCTACGAACCGGGAAATCATCTCCGGGGATGGATCATTCTTGATCAGTTCATACTGATCCGGATTGTTTATCAGCAGCCATATTCCTTCGGTGAGCGTAGCGCTGGTGGTTTCGTTGCCTGCCACCAGGATCTGAGAAATCATGGACAGACATTCAGGGTCCTCGAGTGGTTGTTCCCCGTCAAAGCTGGCGTTAACAATTTTCGAAAGAATATCGTCCTGGGGTTCACGGCGTCGCTCATTCATTCGAGCAACAAAATAATGCTGGAATTCCACCATGGATTCGGCGGCTTTTAACAGGCCTTCTCTATCAAGCTGTTGGCTGAGGTTACCGATAAACGCTTCAACCCACTTTCTGAACAGCGGTATGTCTTCCTGGGGAGCGCCAAGTTGATCGACGATGACAGTAAGAGGCAGTGCTACACCAAATTCCTCCAGAAAATCGCATTCACCCTTGTCGATAAACTTGTCAATCAGGTCATGTGAAAGTTGTTCAATGTAAGGCTCAAGGGCTTTCAGACTGGACGGCGAAAAGGCGCCATCGACAAACTTTCGATATCGGCGTTGCAAGGGTGGATCCTGTGTCAGCATGGTGTCGACATTGGGATACCCTTTTTCCATTATTTTTTTGATGTCCTCGTCTTCCGTCGCGGCCAGCGGCCTATTGGCGCTGAGCATCTTGCTGGAGAAAGTTTGGTGGTCCATTGACAACTTGACGACATCCTCATACCTGGAGACGAAAAAGATGCCGGTCAGCGGATCCTTGAATACAGGTGCTTCCTCCCGGAGGCGCCGGTTCATTCCCCAGGGTGATTTCAGGATATCAGGGTGCATGGGCACTATTTCGTGAATGGGGCAGGTTTTGACCCGGGCGACTTCATCTGACATCTCGAAATTTTCTCTGTATATTTGGATCGGCAAGAATAACATGGTTATCCCCACAGGGACTGTCGATTCCGCCATACTGGCGAACGTTAAGTAGTAAGGCATTAGGTTGATAAATAAACAGGTGGTACTGGCGCGTCGCCCTTCCGGCGTTCCCGTACCGGAAGACTTCGCGATAGTTGAAGCCAGTGTTCGAGCGCCAGCGGATGGCGAAGCATTGCTGGAAAATCTCTATATTTCCCTGGATGCCGGGTTTAGAAACTGGATGGATGAAGGCGCCGGTGATGATGTATTACCGGCGATGGAAATTGGCGCGCCTGTTATGGGGCTGACCGCCGGTCGCGTTATCGAATCCAATCGCGATGACCTAACCGTCGGTCAGATTCTGGTTGGACGACTTTCCTGGGAAGCTTATTCGATCGCGACCAGCGGGGATCTGCTGGTACCGATCGAGGATGAATTTGATCAGGCGCCCAATCTGTTTCTGGGATTGCTGGGTGACACCGGACTTTCGGCCTATTTTGGCCTGATCAGGGTGGCTAATTTGCAGCCTGGCGAAACGGTTCTGGTATCCGCGGCAGGTGGCGCGGTAGGAAATGTCGCGGGTCAAATCGCCCGGGTGCTGGGGGCAAAAAAGGTCGTCGGCTTCGCGGGTAGCGATGATAAGTGCCGATGGCTGGAACAAGAAGTCGGTTATGACGCCGCCATCAACTACAAAACCGAAGACCTTGACACTGAGCTGGCCAGGCATTTTCCGGATGGCATCGATGTGTATTTTGACAATGTCGGTGGCGATCTGCTCCAGCCCGTGTTGAATCATATTAACTATTGCGCCCGCATTGCGTTTTGCGGCGCGGTTGCAGATTACGCCCGGGTCAGTGATATGGGTCCCACCAATCTTTTTCAACTTGTCACCAATTGTGCAAAATTAGAGGGGTTCATGACACATTACTGGGTGGAACATTACAGGTCAGCGAGACAGGCTCTGGTGAAGTGGCTGGATGAAGGAAAAATTCGTAACTTTGAAGCCCGGTATCAGGGTGTTGAGTCTTGCGGAGTCGCGTTCAGTGATATGTTTGCCGGCAAAAATTTCGGCAAGGCTATCGTCAAAGTGGTCCCCGATTGATGGGATATTCTAACGCAAGACTGTGGTACGTAGTGGTGGTGCTGACGATCGCATCGACTTTGTCGTTTATTGATCGCCAGATTCTTAATGTCATGATTGGTCCCATTAAGCGGGATCTTGGTGGGCTTTCGGACACCGAAATTTCTCTTATTATTGGGCTGGCTTTTTCACTCGTTTATTCGCTGACAACGCTGCCTCTGGCGCGTATTGCTGATCGATATAGTCGTCGTAACTTGATTGCCGCCGGTATCTTCAGCTGGAGCCTGATGACTGCGCTTGCGGGTATGGCGAATTCCTTCTGGCAATTGTTCGGGGCGCGAATGGGTGTGGGAATCGGCGAGGCGTCACTGGGTCCGGCGACCACGTCGATGCTGGCTGACTACTACGAAGATCATCGCTTACCGTTTGCTTACGGCATTGTTGCGACCGCGCCGTTCATAGGCACCGGGCTGGCGAGCATGGTCGGTGGTCCGTTGATCGATTATCTGGAAGCGCAGCCGCTGATGGTGTTGCCAGTATTCGGGGAGATGTTCTCCTGGCAGACCGTCCTGGTGATTGTGGGTCTACCCGGAATCTTGCTGACATTGCTGATGTTCACGGTTGCCGAGCCGACTCGAACAGGTACAAGTGCGGGGAGAGATGAGGGATATTCCTACAGTGAACTGTGGGCATTCTGCAAATCGAGGCGCAAATATCTTAGCCGCCATTTTGTTGCCTACCTGTGCCTTTCGATCCAGGGTTTTGCGTTTCTCACCTGGATTGTAGAATTTTTTGTGCGGACACATGGCTGGAGTCGAACTGATATAGGGTTGACCTATGGCGCAATCGCATTCTTTATTGGCATCCTGGGTAGCGTCTGGGCGGGATATTACGCGGGGCATATGCTGGCGAAAGGTAGAGCCGATGCACCAATGCGCCTGACAATGTGGGGAACCATCGGGCTAGGCCCGCTTGCTGTTGCTATGCCGCTTGTCGATAACGCCTGGCTTGCCATCGCGATCATCATTCCCATCACCTTCTTTATGGCAATGCCGCCGGGATTGTCGAATGCGGCGTTGCAGGCAATTACCCCTAACCGGATGCGCGGGCAGATTATTGCCGTCTATTTAATTTGTGTGAGTTTTATTTCCTACCTGTTTGCGCCATTGATTATCGGGTTGATGAACGATTATGTGTTTGGTCGGGAAGACGCGATTGACCTGTCACTCTCGTCTCTCGCCTTCGTCAACTATTCAATTGCAGCCATTGCCTTGTATCTGTCTCTTGACCCCCTGAAGGAAGCTATTGCCAACGTTAAGGAGTTTGCCGAGCACTAACAGCTTCAATTGACTGACCTATCTTGGCCTGGCGCCACCACCTACCCGCAGAATCTCACCGCTCACCCAACTGGAAGCTTCGGACGCGAGATAGATACAGGCTGATGAAATGTCGGCAGGGGTACCGAGTCGACCCAGGGGAATTCTCCATTCCTCAAGAATCTCATCGAGCTGGGATTCATCTTTGCCCAGGGCATTTAACATGACTTCGGTCGGGATCGCGCCGGGTGCAACGGCGTTCACCCGGATATTCGGGGCAAACTCAGCTGCCAGGGTCCAGGTGAGTGAGTTAGTACCGGCCTTGGCCGCGCCATAGTGAGCGCTACCAGGCACCGGGCCAGTTCCGGCGCCAGAAGTAATGTTGATGATGGCGCCTTTTTCCATGAATTTTGCAGCGGTGATACAGCCTGTGTAAATCGATGTCAGGTTCAGGGCGATGGTTCTGTCCCATTCTTCCCGGGGTAACTCTCGCAGCGGCATTCTCATGGGTGAACCACCCGCATTGTTTACCCAGATAGTGAGCTTGCCGAAATGATCAATTGCAGCCTGGCCGAGTGCATCGAGAGCTGCGTCATCCGTGACATCTGTGGTCACTGCTATCGCCTCACCACCGTCATCGCGAATAGCCTGGGCAACAGCGTCAATTTCGTTCGTTCTCCTGGCCGCTACGACGACTTTGGCTCCGGCTTTGGCGAAATCTTTCGCGATGCCTTCGCCAATGCCTCGACCAGCGCCGGTCACTACAGCGACCTGGTTTTTCAAGCTATAGCGATCAAATATGCTCATTATGCCACTGCCTCTTCAAGACGTTGTTTTAGCAAGGAGAGTTCTTCGTGTAACTCTGGCGGAACATGCTCGCCATAAGTCTGGTAATAGCTTTCAATGAGCGGAATCTCCGCTAGCCAGCCTTCAATTTCAACCCGCAGCAGCTCAGCGATTTGATCCTGACCAAGATCGAGGCCAGAGAAATCGAGACTATCATGCGTCGGTAAATTACCAATGGGCGTCTCGATTGCCGATGCGGTGCCTTCACATCGCTCAAATATCCATTTCAGGACTCGAGAGTTTTCGCCAAAACCCGGCCATATGAATTTGCCTTCAGCGTCTTTGCGAAACCAGTTTACGTAATAGATTTTCGGTAACTGTACTCCCTGCGTTTTGCCTGTGTTGATCCAGTGGCCCCAATAATCAGCCATGTTGTATCCGCAAAAGGGCAACATCGCCATGGGGTCCCGCCTGAGTTCGCCAATTTTACCGGCCGCTGCTGCGGTTTTTTCTGAAGAGATAATAGACCCAAAGAAGGTGCCCTGTTGCCAGTCCCTGGCTTCATTAACCAGGGGTACGACGGACGCTCTTCGACCGCCAAACAGGATGGCACTGATGGGTACCCCTTTAAGGTCTTCCCATTCCGGTGCAATGGCCGGGCATTGAGCTGCCGACACCGTAAAACGCGCATTGGGGTGGGCGGCAGGATCATTTGATGCCGGGGTCCAATCGTTGCCCTTCCAGTCGATGAGATGCGCGGGGGGTGTGTCAGACATGCCTTCCCACCAGATATCGCCGTCGTCAGTTTCTGCCACATTGGTGAATATGCTGTTTTCAGTCAGACTTTCCATCGCATTGGCGTTTGAATCCATGCCGGTTCCCGGGGCAACTCCAAAGAAACCAGCCTCCGGGTTGATAGCATACAATTGGCCATCTTCTCCAAATTTCATCCAGCATATATCGTCGCCTACGGTTTCTACCGTCCAGCCTGGTATCGTCGGTATCAGCATGGCCAGGTTTGTTTTCCCGCAGGCGCTGGGGAAGGCACCGGCGATGTATCGCGACTTTCCTTCGGGATTGGTCAGTTTCAGAATCAACATGTGTTCTGCCAGCCAGCCTTCATCCCGGGCCATCACCGAGGCAATGCGCAGTGCAAAGCACTTTTTCCCCAGTAGGGCATTACCGCCATAACCTGAACCAAATGACCATATTTCACGTGTTCCCGGGAAATGCGCAATCACCAGCTGGTCCGGGTTACAGGGCCAGGGCATATCTGTGGCGTCATCAACGAGAGGCTTGCCGACTGAATGTACACAAGGCACGAATTCACCATCTTCCCCGAGTTCGTCCAACACGTCCTGCCCCACCCGGGTCATGATGTGCATGCTGGTGACAACATAGGGAGAGTCTGTGATTTCGACGCCGATATGGGCAATGGGTGACCCCACAGGACCCATAGAGAAGGGGATGACATACATGGTTCGGCCGCGCATACAGCCGTTAAACAAGCTCTGCAGGTTGCCGCGCATCTCATTGGGTGCGAGCCAGTTGTTGCTTGGCCCGGCGTCCTGTTCTTCGTCGGAACAAATAAATGTTCGGCTTTCGACCCGGGCCACGTCGGCAGGGTCCGAGCGAACAAGATAACTATTGGGTCTTATGGTGGGATTGAGCTTCTTGGCGACACCTGCGCCGGTGAGCAGGTCCCACATTCGGTCATATTCGTCTTCGCTGCCATTACAAATTACCACCGCATCTGGCTGACACAGTGCCCGCATATCCTCGAGCCATGCCGCTAGCTTTTTGTTTTTCAACATTAAATTGCCCTTATCTCTCTAGTCGGGGACCCACGATTTGCTGGATTTTGGTGGGAATTGAGTCGCGCAAGAATACCGTATTCAGGTTCCTAAATCGACGAGTCGAAACCCTGAATTCAATTATTTTAGCGTCTTGTCTCACGGTACCGGTCTTCATTCCAGAAAAGATGCCACTGATAATGTTTCTCGGTAATAGAAAATCCTGTGGCATAATTGGTCATTCACTGCTATAACCCGCGACCGCTGAGATGTTATCTCAGGCTTGGCTAATCGGTTTAGCTATTTGCGACACATTGTTGATTTCCCGGGAGATAACCGCATCGCCATATTCGAATATCAGCCCACCAGGGCGCTTACTGACTACCGGCCATACTGGGCGGAATGCTTCGGTGTCGCGCCCTTTCTGCCGACAACACGAGCCGAGATGGATATCCTTGAATGGGATAGTTGCGACGTCATCATTGTCACCGGCGATGCCTATGTAGACCATGCCAGTTTTGGTATGGCGGTCATCGGGCGGGTGTTGGAGGCCCAGGGATTTCGAGTCGGCATCATTGCACAGCCGGACTGGCGGAATAAGGATGATTTTACCGCCCTTGGTCGACCTAACCTGTATTTCGGGGTTTCTGCGGGCAACATGGATTCGATGATAAACCGTTATACGGCTGACAAGAAAATCCGCCATGACGACGCCTATACGCCGGGAAATGTGGGTGGAAAGCGGCCAGATCGATCAGTGATTGTCTACTCCCAGCGATGCCGAGAGGCCTTTGTGGATGTGCCCATCGTTATTGGCAGTATCGAAGCCAGTTTGCGTCGAATTGCCCATTTTGACTATTGGAGCGAGAAAGTCAGACGATCGGTGCTGATGGATGCCAAAGCCGACATGTTGCTTTTTGGCAATGCGGAGAGGGCCATCGTCGAATTGACCCATAGGATGGCCAACGGTGATCACATCGCTGATATTGTCGATATCAGGGGTACAGTATTCGTTGCCAATTCGGCGCCTGCAGGCTGGCGCCGAATAGACGAGACCCTGCTGCCAGAAGAAAGACAGCAGCGAGATATTAAGCTGTTGATAGATCATGGCCCTGAGTACATCGAGTTGCCGAGTTTTGAATCCGTACAGGCAGATCCCGTACGCTATGCGCATGCCTCAAGGGTCTTGCACCGTGAGACGAACCCTGGCAACGCACGTGCGCTGATGCAACGACATGGCGATAAGCTGATCTGGTTGAATCCGCCGCCTGAACCATTGACCACCGAGGAGCTCGACTGGGTATTCGAGCGGCCCTACCAGCGAGTCCCTCATCCTCAGTATGGGGATGCCAAAATACCCGCCTACGAGATGATCCGGCATTCCATCAACATCATGAGAGGTTGCTTTGGCGGTTGTACGTTTTGTTCAATTACAGAGCATGAAGGCCGCATCATCCAGAGTCGTTCACAGGAGTCCATTCTCGGTGAAATCGCCGAGATAAGAGATAAGTCTCCGGGCTTCACCGGGGTCATATCAGACCTGGGCGGTCCTACTGCCAATATGTGGCGGCTAGCCTGCAAGGACCCAAAAATCGAGAAAAGCTGCCGCAGGTTGTCCTGCGTCTATCCGTCAATTTGCAGCAACCTGGATACGGATCAGACACCGCTGATTTCCCTGTATCGAGCCGCCAGGGAAGTCGAGGGTGTAAAGAAAGTGCTCATTGCATCGGGCTTGAGATACGACCTGGCCATCCAAACACCTGAATATGTCAAAGAACTGGTCACCGAACATGTCGGCGGCTACCTGAAAATTGCACCCGAGCACACCGAGCAAGGCCCTTTATCAAAAATGATGAAGCCTGGCATTGGTGCCTACGATCAGTTCAAAGCCTTGTTTGATAAATACAGCCATGAGGCGGGGAAAAAGCAGTATCTCATTCCTTATTTTATCGCAGGCCATCCAGGTACCAGCGATGAGGATATGTTGAGTCTTGCTCGCTGGCTTAAGGAAAATGGATTCAAGGCAGACCAGGTCCAGAACTTTTATCCCTCGCCCATGGCGACTGCGACCGCGATGTATCACACGGGTCGCAATCCGCTAAAACGGGTAGGACGGGGTTCCGAACCGGTCAAAGTGATTAAAGGAGCGAAACAACGGCAATTACACAAAGCGTTTTTGCGCTATCACGATCCGGATAACTGGCCAATGTTGCGTGAGGCATTGCGTAAGATGGGTCGAAATGACCTCATCGGCAACGGCAAGAAGCACCTGATACCACGAACTCAATTTTCGAAAATTGGTGTCCGGCCCTCCCGTATATTTTCGACACAGCATACTGGACTGCCGAAGAATCCCCGACGCCGCAAAACTAGAGCGCGTCGCTGATATCCAGTGTTTCTCTTAGCTCTCGTTTCAGAAATTTGCCGTTAGCATTTCTCGGTAGCGGTTCAGTACTGAGCCAGATGTATCTGGGTATCTTGTGTTTTGCCATATGCTGCAGACAAAAAGCCCGGATATCCTCTGCGGAGTCCGTCGAGCCCGGTTTGAGATAAATGGAAACACCGACCTCTTCGCCGAGCCTGTCATCATCGACACCGAATACGGAACATTCTTGGATGTTATCCATTTTGTGTAGCGTCGTTTCGACTTCGGAACAGTAGATGTTCTCACCGCCTCTAAGCACCATATCCTTGACGCGATCAACAATAAAAATAAAACCGTGCTCATCGATGGTGGCAACATCACCGGTGTGCAGCCAGCCATCGGTGATGGTTTCTGCAGTCTCGTCTGCCCGATTGATGTATCCCTTTATTACTGGTGCACCTCTGACCCAGAGCTCGCCGGCTTCGCCCTGTTTTAACGATTGACCGTTTCCGCCGACGACCTTTGCTTCGAACACAGGCATAACAGGCCCTGCGCTTTCCGGCTTGTCGATAAAAAAGTCCCCGCTAATCGAGGTGATGATGCCGGATGTTTCTGTCATCCCGTATCCGGTTCCTGGTCGCGCATTGGCCACTGCGTCATCGATCTTTTGAACCAGGTCCGGTTGCAGTTGCGCGCCACCACCACCGACAGCAAGCAAAGAAGAGGTATCGTATTTATCGAAATCGGGATGGCCGATCAATTCTCGCGACATGACCGGCACGCCAGTGAGATTCGTTATTTTCTCCGCCTCTATCAATTTCAGAGCCTCACCTGCATCCCAGCGATACATATGGACCAGTTTTCCGCCACCGACTGTCGTGCCGTGGGCCAGACAGTTGTTCGCGGTGACATGAAACATCGGGGTCGTTACCAACGCTGAGTTTGGATGTTTGTCTTCAGGTGATGGTGGTTCCACATTGTCAATACGACAGGTAGTAAGCATCGAAACATTTGCCGCAAAACCAAGGTTCATAATGTTATGTACGCAACCGCGATGGGTTAACTGCGCGCCTTTAGGGTAGCCCGTTGTGCCGGAAGTGTAGAAAATACACGCGTCAGAATCCGGGTCGACGATGATTTCCGGCAGATCGCCGCCAGTGGTACGCAGTTGCTCGTAATCGATGACGCCCTCGATAGCCTGGTCCAGCCGGATAGCCACTGTGGTGAGGCTCGGAAAGTCATCCCGAATATTCTGAAATCGTGCCAGTCGCTCACCATCGCAGATCAGTAACTTTGGTTCAGAATCCTCAAGGCCGTACTTCATTTCATCCTCGACCCACCAGGCGTTCATGCCAACTACGGTGATCCCGGTTGAAACACAGGCCCAGTAACACAGCAACCATTCCGGGTAATTACGAAGTGCGATGGCGACCCTGTCACCGGTGACGATTCCCTGGCCCAGAAGCCAGTTTGCAATAGACGCAACATCGCGATGAGCCTGGGTGTAGGTCCAGCGCTCATCATCGTAGACCAGGTAGTCATTATCGCCATGTACCGCCGACGCTAACCATATTTCCCGCAGACTGGCAGGTGCCTCCGAATAGACTCGCATCGGTGAGCCGCGAACCTCAATTTCTTCGACATGAAAAGGGGCACCTTCCGAAATGAGCTCCTGCCAGACTTCTTTGTAGATTTCGTACATCTTGATTATTCCGACCAACGCTGGATTAGGTAAGATAGGGATTCTCAGGATCGGTTGCAAACCGGTCAAGCCAGTCAAGAGGTTGTTGTGGCATATCTATTAGATGGAATAAAGGTAATTGATTTAGCTAGTTTTCTAGCCGCACCCGGCGCAGCCACGCTGATGGGCGATTATGGGGCGGAGGTCATCAAAATTGAGCCTCCCGGTGGGGACGGTTACCGACGACTGCATGGCCGTTGGGAAAACGACTACAACTGGCAACTCACCTCCCGTAACAAGCGCAGCATGTCAGTTGATATTCGCACTGAACAAGGTCATTCGGTGGTCATGAAATTACTCGAGGAAGCAGATGTTCTGTTGACGAATTTTCGAAATGATCAGCTTGAGAATTTTGGTCTGGATTTCGATTCGCTACATGAACGCTTCCCCAGGCTCATAGTTGGTCAGATAACAGGGTACGGCAACGTCGGTCCTGACCGGAATCGGCGCGGATACGACGCGACAGCATTTTTTGCCCGAACCGGCATCATGCAACTGATGAAAGCGAAAGGTGAGATGCCGGTTTTTCCGGCGGCAGGTGTTGGCGATCACGCAACCGCCATGACGCTTTTTGCCGGCATAATGATGGCGCTGTTCAAGCGTGAAAAGGAAGGTGTCGGCAGTTTTGTTGAGACCTCGCTTATTGCTGCCGGTTGTTGGGCCAATGGGATGGGCCTGCAGGGCGCAATCAGCGGATTTGATCTTGGTGAGGTGCTGGATAAAAAATCCAGTGGTAGTCCTTTCGCCATGGTGTATGAAACTCGCGATCATCGTCATATCATTCTGGTCCTGACTAACCCTTTAAAGGAATGGCCCGAATTAGCTGATGCGCTGGGTCACCCTGAATGGTTGCAAGATGAACGGTTTGTGGATATGCGAACGCTCATGCGCAATCGCGATCAGGTCAAAGAACTGTTTGCGTCAACCTTCGGCAGTATGTCACTGAAAGACGTCTGTGTTGCCCTTGATGAATTTGAGCTGACTTATGGCGTGGTGGAAGGGCTCACCGAAGTCGTTGAGGATGCCCATCTGGTCGAAAATGGCATTGTCATGAAAACCGGGTCGGATGACCCGAATTTTAAATGGACCATCGCCAATCCAATCAAGATTTCCAGTGAGCCCTGTAAACCTGCAAATGATCCACCGGAATATGGGGAACACACGCGTCTGATTCTCGAAGAAAATGGTTTCTCCCCGGAAGAGATTGAAATACTGATTGCCGAGAAGATCGTGTTTGCCGGTGACGGGGCTCACTAGGGCTCGTAACCATTCATGGTCACAACAACTTTGCCAACTACTTTCCTCTCACTGAGCATTGCCATCGCTTGAACGGCCTGTGCCAATGGGAAAGTCGTACAGATGTACGGATCGATTGATCCGTTTTCAAGCATTTCGTAGATAGCAGCCTGATTTCGCTGCCCCAACGCTGGATCGCGACGACCGATCTCGCCTGCCCTGACGCCGATGACACTGATTTGCTTGATCAGAATGTGATTAACAGCTGCACTGGGCCAGACGCCTGAAGTAAAGCCAATGGTCAAGATGCGACCGTTCCAGTTTATAGATCGCATGCTTTCATCGAATACACTGCCGCCCACCGGATCAAAGATGACATCGGCGCCCTTGCCCTGGGTCAGTTCTTTCACCTGCTCGCGGAAGCCGCCAAGCGAACCATCGGCTAAGGTGTAGTTGATAACGTGATCTGCGCCCCGGGACTTGACGATCGCGAGCTTCTCGTCTGTGCCGCCGGTCGCAATCACCCTGGCGCCGAAGTGTTTACCCAACTCAACCGCCGCCATACCCACACCGCCGGTGGCGCCGTGTACGAGTAGTGTTTCCCCTTCTGCTAAATATCCTCGAATCTTTAATGCGACGTAAGCGGTGAGATAGGCAGTTTGATAAGCGGCGGCCTTTGCATAGGTCACACCAGCAGGGATTGACTTGACGAATTCGGCTGGAACATTGACGATTTCGCTAAATCCGCCGTAGCGTGTCCCGGCAACGACTCTGTCGCCCACCTGATGAGTAGTAACGTCAGGACCGACAGCCAGGACTTCTCCTGCAAATTCACCGCCCGGTGCGAACGGCAAGGGTGGTTTGAACTGATACTTTCCCTGAATCATGAGCAGGTCCGGGAAATTGACCGAACAGGCGTTCACCTGGATTTGTACTTCTGAGCCGAGGGGTGTTTCGATAGCGATCTCATCCAGAGACACGGTGCGGATGTCTTCATTAATCTGATGGCAGCGTATTGATTTCATCTTGGATAAGTGTCCCTGGTCGTGGAAGGACAAGCTACCATAATATTGATAGCCTCGAGTTTGAAGACTTCGACCACGGGACAGCTATGGAACAGATTACAGGTCAGGACGCATCCACAATTTCCATTGTTCTGTGCTGGTGCGAAGCGGGTGACGCGTTTTGGTCTGCGACCCTTATTTGATGGCATGGGCATTAATTTCCCTGTGTTTAGTTACAATGGCCAGATGCGATCAGCGTCAACTTCTGCCGAGAGATGATGCCGGATCCTGAATTTTTGTTGAATGTCTGCAGACAAGCTATGAAGAACTAGGGAACCTCTGATTAAGAGGATATTTTTGTCAGAACAAGTGGTCCGGCACACCGGAAGAGGCGAGCGGAAGATTTTTGTTAACATGCTCTAAGTTAACAAAATTCTGAGTACGCCTCTGACGCAGTTATGGCGAAAATAAACCTTAATCAGACGTTCCCTAGCGTCTGCAACGACTGGGGAGAGGTAGCCGGTGATAGAAGGTATTAATGGAAAGAACGTTTCCGATTGGTTAATTGAGCATGTGCCGGGATTAAAAGCGCCTTTAAATTATTCGCTAATTGCTGGTGGTCACTCCAATCTAACCTATCGTTGTGAAGACAGTGCTGGCAATACTTATGTACTAAGGCGCCCACCCCTCGGGCATGTGTTGGAATCAGCGCATGATATGGGACGGGAGCACAAGATCATTGATGCCTTGATTAACTCAGAAGTACCTGTGCCAAAGAATTTTGGGCTTTGTCGTGACAAAAATGTGAACGAAGCAGACTTTTATGTCATGGAGTTTGTAGATGGCCTGGTGTTAAACGATTCGGACACTGCAGCCAACGTTCCAGAGGGCGAAAGAGCCAGCATAAGTGAACATGTTGTCGAAATACTTTCCAGGCTGCATGCTATTGATCCCGATATGGTCGGCCTTGGAGATCTTGGTCGCAAGGAAGCTTATCTTGCGCGGCAGATGAAACGTTGGACGAAGCAGTGGGAAGCATCAAAAACTCATGAAATACCAGAGATGGAAGAAAGTTGCCGCATTTTGACAGAACGGATGCCAGAGCAGATTGGCGCCACAATTGTCCATGGCGATTTTCGTCTTGGTAACATGATGGTGGCAGAAGGTCAGGTCAAGGCCGTTCTCGATTGGGAACTTTGCACCCTGGGAGATCCGTTAGCAGATGTCGGTTATATTTTAAATAATTGGGTGTCTCTTGAAGAAGTGCCGGAGCCGGGAGCTGGTGATCAATCTCCGACCGCGGCCGGTGGCTTTATTTCAAGAGATACCTTCAAAGAAATGTATCATGAAAAAACAGGCCGGGATCTGTCCGGGATTGACTACTACCGTGCCTTCTCACATTGGCGACTCGCCGCCATTGGCCAGGGCGTGTACAAACGGTATTTAGTGGGCGCGATGGGTGAGGACAGGGATGTGGATCTGGAGCGACAAAAAGAAAGCGTGTCCAGGCGAGCAGCGTCAGCGTTGGAGCTACTTAGTAGTAGTGTTTAGGCAACCGCTGATGGCTAATGAATCGTACGGGAGTTAGTACCGAGCGCCAGTAAACGCTTTGAAGCAAGTTGTTTTAATTGTTCATCTGTTGCTGCCTGCAAGACCTGTACGTAGGTATGTTGAGCAAGGGTGGTGTTTCCCTGCATCTCATAGACAGCGCCGAGCTGTACGTTGAACTCATCTCTTTCTGGTAATAGCAACAGTTGCCGGTCAATACAGGATTTGCTCTCCTCCCATAATTTCTGCCGCCAGAACAATTGCTTAAGGTTGTCCAGCAAGCGAATCAGAACGTCCCTTGAGCTTGCAGGTTGAAAATATTCATCATTGAGCGTTGCTCTCGGGCCGGCGATCTGGCGTAGCAGGTTCTGACAATCAGCACGACTGAGTTCGCGGCCCGAGAATGGGTCGACAATAGCGCCATTGACGCCGCCATACTGCACCAGGAAGTGTCCAGGGAAAGATATACCGGCCACAGGAATATCCAGTCGTGCGCCAATGGCAATGTGAATTATTGCGAGGCTGATCGGTATTCCGTATTTGAAGTCGATAACGCGATTGAGGTAACTGTTGGCAGGGTCGTAATAATCCGTGATGTTACCGCTGAACCCCATATCCTCGTGGATGAAACTGGTGAGCGCGCCGACAGGAATACCCATCGTCGAACTGAAGCGAATGTCTTCTTTGAACCGTATCGCGAGTTGATCCAGGAGATCAAGATAATGATCAATGGACACATCAGGCTCCGCTTCGGCAGCAATCAGAAGCGCTGCTTCATCCAATTGGATTTCGTCGTCCGGTAGAGAGGCGACTGCCGCGAACCTGTTTCTGATTTCGTCGTTCATATCCTTGTCCTGTAGCCAACTTTACAAGATTAAGGTTGATATGCAATGCTCGCCGCGAATTGTGGAGACACACTTGAGCAATATTACACCACCGCATCCACTGTTAATGATGCTTGAAAGCAGGGTAGTTGCCGAGACCGGTTATTTGCTGCTGACGTTGCCGCAGCTCCGGTTACAGGCAAAACGAGGAAAAGGTGAACCTGTGATGGTCTTACCCGGTTTTATGGCTGATGATCGGTCGACCTCGTTATTGCGAGGTTTTTTAAAAAATATTGGTTATCACACCTATCCCTGGCAGTTGGGTGTTAATAGAAGACCCATGCTGGAGATCTTGCCGGTTCTGCGCGAGATGATGGAGAAAATCACCACCGGCTCAAACCAAAAAATTCGCCTTATTGGCTGGAGCCGGGGAGGAATTTTATCGCGCGAGCTTGCCCGGGATTGTCCAGACCTGGTCGAGAAGGTCATTACTATTGGTTCTCCTGTCAAGGGTGGAATAGCGGCCTCCTCCATTGGCAAGTGGGTTCAGCGGGAAACTGGACTGTCACCCCCCCCGGCAGATGGCAACTATTATACAGCAGCGCGACCGGTCACCGATATCAGTGCCGGTCAGGGCGATCTACAGTAAGACTGATGGAGTAGTTGCCTGGCAGGCATGTATCGATGATGTCACCGAAGATGTGAAGCACTATGAAGTGGTCAGCAGCCATATGGGAATGGGCAGCAATGTGGAAGTGTTTCGGCTGATTCCGAGATTATTAAGTGAGCCTTAAATAACCGGTCGACCTGAACGACCGGGGTCGCGCACGACTGAAGGACCTCAAACTTGCCGGACCGAGAGATCCTTCGCTTCGCTCACGATGACGACATGGTTACCATGTCGTCACCTCTCTCTCTATCAGGTCGCCGTATAAGGCCAGTGCTTCTTCCTGTCTCCTGGGAAGGCTGTATTTGGGGAAGAGGTCATCACTGGGCTCATAGTCCCTCAGAACCTGTCTTGCCACTGTTACCTTATGGACTTCTGTCGGGCCGTCGGCAAGTCCCATGGCATATGATCCAAGCAGCATGCTGGTAAAAGGCATTTCGTTGGACAGTCCCAGTGAACCATGAATCTGCAAAGCTCGCGAAACGACATCATGATAAACCTTTGGCATGGCTGCCTTGATCGCTGCTATGTCTTTGCGAACTTTCAGGTAGTCATTGTATTGATCGATGCGCCAGGCAGTTCGCAGGACCAGCAATCGGAACTGCTCCATTTCGATCCAGGAATCGGCAATCTTTTCCTGCACCATTTGCTTGTCTGCCAGCACTTCTCCTTTTGTGGTCCGGGACAGAGCCCGTTCGCACATCATGTCGAAGGCTTTGCGAATCTGGCCAAGTGTTCTCATTGCGTGGTGGATCCTGCCTCCACCCAGGCGGGTTTGGGCCACGGCAAAAGCCTGGCCCCGATCACCCAGCATATTCGTCCTGGGAATCCTGACATCCTCGTAACGTATATAGGCGTGTGAACCCTCACCCGGCGCTTCACCGCCGATACCCACGTTTCGGATGATGTTGATACCAGGCGTTTCTGCCGGGACGATAAACTGGCTCATTCTTTTATAGGGTGGGGCATCCGGGTCGGTCACGACCATGACGATAAAAAACGATGCGTATTTCGCGTTTGATGAAAACCACTTCTCACCGTTGATGACGAAATCATCGCCATCTTCAACTGCCATGCAGGTAAACATCGTCGGGTCGGCACCGGCATGTGGTTCGGTCATGGAGAAGCAGGAAACAATTTCGCCGTTGAGCAATGGTTTCAGGTATTTTTCCTTGTGTTCGTCGGTGCCATAGTGAGCGAGTATTTCCGCATTGCCGGAGTCCGGTGCCTGGCAACCGAAAACAATAGGTGCGAATCGGCTGGTTCCCAGGATCTCGTTCATTAACGCCAGTTTTAGCTGCCCGTATCCAGGCCCATCAAGTTCAGGGCCAAGATGGCAGGCCCAAAGACCTCGCTCCTTGACCTCTGCCTGGAGAGGCCTGACAAGCTTGATAAAATCAGGATCGTTAACGAGATAGCTTTCACCCAGTACCAGATCGAGTGGAGCGACTTTCTTTTCGACGAACTCGGTTGTCCAATCAAGGACCGTTTGAAATTCCGGATCAGTATCAAATCCCCAGGACATGGTGCTCTTCCTCATTCAGTGGTTTTTAAGGCGCGGTAAATTTCCGTTGAAACAGTTTCTCAAAAAGCACCGATACTTTCCGAGAGATTCTCACGCCACTGTATCGACCTGAGTTGTCCGGTGCAAACCTCAGCTTCGCCGGTTAAGACGCTGGGACTCGCGTTTCCGTTTCTTGATAGCCGTGTGTTTGAGTTGTGCACCGCGAGCCTCACTGCCTATGTGGTCTTCACCTCGCTGCTTTGCCAGCTGTATTTGTTTCTCGCGCTCCTGGAATCTTGCCCGATCTTCATCCGATTTTTGATGAATACAGCGGGGACAGCTCACACCTTTTGTGTAGGCATCACTGGCTTTGTCTTCGTCGCTGATGGGCATCCGACAGGCGTGGCACTGATCAAATGTGCCGGGTTCAAGGTTATGGTCGACGGTAACCCGGTCATCGAACACAAAGCATTCCCCTTGCCAAAGCGACTCTGCTTCCGGCACCTTGTCGAGGTAATTGAGGATGCCGCCTTCCAGGTGGTAAACATTGTCAAAACCCAGTGATTTGAGGTAGGCCGTTGATTTTTCACATCTGATGCCACCCGTACAAAACATGGCGACTTTCGTATCCGTTTCAGGGTCGAGATGGTTTTTCACATAATCGGGGAATTCTCGAAACGTTTCGGTATGCGGATTAATTGCGTTGGAAAAAGTCCCTATTTGAGCCTCGTACTCATTTCTCGTGTCGATGACGGTGACATTTGGGTCAGAGATAAGATCATTCCAGTCTTCGGGTTTGATGTAACTGCCAACAATTTTCAGGGGATCTATGTCTGAAACCCCCATGGTGACGATTTCCTGTTTCAGCTTTACGCGAGTTCGCAGGAATGGCATTTCCGTTGAAGCGGATTCCTTGAATTTGATCCTGTCGAACCGGCCATCGGCAATAAGATAATCCTGCAGCAGGTTGATAGCCTGCCGTGAACCGGCAACCGTGCCATTGATGCCTTCGGCTGCCACCAACACGGTACCTTTAATCCCCTGGTCAATCAGTAGTGTGAGCAGTGATTGTTGCAGTGATTCACAATCTTCGATGCGCGCAAAGTGGTAAAGGGCGCAGACAACGATCTGGTTGGTATTAATTCTTTGCAAACTGTTCTCCATCAAACGTATCTAGCCAGGTAAAACTCGCGACCGGGTAGCGCTTGAGCTTTGTGAGTTGCTTTACCGGTTTGCCGATTCCGAGCAGCGCTGCAACGGCATAATTTTTCGGGACATCGAGAAGTGATTTAACCGCTTCCTCCTGATGAGCCAGAAATGTTGTCAGGACACCCCCCAGTCCTTCGTTGCGTGCGGCGAGCAGAATGTTCCAGGCGAAAGGGTAAATGGATGCGCCGGAAATCACACCGACCCTATCCAGGTCTTTGTCAAAAGACGTGACCAACGAGAGATCAACACAAATGACCAACAGGACAGGTGCATCTTCGATTTCATCAACCAATGGGAATGACGGTGACATCTTATCAATGGCCTCTGAGGTAACCGAGCTCACACCGATTGAGCAAAATGGTGTTTCACCATTCATTGCCTGTGTTTTGTATTGCTTGATGGTTGGCTCTAGAATGCCCTTGAGTTGCCTTCGAATATCCTTGTTCTTGATCACCAGAAGACGCCAGCCCTGCCGGTTACCACCGCTGGGTGCAAATCGTGCGTTGTCGAGCATGCGAAACAACACTTCATCCGGTATTTGCTCGTCAAGGTAGTGTCGTGCAGCGAAGGTCGACCGCATCGCTTCATAGAGTTCCATGGTTGACCCGTGATTATTGAGATTGGTATATTATCGCTCATGCTCAATTTAAGTTCGCTAGAAATGTAAGGAGAAAACAATGGCGATAAATCCCGAAGCCGTAGGCGTGAAAGGTCAGCCTTCGAAGAGAAGCTGGACCTCTAAAGATGCATTGCTGTATGCGGTTGGCGTGGGGGCAGGTTTAGATGAGCTTGCCTATACAACGGAAAACACCAAAGATGTTGAACAGAAAGTTTTTCCTACCTTTGCAGTCATCATTGGCGGCGGTGGCATCCCCATGCAGCAGGTCGGCTCTTTTAATGCTGCGCTTATGGTGCATGGTGAACAGGGTATTGAACTTCTTGGGGAAATTCCTGCCGATGGTGAGATAGAAAGCGTCGGCGAGTGTACTGCTATTTACGACAAGGGTTCAGCGGCAGTTCTGGAGTTTTCCTCGGAGTCAAAAAACGTCGCCACCGGCGAAGTGTTGCTGCGAACGCGAACTTCACTATTTTGTCGTGGCGAAGGCGGTTGGGGAGGGGATCGTGGTCCCTCCGCAAAAATAGAATTTCCCGACCGCGACGCCGACAAGCAGGTGAGCTATACAACCAGGGAAGACCAGGCATTGACCTATCGATTGTCGGGTGACAGAAATCCCCTCCATTCCGATCCCTCTTTTGCGGCAATGGGCGGTTTTGACCGACCGATTCTTCATGGGCTTTGTACCTATGGCTTCACCGGCCGGGGTTTATTGCATGGGCTTTGCGATGGTGATGCTGGTCGATTTAGGTCAATGAACGCGCGATTCTCAAAACCTGTATACCCCGGTGACACCTTGACGATTTCAATGTGGGTAGATGGCAATGAAGCCTTGTTCCGGACCACTAACCAGAATGACGAGGTTGTTATCGATCAAGGCGTGTTCAGGTTCGCATGATGCTGAATGTTGGTGATATAGCGCCGGATTTTGTGCTGAAAAATGAAGCCGGGGATGAGGTGAGTCTTGACGATTTATTGTTGAAGGGTCCTTTGATTCTTTACTTCTACCCGGCAGATTTCACTTCAATCTGTACTGCGGAAGCGTGCGAGATTCGTGACCGCTACGAAGACATACGCGCAGTTAATGCAAACGTCGTAGGAGTTAGCCCCCAGGGCGAGAGCAGCCATAGGAGATTCCGTAGTCGTTACAACTTACCCTTCCCGCTGCTTGATGATCGCAGGAAGACGGTGATCAAAGCCTATGGGGTCAATGGTCCACTAGGAATGGGGGTTCGGCGTGTGACCTTCCTGATCAACCAGGACAAGACGATCGCGCAGCGTGTGTTGGCCGACTTCGCGGTCAAGCATCATATCCAGTTTATAGACCAGGTTGTCGACGATTTGGGTCGTCTGTAACGACGCAGTTGCTCTCAATTTCTGCTTGATTGCTGACAAGACCCTGTCAGTAGCTGTTCGGTAGACTAGGGTTTCGTTATCTGGAGCAATGCCATGGAAAATCCATCCATCCATCATGAATCATGTGTCCATTGCGGTGAGCAATGCTGAGATTTCGCTACCATTCTACGATAAGGTTCTGTCGACACTAGGCGCAAAACGGATCATGGAGCATCCCGGCGCGATTGCTTACGGAAAAATGTTTCCTGAGTTCTGGGTTCATCCTGAAGCCTTTGATGGGGGCAAAGCAGAAATAGCCAATGGCGTACATTTCGCATTCTTTGCGGCATCAAAGGAAGAAGTCCGCGCGTTCGATGATGCCGCGCTTGCAACCTGGGGAACTGATGATGGTGCACCCGGGCCAAGGCCGGATTATGGCGAACCCTATTACGGCTGTTTCAGTGCGTCCAGCAAGCCTGCTGCGCGAGTACGAATCGTTGGCACAGGTACGATTGGGACAAAATACTCGCCAGGATTTCTGGACAAATTAGCGGGGTGTTATCTTAACTGGGCAAAGCAGTCTCGAACCTGGTCAACAAAGATTTCCGGCTGCTCGAATGCAGCAAAGTGCCCGCCCTTGTCCATGACTTCGAAGTGAATAAGATTGGTAAAGCGAGTTCTGGCCCATCTCTCGGAAGTTTTAAAAATTTCCCTGGGGAAAATAGAGCATCCCACTGGAAGCTCGACGGGCGCAAGATCCATCTGACCGAAGCTTTCCCAATATATCCTGGCGGATGATGCCGCCGCGTCTGGAAGCCAGTACAGCATGACGTTGTCCAGTAGCTCATCTCTTGAGACGACATTCTCCGGGTGGCCCTCGCAGTCCATCCACTGATAGAACTTTTCAAGAATCCATGCTGCTTGACCGATAGGGGAATCCGCCAGGCCATAGCCAAGTGTTTGTGGTCGGGTACTTTGCTGCTTCGAATAGCCGGAATCGTGATCCTGGTAAAATTGTAGCGCGGTTAGCGTGTCCTGTTCGAGTTCACTCAAGTCATCCATTTGCTTGGGATCGGGAGGTGCAATCGGCATGTTCATGTGCAACCCAATGCAGTGACCCAGGTTTTGTACACCTATCGAGGCAGTCACGATTGAACCCCAGTCACCGCCCTGGGCAACGTATTTATCATAGCCGAGGTTAACCATGAGTTTATCCCAGGCGGCTGCGATTTTATCGATGTTCCAGCCAGGTTTCGTTGGCTTGTCGGAATAACCAAACCCGGGGAGTGTTGGAATCACGAGATGAAAAGCGTCAGCCTGATCGGCAGGGTTTGTCAATGGATCAATCACTTTTTGAAATTCTACGATCGAACCGGGCCAGCCGTGAGTCAATAGAAGCGGCATAGCGTTCGGGTTTTCTGATTTCACGTGCAGGAAATGGATACCCAATCCGTCGATGTCGACTTTGTAACCCGGCCACTTGTTTATTCTGGCGAGCCGTGATGGCCAGTCGTACTCGGTGAGCCAATAGCGATGTATCTCTTTCATGTAATCAAGAGGTATTCCCTGACTCCAATCGTCGGTGGTTTCTTTGTCTGGCCACCGGGTGAGTTCGAGTCGCTGCTTCAGGTCTGCGAGATCGGCAGCGGAGGTCTCGATTGTATAGGGCTGAATATCAGACATATTGTGATTGCCTCAGTCGTTTGGGTGAATGACGATTTTTCCAATTGCCTTTCTGTCAAGCATCTTCATCATGGCTTTGCCCGTATCGGCAAGCTTGAATACCTCACCCGAAGCAGGGGAGATTTTGTGTTCGGTAATCCAACCGAGGAGGCTTGTCAGAACTTCTTTGGCGACAGAAGGATTGGTCGCAATATGACCTCCCCAGTTGACCCCGATTATTGAACAGCGTTTGAGCAATACCAGGTTGATCGGGAATCTTGGTATATCGCCGGAAGCGAATCCGACGACAAGATAACGACCATCGGGGCCAAGGGATCGAAGCGCAGGCTCGGCGTATTGACCGCCAACCGGGTCGTACACAATATCCAGCGGTGCACCATCGAGTGCAGACTTTAGTTCATCACGCCAGTTTTTTGCGTTGTAGTTAACGACGTGATCCGCGCCTGCTGCCAGGCAGGCATCTCGTTTCTTCTTTGTGGAAGCCGCTGCAATGGTGCGTGCCTGCATGGCTTTGGCGACGTCTATCGCCGCAACACCGACACCGCCGCTTGCACCCAGAATGAGGACCGTCTCTTTTCCCTTGAGATGACCACAGTAGGACAGACCGTGATACGCCGTGCAGTAGTTCACGAGGAAACTTGCCGCCTGGTCATGACCCAGGGAGTCTGGGATTGGCGTACAACGGTTTTCGTCAAGGGTTATATATTCTGCCAGTCCACCATTCGAAGGTGTCGCCAGAATTCGCTGGCCTTGCCTGAGGTGTTTTACATTTTTACCCGTCGCTTCGATAACTCCTGAGACTTCGTTACCTGGAACAAAAGGTAGTGCGGGCTTGATTTGATACAAGCCTGCCACTGTCAGGGCATCAACGTAGCCAAGACCAGTTGCCTCGACTTTAACAAGTACCTGTTCGGGACCCGGTGTGGGTGTTTCAACTTCCTGAATGACCAGATTCTCGGGGCTGGCAAATGACTGACAAACGATAACGCGCATCTTGTTTAAGGTGTTCTCTGTTTATTATTGAGGAGCGGTGCATACTAAGTGAAATCCATGGGGCTTACTACTGGGCTCGACGATTTGATGAATGGCCCCCTTCATTGTCATATAATTTGTAATCCCGTAATCGCTGAATGAAAGGATATGGCCGCACCTGATTGTCGAACTCCGAACAGTTTTGAGGCGATCTTCGAGAACGCCGAGAAATTGCGACCGTGGCTTGCCGGAAAATCCGAGGATATCGAGATGGCAAGACAACTACCTGCAGATGTTATTGATCGGCTCAAAGCTGCCGGTGCTTTTCGGATGAATATGCCTCGCACCTGGAACGGACCCGAGTTAACTTCAATGCAACAGGTTGAGGTTATTGAAGAGCTGAGTCGGGGTGATGCATCGGTAGGATGGTGCGTGATGATCGGCTGTGATTCCGGTCTCTATTCCGGCTACCTTGATGACTCGGTTGCCCGTGAATTGTACCCACGGTTGGATATGGTACAAGCTGGATGGGTCTACCCGGTTGGTCGGGCTGAAGAAGTAGAGAGTGGCTACAAGGTCTCCGGGAGCTGGTTGTTTTGTAGTGGTTCCAATCATGCGGATATTATCGCTGCCGGGTGTACGGTGTTCAAAGACGGGGAACCCGTTATCGGTCCACTGGGCTTGCCGGAATGGCGACTTATGATCGCGCCCAGTCCCAGTTGGCGAATCAGTGACACCTGGCACACGACAGGCCTCAAAGGGACTGCGAGCAATGATTACACGACCAAAGAGGAATCACTTTTCGTGCCCAGGGAGCATAGTTTTTCTTTTCTGGAACCCAAACGAAAGGGATTACTTTGGCAGCGCCCCGATACACTGCTAAGAAAAATGTCAGGGATTCCGTTGGGCCTTTCCCGCCGGACCATTGATGATGTGGTGACGTTGCTATCGACGAAGAAAGATCGACTGGGTAATAACAGCTATCGGGAGAATCCTCGAATTCAGTCCTCGATTGCCGATGCGGAAATGATGCTGGGCAGAGCCAGGTCGTATGTATTTCACTCGTTGGAGGCGCAATGGCGCAGACTGGAGAAAGGTGAGCCAATGACAAAGCGGGAACGAGGTGATGTCTGGTTGTCTCGCCTGAATGCATTCCAGAGCGCCCGGGACATAACGCGGTTGCTCTATGACACAGTTGGTGGTGATGCCATCTATGCGAAAAAAAGTGTGTTGGACCGCAGCCTCCGAGATGCAATTACCATGTGCCAGCATATAGTCGGTCAAAGAAAAGAGCTGCAGACTGTCGGTGCCTTGCTGCTTGAGGCTGAAACAAAAGCAACTTCTCCTATGTTGTAGTTCTCATGAATCTGAGGGGCAACTGTAGATCATCTGCTATGCTTGCACCCAGGGATTGACCAATTTCGAATCGTTCTGTAGTGGAGATGATTCTATCTTGAAGAATCAGACCAGATGAGCGCTAAAAATGATTATAGTGACGAGTAAATGAATAGAATTTTGGTATGGATGCTGTGACTACAGCAGGCTGTACGACAAGTGCCCTGCAAGATGAAGAACCTCAGATTAACCCCTACAAGCCGGTGAATGTTATCGCTGTTGAGATGGTCCCCGGGAATCTGGTTTGCGTAACAGAAGGAGAAAACCCTCGAACCTGTGTCCCAGTGGTCCACGAAAATTATGGAAATCCAGGATGACGATTGGTATTGGAATAGGTGTTTCACGTTTTCCCTTTGACAGCGCCAAAGACTACTGGCATTGGGTCGACTACTGCGAGACCAGTCGTGTGGATTCCATATGGCAGACTGACCGGCTTGTGTCACGGGATGCAATGTTGGAATGCATGGCGACAATGGCAGCGCTCGCTGGGCGTACCGAGAGAATTCGCTTTGGCATGAACGTAGCCTCTATTGCGCTACGAGACCCGTTGTTGACAGCCAAGCAGTGCGCCACCATTGATTTTTTAAGTGATGGCCGGTTGTTACCCGCGTTCGGTCTGGGTAGTGCATTCTCACAAGATTATTCTGCGACCGGTACGGCAACCAGGCGCCGTGGCAAGAAAGCTGATGAGGCGCTTGAATTGATAGCCAGACTGTGGATTGAAGATGAGGTCAATTTCGATGGAGAGTTTTTCCAGTACAAGAATGCGTGTATTTCTCCAAAACCCAGCAATAAAAAAATTCCACTATGGATAGGTGGCTCCAGTGAAATTGCCATGAAACGAACTGCACGCCTGGGTACCGGTTGGTTGGGAGGAATCGATACTCCGGAACAGGCAAAGATTGTTGTGGATGGAATCAAAGAGGCGTTAAAGGAAACTAACCGGACTATTGATGAAGATCACTATGGCGCGTCCTTCCTGTTCAGATTTGGAAATCCTGAGGACGATATTGTCACGACCACTGCAAAGGGACTCGCCGCGAGATTGAAGCATTCTCCCGACCGTTATCTGGTGGCCGGAGATGCCCGTTCTATGGTGACCAGGATAAATGAGTTCCTGGATGCGGGTTGTCAAAAATTTGTCATGCTGCCGATGGCAAATGGCACCAGCGATATGATGGAACAAACCAGACATTTTGTTGAAGAGGTTCTACCCGAATTCGTTTGAGGTCCTGGTGCTAGCCAGCTAATCGACCGTGTTGCTTTTATCCGCTTCCGAGCGACTGGCTATAAGTGATCAATCACATCCTGGAACTGTTCGTATATTTCATCTTCCAGGTGGTCTCTGAATTCTCCTGCATCAAAATAAATACCCTTGCACCCGGGGCAACACTCAAATTTGATTTCGAATGGGTCGGTGCGCAGTACATGTTCCAATAAAGCCTTTGGAAGCGCCTGATGAGCCCAGACCTCTGAGGGCAATGGCAGCACCACGTGGGGTGGTGTTCATCCTGTCGATGATGAGTCCTGGTACCATGCTTTCAATTTCTTCGAGATCTCGGCGGTAGGTTGCTTCGAGTTGTTCACCTGTAAGTACGCTGACAGAATAGGGAAGCCATTGAACAGATTCGTCTTCGTGTCGAATATCGGATTGCAGTTCAGCTAGCTGGGGTTCTTCTTCTGCCGTGACTTGAGTTGTGATGCAGACGATCAATAGCGTGGTGAGAATTCTTAAATTTATAATTGCTACTACCAGACCGGCAACAAGGTTTTGTATGGACACTCATGGTAGGCTGCTTTGAGAGAAAATCAACCGGGATCAATGTGGCCGCGGAAGGCAAACCCCGAACTGGCTTGTTCCAGCAGAAATCCAGTCATGATTGCGTCGTGCTTTGGCAAGGCCGCGAAATCTGTCGGTATAAAAATGTTGAGGAATTTATTCGGGCGCATATCGAAGGTCTGCGCGCGCTTGACGCTAATCAGGCAGAACTGCTTGAAAGTTTTTACCATGGTCGTTAATGAGGCCGATAGAAAGCAGGGCCGCAATATGCGGCCCTGCTAACAAAATCCCGGTAGAAAGAAGTCTTTGGTGACCGAGGGTTGGGGGAGGTCCCTTCAATCTACCGGTACAACTCTGTGGCGAATCAATGACTCATGGCACGTAACAATTGCAGATGAATCACTGGTGTGGTGCGCCAGAAGACATTAGATCAGATTAATCTGCCCTAAACTGTGAACGGGTTCACAGTTTGCGAAGTATTCCGCACCCACTGCCAGGACCACGGCAGTTGGACCCGGAGCATTGTTGCAAGTATGTCTGGGCCTGTGTCTGCGAATATCGCCGGTACAGTGATGCCGTTTACCTGTCCGAGATTGCGTTGTTCAGGGAGCAGGGGCTTGTTCAAGATTGGGTTGCCCTGGACCTATTCGATAATACCAATTGATATTGTATCGGTATCGATTCTAATCGGGTAGGTCTTGATCTTCTCGTATGCGGGTGGAGCCAGGACTTCTCCTGTCTTTAGATCAAACTCTGCACCATGGTAGGGGCAAGTGATACATCCGTCTTTGATCATGCCACCTTCCAGGGTGAATTCTTCGTGAGAACAATAGTAGGCCACTGCGAAATAATCATCATTTTCCCTGCAAAGTAAAATCTCTTCTCCATTTACATCAATGTGCATTTGATCGGTCGCTTCCAACTCAGACTTTGCAGCGACTGTATAGTACTTCTCGGGCATCTCAGGTGAATCGGCTATGACACTGTGAACATCAAGCTATTTAAGCAGTTTTAACAATGCATTCCCAACTCGCAACTGGGCCAGTGTTTCGTTAATGTAAAGCGCTGGTGACCAGGTGTAAGTAGTAATTTTTTGGAAAAGCGATTCGCAGAGGGTGTTATTCAGTTTCGGTGGTTCATTATCATTGGGACGATTCTTGTGTGCGGATTGGCGGGTTACGGTGCCCAGTATATTAAAGTGTCGAGTGAATCCAGAGATAATTTCGGCCCTGAAAATCCACAGCTAAAAGCATTTGAAGAACTCGAGGCAACATTCAGCCGGGTTGAAAACGTATTCTTTGCGATCCAACCGAAACAAGGTGATATTTTCACCCGGGAAACACTCGCTGCTATCGAAGAACTTACGGAAGAAACATGGCGAACGGACTACGTTAATCGAGTTGATTCCATCACCAACTACCAGCATACGCAGACCGAAGAAGACGATCTGATTGTGAGCAACCTGGTTGAGTTCCCGCTGGATCTAACCGACGAAGATTTGAATAGAATCAGGGATATCGCACTCAATGAACCCCTGGTGGTTAATCGCCTCGTGTCTTCCGACGGCAAGGTCGCGGGTATTAATATTGATATTCACTTTGACGGCAGCCAGGACCCGACGCTGAAAAAGGCACATTGGGCCTGGAATAAGAAACAGGAAATGATTGAGAAATACCCGGACCTCAATATCTATGTCACAGGTTCTGTCATCATTGGTGCGAGTTTCGCGGAAACCGCACTTCGAGATCTAAAACTCCAGACGCCCATCATGTATTTGTTCGTCATCCTGGTCATGGCAATATTGTTACGCGCTGTTTCAGGCGTTGCCGGTATTGTTGCGACGACCTTCCTGACGATACTCGCGGGCATGGGAACTGTGGGATGGTGGGGAGTTTCCCTGACCGCCATGTCGTCGAGCATCCCGGTCATTATCCTGACGGTGGTTGTCGCCCATGGTATTCACCTGATGGTGACCTACTACCAGAACCTGCGAAGCGGCATGATCAAACATGACGCCATGATCGACGCGATTGAAATCAATATCCAGCCAGTCTTTCTCACCAGCCTGTCGACGGCGATCGGTTTTTTCAGTCTGAATTTGTTGACGGATGTACCGCCTATTCAGCAGGTTGGCAATGTCGTCGGCCTGACGGTATGTATTGCACTGGTGACTTCATTAACTTTTTTACCGGCCCTGGTCTATGTGCTTCCGAATCGTGTGCAACAAAGTGAGTCGATGACCAGTAGTTTCATGAGTCGCTTTGCCGAATTCGTCATTACCTACCGGACCGGGCTGCTGAGGTTTAGCAGTACGGTAGCGGTTATATTACTGGCCATGGCGCCATTGAATATAATCAGTGATCAGTTTAGTAAGTATTTTGATGAGAGTCTGCCCATTCGGTTTGATACTGACTTTACTGACCAGAACCTTGGCGGCCTGTACAGGATTGAGTATTCGCTGGACACAAAAGAACCCCAGGGTATTTCGAATCCGGAATACCTTCGCACGATTGATGCTTTTGCCGAGTGGTATCGGCAACAAGATCACGTCACCCATGTCAGCAGCTACACTGACATAGTCAAGCAACTCAACCAGCGATTGCACGGCGATGACGAGAATTTCTACTCGCTACCTGATACCCAGGAATTGGCAGCGCAGTATTTGTTGTTGTATGAACTTTCTTTACCCCTGGGTTTGGATCTGAACAATCAGTTGAGTTTTGACAAGGCAGCGTCCAGATTCGTTGTGTCCCTGCCCAGCATGAAAACCTTTGAATTTGTTGAGCTGCAGGACAAAGGCAAAGCCTGGTTGCAGGAACATGCGCCGACGATGGTGCAGGAAGGGTCCTCCGTATCTTTGATGTTTACCCACATCGGCATTCGAAGCATGCTGGGGGGTGTTAAGGGCGCGTTTATTGCTTTAATCCTTATCTCCATTGCGCTGGTCATTGCCTTTCGGTCCTTAAAAATGGGCTTGATCAGTATCGTACCTAATCTGCTGCCTGGTGCCGCTGGTTTCGGTGTTTGGTACCTGCTGTCCGGAGAGATCGGCATGTCTCTTGCGATGGTGCTCAGCATTACCATGGGGATTGTCGTGGACGATACGGTGCACTTTTTGAGCAAGTATCTGCGTGCACGACGCGACAGATCCTCCGAAGATGCAGTGCGCTATGCCTTTAAGAGCGTTGGTGTTGCGCTCTGGATTACGACGCTGGTTCTCATGGTTGGTTTTTCAATCCTCGCATCATCAGATTTCAAGCTTAACAATGACATGGGCATCATGGTGAGCATCATCATCGGTATTGCATTGATTTTTGATTTTATCCTGCTGCCTCCGCTACTCATGCGATTGGATGGAAGCTCTGTCGAGCATTAGTGGCGGTTGGATTCTCTGGAAGGAAGATGATCGGGCGAACGCCTGTTATTTCCAGGCAAACAGGGGTTGATCGTAGTCAAGTACCCGGGTCGGACATCCTCTTATCGCGACCTCCCTGAACTGGTAGAGCATCGCGGCAGTTGGCGCGTAGATGACATCGGTCAGGTAGTTCATCGATAGTACCTCTCGGTCACTCTGAGGAATTTTTTCAAGATTGGGAGAATCTTCCCGATTGAGTTCCGTAAACGTAAATGCGTGTATCGAAGCCACTTCCGCGGGATTGGGATGAAGTTCATCTTCTATCACGTCAGCCCATACGACGACGGGCGTGATGACATAGCCCGACCGGGTAATATAGTCATCGAGGGTACCAATGACGTGGCCTCGGTTCAGAGGCAGGTTAATCTCTTCATGGAGCTCTCGCAAAGCCGCATCAATAGCGTTCTCTCCTTTATCGACACGCCCGCCCGGCATGGCCCACTGACCACTGTGCTCCTTTAACCTGGGTGAACGCCGCGTCACGATGATTGATGCTTCGTCCTCATGTTCAAAAATAGTGAGGGCAACAGCTGCTGCCCTTAGAGCACCGAGACCCTGGCGACGATCTTCGAAGTCTGAAAGGTTGTTGGAGATTTTCTCTCTGGTCTCGTTGGTGTATTGGTAGTGGTCTATTTGATTCATTGACTCTGCCAGAATATTAGATAAGGGTAAAAACCTGATCAGCAAATTCCGAAATGCTGGGGCGATGAGAAATCATGATGATAAGCCGCCTGGCTTTCAAGGTGGCAAGCGTTGCGACAATTGAATCCTCCGTTCCCAGGTCAAGGTTGCCCGTCGTCTCATCCAGAATCATGACGGGCCGATCTTCCAGCAATCCGCGCGCTAATTGTAACCGTTGTCTTTCTCCGCCGGATAAGGTAACGCCGTTGTCCCCAATGACGGTTTCCAGCCCCTGGGGTAGTCGATGCAAGAAGTTTGCGGCAGCGAGATCAATCGCTCGATTGAGTTGATCATCGTCCGCATCCGCGGGCAACAGCAGGTTTAGATTTTCCCGTACCGTGGATTCGATGAGAAACGGGACCTGCGGCAGGTAAGTAACGTATTGCCGCCATGACCGTTGATTGTTCTCGTCGAGAATCGTATCGCCGATTCGTATCTTCCCGGAAGTTGGCAGACTGATTCCGGCGATGATATCTGCCAGGGTTGATTTTCCGATACCAGAATCCCCGGTCAGGGCAACCAGTTGGTTTGTTGATAGTGAGCCGTTGATGTTATCCAATACCATTTCGTCGCCATCAGGATATTGGTAACAAACATTTTCCAGATGAAGTCCGGATGATAGGTCAAATGTCGTCTCGACCCCGCCTGTTTCCTGGTGAGACCTCAGGTGATGAAGGAGAGCTGAAACACTGTTTAGGCTGGGTTCCAGATAGGCAGTTCGTTGCAGGTAAGTACGCAGCCGACTGATCTGCGGCATGAGTCTTGAAAAGATCAGTGCAAGAATCATGAGGGTCGCGATGTCTTGATTCATCATTTCGTAGGCAATGTAAGCAAGAACACAAAAAGCAAGTGCGCTAATGGTTGAGTGCAGAAATTGAGTGAGTGACGTTAGCCGGTAATAACTGAGCTCTTCGGTTGCTAACGATTCCACGGTTTCGGCGTAATGTAGATTATGTCGGTGTTCAGTGCCGCTGCTTTTTATCACTTTTAGTCCCTTGATCTGATCGCTTGCCAGCTTGAATATTTTCTCCGTCGCCACCAGGTGTTTTTCCCCCAGGTGTGAGATCAGGCTTTGGATTGGATGGGTGGTGAGCAGAAGCACGAACCCCAGTATGATCGCGATTACCGTGAGGCCAGGCGACAGGTAAAAACACAGTGCAGTATAAATAATGGTGAGTGCAGCGAGGCTCATCAGTGACAGGGTCTGGTCCAATATACTCGTTACCGAACCGATCTCTTCCGCCAGGATCCGCGTGTAATCTGCCTGGTGAGTTTTGATGATGTGTTGCCACTGCGTGGTCATCAGCAGGCGATAAAGGTCCTTGCGTATCCTGACCAGAAGATGTTGCTCAACAATTTCGGCGATGTGCTTCCCATTCGCTTCGGGTTAATTCAGCCCTGGGGGATCGCCCTTCGGAGTAAAGGGACAGGTAGGACTCGATATCGCCATTTCCCCAGGCAAGTACCCACTGCTTTAAGAAACTCTTCACTTCAATTGAATGGCACTGTAAAAGTTCTTCTGTGGTACCGACACAGGGCTCCGCTGCCAGAGGGCTACCACTGAGCGTAATTAACGCGAGTAGCGTGATTACCCTCGACATCATTCAGGCAGTCCTCAAATCAGGCAGTTGATAGGATGATTCCTGCAATTGTGCTCTGATCGTTTTCTTGTCTATTTTCCCAGTCGACGTCAAAGGAATTTGGTCGACGAAGATGACATCATCAGGTAACTGCCATTTCGCAAAAAGGCTCGCGCAATGTTCCAAAATCAGTTCCTGAGTGATGTTTGAGCCTTCGACCAGGATGACCATTGCAACCGGACGCTCATCCCATTTGGGGTGAGGCTGGGCGACCACGGCAGCCTGAACCACGCCGTCGAGAGCGACAATGTGATTCTCCAGGTCAACCGAGGAAATCCATTCGCCGCCTGATTTAATGAGATCTTTAGATCGGTCAGTAATAATGAGGTATTGCTCGTTGTCGATTTTTGCCACGTCACCGGTGACCAGCCAGCTATCGTGAAATTTCTCTGGTTGCGGATCGTTGTAATACTCAGAGCATATCCAGGGTCCGCGAATCAGCAATTCACCGACGGCCTCTCCATCGTGAGGTACAGGTTCCCAATTTTCGTCGACGATCTCGATCTCCAGACCGGGCATCAGTAGTCCCGCTTTGGCAACGTTCTCGAATTGCTGATCGACTGTGAGCGCGAGGTGGGATCTCTTGGCAACCTTTCTCGACAAGCTGCCAAGCGGGTTGGTTTCGGTCATGCCCCATCCCTGGATCATCTCGACATTCAACTGATCAAAATACCAGCGCATGAGTGAGGTCGGCGGTGCGCTGCCTCCGCAGGTCAGTCTGGTGAGATGATGCAAGTCGTATTTATCGGGGTTTTCTTCGAGAATGCTTTTTATGCCCTGCCATATCGTGGGAACACCTGCAGAGATGGTGACTTCCTCATCTGCCATCAGACGGACCAGGCGTGCGGGGTCCATAAACCTGTGTGGCATCACCTGCTTGCATCCCAACATCGAAGCGGTAAAGGGTAGTCCCCAACCCATTGCGTGGAACATGGGAACGATGCCGCAGACTGCATCCAGAGCTGACAAACCCATGGAATCTGTCATTGCCTGGGTAATCGTATGTAAGTAGGTTGAACGATTGGTGTACATCACACCTTTGGGTTTGCCCGTGGTACCGCTGGTGTAACAAAGGCCCATGGGTGAGTTTTCTTCGATTTCAGGCCACTCGCAGTGGGTTGGTTTGCCTGCGATGAAATCCTCGTAGTCAATTTGTTCCGGGAATGACGATTTGCCTTCTTCACCATAGGTTGCGATGACCAGTAACTCGACGCAGGGTGTTTTGTCTAAAATAGGTTCAAGCAAGGGCAGTAAATCCTCGTCGGCAAAGATGACCCGGTCTCCTGCGTGGTTGATGATGTATTCGAGATCGTGAGAGCTGAGTCGGACGTTAAGTGTATGCAGTACGCATCCCATCGAAGGCACGGCCTGGTACAGCTCCAGATGGCGAAAATTATTCCACATAAAACTCGCGATGCGATCGCCAGTTTTAACACCATGTTCTGTGAGTGCATTGGCCAACTGTGCCGCTCGGGCCGCTGTGGCCTCCAGGCTTTGTCGATGGGTGCCCTCTTCAAGAAGCGTCACGATCTCAATGTTGGGATCTAAACGGGCACCGCGGCCAAGAATTCTCGACATCAGTAGAGGCGTTTGTTGCATTGTCATTTTTTATGCTTCCCCGCATTTTCGAAAAAGCCGCTAGGATAACGGAATTGACCGGAGACGCAACCATAAGAGGTAATATATAGGACGCCTGCAAATTCTTATGTAGTTGAATTGTAAGCGGAAATAGAATATTACGGCCCAGCTTTACTGTCACCAACAAACTGACGCCGTCGATGGAAATACCAGGCATCAGCAGTAAATATAATCAGGGCAAGCCATATACAACCGAAACTCACACTTCTGCCCGGATCCACAGTTTCGTTGTACATGAAGACCGCGATGATGAGAGACAGGGATGGTGCAATGTATTGAAACATGCCGATGGAAGTGAGCGACAAACGTGTCACGGCAGCGGCGAAACACAACAGTGGAAAGGAAGTAACAAAACCGCTGAGAATCAATAGCAGGTCGGTTGAGGTATCCTGACCGAATTCCAGGTGTTGGTTCATCAAAGCCCATATCAGGTAGGCGATTCCAAAGGGTGCAATAATGATGGTCTCGATCGCCAGTCCGGCGATGGGGTGCATGCCAAGGTTTTTCCTGAACAGGCCATAGAAACCAAAACTGAACGCAAGTATCAGTGCAAGCCACGGTATGGAACCGTAGAAGATCAGTTGCACCAGGATTCCGGTTCCGGCGATGGCGATGGCTACCCACTGGATTGGCCGCAGGTTTTCCCGGAGAAAGACCACTGCCAGAAATACACTGACCAGTGGATTAATGAAGTATCCTAGGCTTGTTTCAACAATATTGTGATTGACGATGGCGTAGATAAAAACGAGCCAGTTAATAGAGAGTAACCCGGAAGTCAGAACGAGGGTGGGCAATTGCCGCCTTGAAACCTTGAGCGCATTGAGTTCACCGGTATAGGCGAGAATACCAATCAGTAAGATAAGTGCCCATATGACACGTTGGGCTAATATCTCCCAGGGGGAAATGTGATCGATTAACTTAAAGTAGATCGGTACCAGCCCCCAAAACAGGTAAGCGCTTAATGCGTAATAGACGCCCTGACGTGTGGTTTGATTGGACACAGCTTTCATTTTCTACGCGAAGTTCTGCACTCTATTCGGGCACTGGGAGACATTCAAGTCGCATTGTTCCGCCCGACGAAGGCGCAGGATATGAGCCAATAAAGATTATCGCGCAGATTGGCAGTCACCACCTTCGCAATGGCACTATTCGCTAACGGCGCTGCATCCTGAATAACCCGACAATTGGTTTGAGTTGTGCCTTGCCGCTCTGCTTCTATTTGAAGGTGGTTTCAGTGAATCTACTGCCAGCCATCAAACCGCATAATTTCTGAAACCGGTTTCCGGCTAACGGGCCCAAAATTTCCTAACGGATATCCCACGGGTATCAGGCTGAAGGCGGCCATAGTGTCCGGCATATTGAGTGCCTCCCTGACTGCCTGCTGATTCATCAGGGCCAGTGTGGTGGGTGCGGCGCCCAGCCCGAGTGCTCTTGCTGCCAGCAACAGGTTTTGCACACCCGGCCAGATGGAGCCACCGGCACGGGCCATGTTGGCTGCATCGACCGGCTCTTCCATGTCAATGCAGGCGATAATCAATGCGGGCATTTCGTGCATATGTTCCATTTGCCACATCACTGATTCGTACATACGCCTTCGTTTGACTTCATCCTGGTGGGGCAGGGAACCCGGTTGATCTAGCAACGGCCCAATATATTCCTTTACGCCATTTCGATTGAGCTCGGCCAACACTTTCTTCACGCCCGAATCCCGAACGATAATCCAGCGGCCTCTCTGCATATTCGATCCGGACGGAGCCTGGTTCGCTGCATCGATCAGCTTAATCAGTAATTCTTCCGGGACTTCCCTGGTGTCCAGCCTACGCATTGCGCGGCAGTGGTACATTGTGTCAAATAGATTCGATTCTTCTGCCATGTATTACTCCTTTTCTACAACTACGGCGGTACTCGTGGCGCTGACCATCAGCATACCGTTAGTTTGCCCGAAACTCTCATAATCGAGGTCAACTCCGACGATGGCATTTGCGCCAAGTTCTTCTGCCCAGTCCTCGAGTTCGGCCAATGCGATTTCACGCGCTTTGCCTAGTTCTCGCTCATAAGAGGCAGATCTGCCACCGACTATGTCGCGCACAGCGGCGAACATGTCCCTGAAAATGTTCGCGCCAAGGATCGCTTCGCCGGTTATCACACCCAGATACTTGACGATTTTTGTGCCCTGGCCGGATTGAGTGGTTGTGATGATCATGAATAGTCTAGACTTAGGTGAATTGACTAGATAATAGCAAGAGCAGTCGTGAAGAAAAAAGTTATTCTGATCACCTTGGGACTAATTTTTTGCGGAGGCGCCGCGGCAGATGAATGGCAGGATCGACGCGTGAAAATGATTGAAGAGATTCAGTCAGATATGAGAGCCGTGACAGGAAGCCTACTTTCCGTTCGCGTAGCCGCGGCTCTCGGCAATGTTGAGCGTCACAAGTTTATACCCGATCATCTTCAAAGCAGGGCTTACGAAAACAGGCCGCTGCCCATTGGCGAGCAACAAACCATATCCCAGCCTTTTATCGTTGCTATCATGACGGAACTTCTGGATCCGAAAGAGACTGATGTTATTTTAGAGATCGGTACTGGCTCTGGTTACCAGGCGGCAGTACTGGCCGAGATTGTGCGCTCCGTATATAGCATCGAAATCATTGAATCATTGGCAGATGACGCGGCTAGACGACTTCGAACACTCGGTTATTCAAACGTGTCGGTTCGACATGGCGACGGCATGAAAGGCTGGCCGGGAATACAATCCTTTGACGGTATCATCGTGACGGCAGCCGGTATCGAGATTCCTCAGAATTTACTCGAGCGGTTAAAGATTGATGGGAAGCTGGTCATGCCCGTTGGTGGAGTGTTCGAGGTGCAACAATTAAAAGTGATTGAGCGAACCAGCGAAGGGTTTATCGAGCGAAATGTTCTGCCGGTGCGGTTTGTGCCAATAACAGATGTGGTTCGTTAGGGGCACTCGGGCTAGCCGACGATTAATATCTCACCGGATGCGCTTACCGGACGTTTCAGGAATTTTTCAATGAGTTCGACCTTATCCAGTTTACCGTCACACTTTTCCGCCAGGGCAGTAAACGGTGGGCGGCACGGATCGGAAATGATCACTCGTTTAACACCCGCTTTTCGGGACCGTCTAATCAGGTTGTACAGTTGGTTCGTCATCTCGTCCCAAAAACAAATATCCGCGCCAAGAATGACATCAAAATGACTGAGATAGTCAACGCTAAGCTGGTTGAATGTCTTCTTCTCACTGTGCATTTTCACACCGTTCATCTCGGCATGCAGTTCCAGATAGCGTAAGACATTTCCGTCCGCATCGATGCCGTGAACTTTACTGCCAAATTGCTTCGCGCAGTAGAGTCCAAGTAAGCCCCAACCACAGCCTATTTCCAGTACTCGTGATTTTTTTGGAAGCGGGTTCTTCTTCAGGTAATCCATGATCAGGTAACTGGAATTCCAGAATTTATGACCATGAATTTCGGCAAGGTGCCCTTCGCGTTTTAGCAGTCGAATGCGGGGATGATTTGCGTTCAGGACTTTCAGGCCAAACGCACGGCGATGGGTTTTAGCTGGCATAGACTGTACTTCGTGAAAATTCAGCGGGCTATTCTAGGGAAACTCCGAACAAAAAGCCAAGCGCCATTTGCCAACTTAGGCCGGGGTAAATGCGTCCCGGTCACGTTGGTAATTAAAGAAACTTTGATCTGCGTTTCGATTAATGAGATGACGCTCGAACATGGGATGATGGAGGCTTCGAACCTCATGTTCAATTTCAAACAATGGCTTTCCATTCTTTGGATCAACGATGCATTGAAAGCGATATTGATTCTCGTCAGACTCTTCAGTAATCAAGCCGTTTTTCTTCAGATAGGCATGAGGACCTGAGAAGTTGGCAACATAGATGGCGATATGATGCCCATCGTAATGTGGATTAGCGCGTTTGGTTTCCTTGAATCGAAGAAACTGTTCCTGGCCCACGAGAACCTCACATTCCGTCTGTTTCTTGTTCAAGCGTGCCTGGCAGCCAATGACTTGTTCATAGAACCTGCGAATCCCCGGGGAGGTGCCTTCCGGCACACTGAATTCTACGTAAGGTATGCCTAACTGCATATTGCCGAAGGGTCCCGGCGCGTAACAACGAAGATGGTTTCCCCATGGACACCTCACGTCAAGGTATCTTTTTTTCGGTGTGACCTTGAAGTGAGTATTTGAGAGTCTGTTGCCTAACCGTTCCAGGCGGATATTCAGTGACTCCAGGTCCGGCACGACCACGCCGATATGGCCTCGCAGCACCTGGGCGCTGGCAGTCGGTAGATGAAATTGCTGGCGACCTACATTAACCCAGACATTGAATGCCCCCCAATCCATATAGGGGTCCCGGGTAAATCCCAGGCCATTGACATAGAACATCGTGGCGATTGACTGATCGGGAACCGTGACGTTAACGTGTTCCATGGCGAGTATATTACCCACATCGACGGCCGCACGGTTGAATTGATGTTTGCCCATAGTTTCCTCACGGGGTGATGAACCAGGTTTGTTAGAATGTGAACTATATGCTCCATTCATGTCAAAACTAATTTAAGGAACGTCCGATTAAGGTATATTTACGCCATAACCGCGTCAGAGTCGTAATCTTACTCCGCTCGCCTCTTCCTTGTATTCACTGAAGTGTATTAACTGAAGTGTTCTGACGAAAATATCCTATTAATCAGAGGTTACTTAGACAATTGATTATGAAGCTCAAGGTTTTTGTATTCATGGCCATGATGCTGGTCCGCCCGGTGTTCGCTGTTACTCATTTAGAGCTGGGTCCATCTGATCGAACCCGTTTGTCACTCACGGTTTTCAATACCAATCTGGCAGTGATCAGGGACTATCGCAGGTTAGTGCTGCCTACTGGCGATATCGAGCTGGAATTTACCGATGTGGCTATAAGCATCTTGGCGCCAACGGTGACCATGTCCTCAGATCACGCGAAAGGGTTTGTCGCCAATCGGCAGAACTATCGCTTTGACTTACTGAACCGACAATCGCTGCTTGAACGGTTTATTGGCCGAAAGGTGAAGTACAGTCGGACTATTTTGGAGAATGGCACTTTTGAGAAGCTTTTACGTGAGGGGATATTGTTATCCATCGATCCGGAAATCGTGAAATTTGGTGATGTTATTGAAGTGGCGCCAGAAGGCACCGTGTCGTTGCCGTATATTCCAAGCGACCTTAAGACCAAACCAACATTGGTCTTTAACGGTGAAAATCGAAAAAAGGGCACACAGAATATTCATGTCAGATACCATGCAAGTGGGATTAGCTGGGAAGCAGATTACGTGTTGACGTTGGAAACACTTGGCAGCCTCGATGGCTGGGTTTCAATCCGTAATGATAGTGGTACTGACTTTATGGTGGATGAGCTCAGACTGGTTGCTGGCGAGTTGCATCGAAATAGTAATAATGTGCGTCCGATGGCCGAGTCGGCGCGAATGGCAAGGATGGACTTCAACGTGGCTGTCAAGTCCGAGGTCGGTGAATATCACGCCTATGATTTTCCGGGAAAGGTCAGGTTAAACAAGAATGATCAAACCCAGATCAGGCTGCTCACGGCACAGAAGATTCAAACGAAAAAATCCTATCGCCTGATATCCCCAGTTCATCGCTACGGTAATCAGCCCGTGCAGGAAAGTTCACCTTCGGTTTGGATTAGTTTCGACAATTCCCGGAAAAACAATCTTTCTGAACCGCTGCCAGCAGGGAATATCAGGGTTTATGAGCGGCAAGGATCCAGAGAGACCTTTATCGGTGAATCGAGGATCCAACACACACCGGTGAATAACGAGATCAAGCTCGAAATCGGCAAGGCATTTGATGTGAGGGCCCGCCGCACGCAGACTGCTTTTAGAAAGTTGGGCGCAAGAACGGCCGAGGTGGGTTATAGCATCGACGTGCGAAGTGCAAAAAAGCACGATATCAACGTGATGCTTGAGGAAAAAATGTCAGGGGACTGGCAAATCGTCGAGCAAAGTCAAATCGGTACCAGGCTCGACGCGGCAACCTACTCATTTGATTTGAAGGTCCCGGCGGGGAAAACCGCAAAAATCGATTATGTCGTAAGATTCAGTTGGTAGCCTCTTCCTAAAACACGCGAAAATCGGCTAGGCCGACAAATGTTCCGCCGTTACGTTCACAAAGGGTTCTCATTAAAATAGCGAACTTTATGCCAGTTTCCTGGTAGCGTGGTGGGTTCGCAAATTGCACGGGAAAGCCGATTGCGTGAATGCGCACCAGTCTTTCGCCCTTAGAGTTGGTTCTGTTAATTTTGTCGATGACATCGACTACTCGTTGAATTGACCTGCCGCTAAATTCATCTCCGAACACGAAAATACTGATTTTCCTGCCTGGGCGATAGTAGGTTGCGATCGCTTTTGTGATGCCTTCCACGGGGGAGGAGTTTGAAAATACGTTCCAGCTTCTCAGACGCTCTATGATGGCTTTTCTGCGGGCATTGGTATCAGGTATCCAATCACCCGCATACTGGCTGAACATGTAGTTACCCATATCGTTCATCACCTGGATGCCTTTCAATCGGGGATAGACAGCCAACGTTTCTGATACCTTTTGCAGAACCAGCGGCCAGGCATAATTGTACATACTGCCCGAGGTGTCGATGACGAAGATCACGTATTCGCTGTCCACGGGTATGCCGCCGATCTTGTTGTCGTCAGCCGCACGTTTGTAATCGGCAAGCAGTATCGCCATTTCGTCAGTCAATGATTGTTTTGCTTCCGCCAGGCGGCCCTCAATGAGGGTCGACACACGGGTTTTGTCGAGTGTCTTTTCGTGCTCAGATTTCAGCGCCGAGAGTTCTGCATTAAGGCGCGCAAGCCGTTCGATCTGCTCAGTCTGCAAATCTTCTTTTCGGATCATCTTGCGATTAATGTCTTTCACTTCGCCACGAAGGTCATACAACTCCTGTTGTAAGGAGACAAGATAGCCTTCGAGGTTCCTGATGGATTCTTCGATGACAACAGGTTCAAAAACCTTCGTTAGGACCAGCAGCAGGATGATCGCGCCGAAGCCGCAGCTGATCACGTCCAGGAAAGCCAGGCTAA
>Ga0209554_1000130_pt1 | contig 59194 bp, 56 predicted proteins | sample MarorgKNORR_S2LV_5_FD_188221 | JGI IMG/M metagenome (GOLD analysis project Ga0209554, IMG submission 188221) | Marine microbial communities from the Southern Atlantic Ocean, analyzing organic carbon cycling - Bottom_A/KNORR_S2/LV (SPAdes) (version 2) | ecosystem: Environmental > Aquatic > Marine...
GATCGTCGAGCCACGATTCGCCGGCGCGACCCGTTGAGGATGACCGGCCACTGCCTAAACCTGCCGACCTGGATCGCGAAGGCCTCGAAAGGCAAGCTGTTCGAAGTTTAATCCCCGACCGTCGTCGAGGTGGTCGTTGACATCCAGACACTTGGTGTCGGAGGGGGGACTTGAACCCCCACGCCCTTGCGGGCACCAGCCCCTCAAGCTGGCGCGTCTGCCAATTCCGCCACTCCGACGTGGCTGCCGGGAGACCCGGTGCGGACGACAGGCTACCGGCGCCCGCTGCCCCCGGACACCGGAAACATCCGCCTCGCATCCGGGCTCGCTCCCCGGCTCACACCCAGTCGAGCGTCCTGGCCACGGCATCCGACCAGCGGGCCAGCAGGGCGTCCCGCTCCCCCGCTGCCAGTGAAGGCTCCCAGCGGCCACCCTCCCGCCAGTTGGACCGCAGGTCGTCGAGACCGTCCCAGTAGCCCTCGGCCAGCCCGGCGGCGTAGGCGGCGCCCAGCGCCGTCGTCTCCTCGACCACCGGGCGCACCACCGGCACGCCGAGCACGTCGGCCTGGAACTGCATCAACAGCTCGTTGACCACCATCCCGCCATCCACCCGCAGCGACGACAGATCGTCGCCGCTGTCGGCCCGCATGGCGTCGAGCACCTCCCGGGTCTGGAAGGCGGTGGCCTCCAGGGCCGCCCTGGCGATGTGGCCCCGGTTCGAGAAGGCGGTCAGCCCCATCAGCAGCCCCCGGGCATCGGAGCGCCAGTGCGGGGCGAACAGGCCCGAGAAGGCAGGCACCAGGTACACGTCGCCGTTGTCGTCCACCGACCGGGCCAGCGCCTCGACCTCGGACGACTCCTCGATGATGCCGAGGCCGTCCCGCAGCCACTGCACCAGCGCCCCGGCGACGGCGATCGACCCCTCCAGGGCGTAGACGGGCGCCTCGCCGGCCAGTTGGTAGCCGACCGTCGTCAGCAGCCCGTGGGTGGATGGCACCGGCTCGGTCCCGGTGTTGAGCAGCATGAAACAGCCGGTGCCGTAGGTGTTCTTGGCCTCGCCAGGCGAGAACGCCGCCTGTCCGAACAGGGCGGCCTGCTGGTCGCCGAGAATCCCCGACAGCGGCACACCCTCCAAGGGCCCGGCAGACGGACCGGCGAGCGTGCCGATGCGCCCCACCGAGGGCACGATCTCCGGCAGCATCGACGCCGAAATGCCCAGTTCCTCCCGGATGGCGTCGTCCCATGACAACGAGTGCAGGTCCATGATCAGCGTCCGCGAGGCGTTGGTGACGTCGGTGACGTGCCGCCCGCCCCCTGGTCCACCCGTCAGGTGCCAGGCCAGCCAGGTGTCGACGGTCCCGAACAGCAGGTCGCCGGACTCCGCCCGCTCGGCCAGGCCGTCGACGTTCTCGAGCAACCAGGTGGCCTTCGGGCCTGCGAAGTAGGTGGCCAACGGCAGCCCGGTCTTCGCCCGCCAGCGGTCGGGGCCATGGTCCCCCGCCAGCCGCTCGACCAGCCCGGAGGTGCGCGTGTCCTGCCAGACGACGGCGTTGTGGACCGCTTCGCCCGTGTGGCGGTCCCAGAGGACCGTGGTCTCCCGCTGGTTGGTGATGCCCACCGCCACCAGGTCGGCAGCGGTCAGGCCCGCAGCGGAGAGCGCCTCGGCAGCCACCGCCATGGTGTTGTCGAGGATCTCGTGGGCGTCGTGCTCGACCCAGCCCGGCCGGGGGAACACCTGCCGGTGCGGCCGCTGCGCCACCGAGACCACGCCACCCGAATGATCGAAAACCATGAACCGGGTGCTGGTGGTCCCCTGGTCGATCGCCCCCACATAACGGCCCATGCGCCCAGTCTCCCCCATCGCCTCAGCGCCCTGTCACACGGACCCTCTACTCCCTTGGTACCCCACGAAACCAGGAGCACCTCCCATGACCGTCCCCACCCTCGAGTTCGCCGCCGTCGGCCGACCCGTCAGCCGCCTCGGTTTCTCCTTCTTCCCCGTCTACCTGCCACCCGCAGACCTGCCACCCATCGCCACCGGGCCGGGCTCCGGCCTCGTCGTCGACGAGCTGCCCAACGCCTCCGTCCCGACACTGAGCGTCACCAACCCCACCGACCGGGCGATCCTGCTCATCGAGGGCGAGAGCCTCGTCGGGGGTGCCCAGAACCGCACCCTCAACGTCAGCGTGCTGGTGCCGGCCGGCGCCACCCTCCAGATCCCCGTGACCTGCCTCGAGCGGGGCCGCTGGGGCGCCCGACGAGCCTTCGTCTACGGCGACGTCATGGCCCCCCGCCGGATCCGCCGCACCAAACAGGACGCCGTGGCCCAACGCCTGGCCACCGTCGGCGGAGGCACCGGGGACCGTCACGCCGACCAGGGCGCCGTCTGGCACGCGGTCGAACAAGAGTTGGGTCGCATGAGCGTCCACTCCCCCAACATCGCCATGGCCGACGCCTCGGAGTTCATCGACCGCGACCCCGGTCGCCGCAAGGCCGTCGAGGAACTCGTCGGCATGGGGCCGCTCCCGGGGCAGTGCGGCCTCGTGGTCTCGCACGGCCGTCGCATCGTCGCCGCCGAGCTGTTCGCATCCACCGAACTGTTGCGCCCGCACTGGGGGGCCATCGTCCGATCACACCTGCTCGAGCACCCCACCGCCGACGGTCGCCCCTCGGCCGGCCGGGCACTGCGCTTCCTCGCCCGCTTCGCCTCCAGCCCGTCGGAGCGCAGGGAGGGGCTGGGCCACGGCATCGAGCACCACGTCCGCACCGACCGGGTCGTCGGCCAGGCGCTCGTGCTCCCCACAACCCTCGTCCACGCCGGAGCCTTCGCCCGCTGAGCGCTCACCGCAGAGTCGCAATTTGCAGATTCGAAGGGACGGTGCCCCTGCACTACGCTCTTGGTCGCCAACAACCAGGGAGACCCATCTTCAACGAGCCACAGTTTCCATCCGGGAGAGACATCAGGGATTCGATCCCGCATCACCCGACCGAACATGCCCTGCTCGAGGACGCTCTCAGACGCCACACGATGCGACTCTGCGACATGGAGGGCCTGGACCTGGCCGACCCGGAGGTCATGGCCGGTGCCTGGCGCCAAGAGGACGACTGAAGGCAGCCCCCTCCCGGATCGAGAACCGGGCCTAGAACATCAAGCCGAGGGCCACCGTCGTGAAGACGAACACGAGGGCCGTCACGATGGTGATGCGGTCGAGGTTCTGCTCGACCACGGTGGAGCCGGCGGTCTGTGCGCCGATGCCTCCACCGAACATGTCCGACAGACCACCGCCCTTGCCGCTGTGCAGCAGCACGAGGAAGATGAGGCCCAACGCCGAGCCGGCGAAGAAGATCGAGGTCACGACGAACATGGTGGCGACAGGCTAACGGCGCAGCCCGGAGATCAGCCGATGAGCCGGTGGTACGCCACGATGCGGGCGAACTCGTCCGGGTCGAGCGATGCCCCGCCCACCAGCAGGCCGTCGACGTCGGGCTGCATCATCAGGTCGGGTGCGTTGACCGGCTTCACCGAGCCGCCGTACTGGATGCGCACAGCGTCGGCCGCCTCCCGGCCCCAGCCATCGGCCACGACCCCGCGCACGACCCGACAGGCCGACTGGGCGTCCTCGGGGGTGGCGGTGAGGCCCGTGCCGATCGCCCAGATCGGTTCATAGGCGATCACGAGGCCGGCCACCTGATCCTGTGAGAGCCCGGCCAGGCCGGCCTTCACCTGACCCGTGACCTTGGCGTCGGTGCCGCCGGCCGCCCGCTCCTCCTGGGTCTCGCCGCAGCAGAAGATGGGCGTCATGCCATAGGCGATCACGGCGGCCGTCTTGCGCCGCACGTCATCGTCGGTCTCACCGAAGACCTCCCTTCGCTCCGAATGCCCGACGATCACCAGCGCCACGTTGAGCTTGGCGAGCATCGCCGGCGACACCTCGCCGGTGAAGGCGCCCTTCTCCTCGAAGTGGCAGTGCTGGGCGCCGATGATGAGGCGCATCTCGTCGGACTCGATGACCGTCTGCACCGAGCGGATGTCCGTGAAGGGCGGGTGCACCGAGACATCGACGGCGTCGTGGTCGGCCGGGTTGAGCGCATAGGCCAGCTTCTGGACCGTCTGGATGGCCTCGAAGTGGTTGTGGTGCATCTTCCAGTTGCCGCTGATCAGCGGCCGCCGTGTGTTTGCCATGTGTGTGGTCCCCTCGTTCGCCTCGTACTCGGACTCGTGCGTTCAGGCGTCGCCGCGCAGGGCCGCCAGCCCCGGCAGGTCGCCCCGCTCGATCAACTCCAGTGCGGCACCGCCGCCGGTCGACACGTGGTCCATCCGGTCGAACACCCCGAACTGTCGGGCTGCCGCCGCCGAATCGCCGCCACCGACCACGGTGAAGCCCCGGCAGTCGGCCACGGCCTCGGCGATCGTGCGGGTGCCTGCGGCGAAGCGGGGGTCCTCGAACACGCCCATGGGTCCATTCCACAGCACCGTGCGGGCCTCGGCGATCAGGTCGCAGAACTCGACCGCCGTACCGGGGCCGATGTCGAGGCCCATCCAGCCGTCGGGCAGCGACGTGCCCGCCTGGCGCACCTCGCCGCCGGCCGACGGGTCGCCGATCCTGCCACCGGGACCGAGCGCCGTGAGGTCGATCGGCAGCCGGATCGGGGCGCCCGAGTCGAGCAGGCGGGCACAGGTCTCGATCATGTCCTCCTCCAGCAGCGAGGAACCCACCGAGGCGCCCCGTGCCGCCAGGAACGTGAAGCACATGCCGCCGCCGACGATGAGCTCGTCGACGACGTCCAGCAGGGCCTCGACCACGCCGAGTTTGTCGCTGACCTTGGCGCCGCCCATGATCCCCACGAAGGGCCGCTTCGGCGACTCCCGGAGGCCACCCAGGACCTCGACCTCACGGGCCAGCAGGCGACCCGCAGCCGACGGCAGGTGCCGCGGGGGCCCGACCACCGAGGCATGGGCCCGGTGTGATGCCCCGAAGGCGTCGTTGACGTAGGCGTCCTGGCCCTCGACCAGCCGCTCGACGAATGCCGGGTCGTTCCCCGTCTCACCGGGGTCGAAGCGCAGGTTCTCGAGCAGCGAGACGCCAGGCGCCAGCTCGGACAGGCGCTCCCGGATCGGGTCCATGGCGAACGCCGGATCCGGCGCCCCCTTCGGTCGGCCCAGGTGCGAGCAGGCCGTGACCTCGGCACCCGCATCGAGCAGGTACCGCAGCGTCGGCAATGCCGCCCGGATGCGCAGGTCGTCGGTGATTGCCCCTCCGGCCATCGGCACGTTGAAGTCGCAACGGACCAGGACCCGCCGACCCGACAGGTCGCCGAGGTCCTCCAGCAGTGGGATGTCCATCGAGACCGGTGATCCGACTACCTGCGGGCCCTCTTCGGCCCCTGCTTCGGGGCCTTCGGCTTCTTGGTGCGGCGGGTGCCGACGATCCTCGAGAGGTCGACCAGGCGGGACGAGTAGCCCATCTCGTTGTCGTACCAGCCGAGGACCTTGACCAAGTTCCCGGCGGCCATCGTCAGGCCGCCGTCGATCGTGCACGAGGCCGGTCGGCCGACGATGTCGGACGAGACCAGCGGATCCTCGCTGTAGTCGAGGATCTTCGCCAGCGGACCACGGCGTGCTGCCTCGGCGAAGGCGGCGTTGACCTGCTCGGCCGTGGCCTCCTTCCTGAGGGTGCCCACGAAGTCGGTGATCGAACCGTCGGGGATCGGCACCCGCAGCGAGATGCCATCGAGGCGTCCCTTCATCTTGGGCAGCACGAGGCTCGTCGCCCTGGCGGCACCGGTCGAGGTGGGCACGATGTTGACGGCAGCGCCACGGGCCCGACGCAGGTCGCTGTGCGGTCCGTCCACGAGGCTCTGGTCGCCGGTGTAGGCGTGCGTCGTGGTCATGAAGCCCCGCTCGACGCCGAACCGGTCGTCGAGCACCTTGATCATCGGCACGAAGCAGTTCGTGGTGCACGAGGCGTTGGAGATCACGTGGTGCTTGGCCGGGTCGTAGTCGTCGTCGTTCACGCCGACCACGAACGTCGCATCACAATCGCCGGACGGCGCCGAGATGATGACCTTGCGGGCGCCGGCCTCGAGGTGCATCGCGGCCTTGTCACGCGAGGTGAAGAAGCCGGTGGACTCGATCACGACATCGACGCCGAGGTCGCCCCAGGGAAGGTCGGCCGGGTTGCGCTCGGAAAGGACCCTGATCTTCTGGCCGTCGACGACGATGCTGTCGCGGGTGGTCCGCACCTTCGCATCGAGCCTGCCGTGCACCGAGTCGTTGGCGAGCAGGAACGCCATCGTGTCGATGGAGCCCAGGTCGTTGACGGCGACGAACTCCAGGTTCACCCCCTGGGCACGGGCGGCCCGGAAGAAGTTTCGGCCGATACGGCCGAAGCCGTTGACTCCCACGCGGACGGTCATTGAACTGCTGCCTCCTGCGGGGTCTGAACCGCCGCATCGTTGTGCTCGAGAGAAGTGTCGAACTCGAGGGACATGTGCCCCTGCATTGCTAGCCGATGATCGGCGATGCGCCACGCGAACCGAGACGTAGATCGGTCACACCCGGAGGGACCCTGCACGCCGAGGACGTCAGAAATCACGGTCGACGTCGCGGTGGGTCACGACCGGATCCTGGCCGCGCTCACGGAGTGAACCGGCGACCGCCTCGGCGATCGCTACCGACCGGTGCCGACCGCCCGTGCATCCGAAGGCCAGCGTGAGATAGGAACGCCCCTCGCCGACGAAGGCCGGCAGCAGCAGGACCAGCATTTCGTCGAGGCACTCGAGGAATCCCTTGGCGAGGTCGCTCCCCAGCACGTGGTCGCGGACCGGTGCATCCCGCCCGCTGAGCGGCCGGAGCTCGTCGACCCAGTGCGGGTTCGGCAGGAAGCGGCAGTCCAGTACCAGATCGGCATCGCGGGGGGCACCGTGCTTGAACCCGAACGAGGTCACGGCGAGGCGCAGCGGACGGTCATCGGCACGGCCGTAGAGGCCGGTGACCTTCTCCTGCAGCTCATGGACATTGAGTTCGGAGGTGTCGATGACGAGGTCCGCCTCGCCGCGGACGGGCTCCATGAGGGTGCGTTCGGCTTCGATGGTCTCGGCAAGGCCTGCCCCTCCGCCGAGGGGATGCGGGCGACGGCTGCTCTCGTAGCGCTGCACCAGCACCTCGGTCGAGCAGTCGAGGAACACGATCCGGAGGCCATCGACGAGTGAGCGCAACTCGGCGATGCCGGCGAGGGTCTCGCCATCGACGGTGTCGCCGCGCAGAGCGAAGGCCACCCGGTCGAGGGAGGATTCCGGTCCCCGCGCCAGGTCGGCCACCTTCACCATCAGGTCGGGGGGCAGCCGGTCGATGACGAACCAGCCGAGGTCCTCGAGGTCGCTGGCGAACGCCGTGCGCCCCGCTCCCGAGAGGCCCGTCAGCACGAGGAAGTCGCTCACGTCCCGATGTTAGGCGAGGTCCGGCCCGGCCCACCGATCACGGCAGATGTCCCCGGATGCGACGCCCGCACACGACACCTGCACACGACGCCCGTCTCACAGTTCACGGTGCGCCTTGTCGTACACCGCCTCGGACACGGCATCCGGCAGCCATGACAACTCCTGCAGCTCCGCAAGGGTGGCCCGCTGCACGGCCCGGACCCCGCCCATCTCCTTCACCAGGCGCTTCCGGCGCGTCGGCCCGAGGCCCACGATGCCGTCGAGGATCGAGCCGGTCATGCGCCGGGAGCGCAACTGCCGGTGGTAGGCGACCGCGAACCGGTGCGACTCGTCCCGCACCCGCTGGAGCAGGTAGAGGGCCTCCGATCCGCGCGGGAGCAGGATCGGATCGCTCCGACCGGGCACGAACACCTCCTCGAAGCGCTTGGCCAGTGCCGCGACAGGGATCCGCCCAGACAGGCCCAGTTCGGCCACCACGCGCTCGGCGACCCCCAACTGCCCGAGCCCACCGTCCACCAGGAGCAGTTGCGGCGGATAGGCGAACCTGCCGGGTCGCTCCGCCACGGGAAGGGCGGCCTCCTCGAGGTAAGCGCTGAGGCGCCTCGTGAGGACCTCCTCCATGGCCGCGTAGTCGTCGTTGCCCGGCACGTCGCGGACCTTGAAGCGCCGATAGTCGGACTTCTTGGCGAGGCCGTCCTCGAGCACGACCATCGAACCGACATAGTCCGTGCCCTGCAGGTGGCTCATGTCGAAGCACTCGATGCGCAGCGGCGCCTCTGGCAGCCCGAGTGCCTGCTGGAGCTCGTTGAGCGCCCTGGCCCGGCTGTTGTGGTCGGTGGCCCGCTTGAGGCGGTGCCGCATGAACTCCTCGCCGGCGTTGCGGGTGACGGTCTCCTGCAGTGCCCGCTTGTCGCCCCGCTGCGGCACCCGAATCCGGACGCTGGTGCCCCGCTCCCTGCTCAGCCACTCCCCCAGCAGGTCCGCATCGGTCGGCAGGTCGGGCACGAGCACCTCCCGCGGCACACCCTGTGGCGGATCGCCCCGGTAGTGGGCGGCCACGACCTCGCCGACCAGCTCGCCGGGCGACAGGTCCTCGATGCGGTCCACGACGAAGCCCTTGCGCCCGATCACCCGGCCGCGGCGCACATAGAAGACCTGGACCGCTGCCTCGAGGTCGTCGCCCGACAGGCCGAACACGTCGATGTCCTCGTTCCGGGCGCCCACCATCTGCTGGCGCTCGGCGACCTTGCGGACGCTGCCCAGCCGGTCCCGCCAACGGGCCGCCGCCTCGAACTCGAGCCCGTCCGACGCCGACTCCATCGCGTCGACCAGGCGTGCCTCGACGGCGGCGGTGTCGCCGCCGAGGACCCGGCTCAGGTCGGTCACGATCCCGTCGTAGTCCTCACGCCCCACCTCGCCCACGCAGGGCCCGGAACACTTCTCGATGTGGAAGAGCAGGCACGGTCGGCCGAGACGCCGGTGGGCCTCCAACTTGCTGTCGGTGCATGTCCGGATCGGGAACGTGCGCAACAGCAGGTCGAGCGTCTCGCGGATGGCGCCGGCGCTGCCGAAGGGCCCGAAATAGCGAACCCCCCTGCGGCGACGGCCGCGCATGACCATCGCCCGGGGCCATTCGTGGTCGGTGGTGATCGCCAGGAACGGGTAGCTCTTGTCGTCCTTGAGGTCGACGTTGAAACGCGGTGAGTGTTCCTGGATGAGGCTGAACTCCAGCATCAGCGCCTCGAGCTCGTTCGAGACCTGGATCCATTCGACGCTCTCGGCCGCCTCGAGCATCTGGACGGTCCGGACGGCCATGCGGTCGCGACGGCCGAAATAGCTGTTGAGCCGGTGACGCAGGCTCTTCGCCTTGCCCACGTAGAGCACCCGGCCCTCGCCGTCCTTGAACTGGTACGAGCCGGGCACGTCGGGGACCGTCCCGGCAGGTGGCCGTTCGATCATGCCCCGCAGCGTAGGGGTCTGCAGCACATGTGGAGGAGGTTCATGGCGACGCCACCCCGATCGTCGGCGGGTCACGGCGCCGCCCTACACTGTGTGTGCCGGCCTGGCTTCCGGCGACATATCTGCTTCCGAGGCCGACAACCCCGTGGTGTGGCGTCCAGGCTGCCCCCACCGGCCGACAATCGGAGGCTCCAACCACCGGGCCGCCCGCGAGCACTTCGGGGGCCCCGACAACATACGGAAACGAGGCTTCGGCCGATGCTCCGACTCCAAGCGCCGCTCCCCGAGCGGTACATCGACACGGTCGACGTCAACTCGGCGCGGATCGCTGCCGCCAAGGCGGCCCTCGGCGACCGGCTCTTCATCCTCGGGCACCACTACCAGCGCGACGAGGTCATGTGCTGGGCCGATGCCAGCGGCGACTCGTTCCGCCTCTCGCAACTCGCCCAGGAGCGCACCGAGGCCGACTTCATCGTGTTCTGCGGCGTCCACTTCATGGCGGAGTCCGCCGACATCCTCACCGGCGACCATCAGCAGGTCATCCTCCCCGACCTCAACGCCGGCTGCTCCATGGCCGACATGGCCGACCTCGACGAGGTGGAGGAGGCCTGGGACGAGATCGCACTCGTCGCCGACATCGACCGCGTGGTCCCGATCACCTACATGAACTCGTCGGCCGGCCTCAAGGCGTTCGTCGGCGAGCACGGTGGCGCCGTGTGCACCTCGAGCAACGCCCGCGCCGTCCTCGACTGGGCCTTCGGTCGCGGCGACAAGGTCCTGTTCTTCCCCGACCAGCACCTGGGCCGCAACACCGGCCTCGCCATGGGCTACGACCTCGACGACATGGCCCTCTGGGATCCGCGCTGCGACCGCGGCGGCCTCACCGAGGCCGAGGTCAAAGACGCCGCCTTCCTCCTGTGGCGGGGGCACTGCTCGGTCCACCAGCGGTTCCGCCCCGAACACATCGCCGACTTCCGCAAGCGGCATCCCGACGGCCTCGTCGTCGTCCACCCCGAGTGCGCCCACGAGACCGTTCGGCTGGCCGACCGGGTCGGGTCCACCGACTTCATCATCCGGGAGGTCGGGGCAGCCGAGCCCGGCACGGCCTTCGGCATCGGCACCGAGATCCACCTCGTCAACCGGCTGGCCACGAACAACCCCGACAAGACCATCGAGTCCCTCGATCCGATGGTCTGTCCCTGCTCGACTATGTTCCGCATCGACGCCGCCCACCTGGCCTGGATCCTCGAGGGTCTCGTCGAGGGCAGGGTCCGCAACCGCATCACCGTCCATCCCGACACCCAGGCCTGGGCACGCGTCGCCCTCGACCGGATGCTCGCCATCACCTGAGCGGCAGCAGCCGGCGCTGGAATCCGGCCATCCACGTTCGGAAGCGGCGCGTCAGTCCGTGGGCCGCCGGCCTTCCAGCACGTCGCGCAGGTACCGGCCCGTGTGGCTTTCGGCGGCTGCAGCCACCTCCTCGGGGGTGCCCGTGGCCACCACGGCGCCACCTCCCCGTCCGCCCTCCGGGCCGAGGTCGATCAGCCAGTCGGCGGTCTTGACCACGTCCAGGTTGTGCTCGATGACGATCACGGTGTTGCCCTGGTCGACCAGCCGGCTGAGCACCGCCAGCAGGCGGCGGACGTCTTCGAAGTGCAGGCCCGTGGTCGGCTCGTCGAGGATGTAGAGGGTGTGCCCCGTCGGCCGCTTGGCCAATTCGGAAGCCAACTTGACGCGCTGCGCCTCACCGCCGGACAGCGTCGGCGCCGACTGCCCGAGCCGGATGTACCCCAGCCCCACGTCCACGAGCGTCTGCATGTGGCGCGTGATCGGCGGGTGCTTCTCAAAGAACCCGAGCGCCTCCTCGCAGGACATGTCGAGCACGTCGGCGATGGTCCGGCCCTTGAACTCGATGTCGAGCGTGTCCCGGTTGTAGCGGGCCCCCTTGCAGACCTCGCACGGCACGTAGACGTCCGGTAGGAAGTGCATCTCGATGCGCAGCGTCCCGTCGCCGGAACACGCCTCGCAGCGACCTCCCTTGACGTTGAAGCTGAACCGGCCGGGCTGGTAGCCGCGCACCCTCGACTCCTCGGTCTGGGCGAACAGCTTGCGGATCCGGTCGAACACGCCCGTGTAGGTGGCGGCGTTGGAGCGGGGGGTGCGTCCGATCGGCGCCTGGTCGATGTTGATGACCTTGTCGATGTGCTCGGTGCCCTCGATCGCCGTGTGGAGGCCCGGCGGCACCTTCGAGCGGTAGACGGCCTGCATGAGCGACTTGTGCAGGATCTCGTTGACGAGGGTCGACTTTCCCGATCCGGACACGCCGGTCACGGCGACGAACCGGCCCAGCGGGAAGGCGATGTCGATGTTCCGGAGGTTGTTCTCCCGTGCGCCACGAACTATCAGGGAGTCGCCGTTGCCCGGTCGGCGCACCTGCGGAACGGCGATCTTGCGCCTGCCCGAGAGGTACTGCCCGGTGATCGAACCCTTCTTCCCGAGCAGGCCGGCGACCGTGCCGGAGTGCACCACCTCTCCCCCGTGCTCGCCGGCACCCGGCCCGATGTCGACCACGTGGTCTGCCACCCGGATGGTCTCCTCGTCGTGTTCGACGACGATGACCGTGTTGCCGATGTCTCGAAGGCGCAACAGCGTGTCGATGAGGCGACGGTTGTCGCGCTGGTGGAGGCCAATCGACGGTTCGTCCAGCACGTAGAGCACGCCGACGAGGCCGCTGCCGATCTGTGACGCCAGCCGGATCCTCTGCGCCTCGCCACCGGCGAGCGTGGCCGCCGAGCGGGAGAGCGACAGGTAGTCGAGGCCCACGTCGAGCAGGAACCCGAGTCGTGCGTTGACCTCCTTGAGCACCGGTTCGGCGATCATGGCATCGCGGTCGGAGAGCTCGAGGCCGGCCAGGACCTTCGCCGCCTCCCCGATGGGCAGCTCGCAGACGTCGTGGATCGAGTGGCCGTCGATGCTCACGGCCAGCGACAGTGGGCAGAGGCGGGCACCGCCGCAGTCGGGACAGGGGACCTGGCGCATGTAGCCCTCGATCTGCTCCCGGCCGCTGTCGCTCTCGGTGTCCTTGTGGCGACGCCGCAGATAGGGCATGACCCCCTCGAATTTGGCCGAGTAGACCCGGGTGCGCCCGAAGCGGTTCTTGTAGCGGACCTGCACCCGGTGGTCCATGCCGCCCGTCAGGAACAACCTCTGATGCTTCTTCGACAGCGACCGCCACGGCTTCCCCGGATCGACGCCCTGGTCCTCGGCGACGGCTGCCACGAGGCGCTTGAAGTAGCGGTTGTGCCCGCTGGACCATGGGGCGATCGCTCCCTCGTCCAGGCTCAGGTCGGGGTTCGGGACGACCAGCTCCGGATCGACCTCGAACACCGAACCGAGGCCGTTGCAATGGTCGCAGGCGCCGTATGGGCTGTTGAACGAGAAATTGCGGGGCGCCAGCTCCTCGAAGGACTTACCGTCGCTGGGACGCGAGAGGTGCTGGCTGAACACGATCGTGTGCGGTTCGAGCGGCTCGCCGTCCTCGTCGAGTTCTTCGCCATCGGCCCCCTTGCGCGGCAGCACCTGGATCTCGGCGACGCCCTCCGCCAGCGCCAGCGCCGCCTCCATCGACTCGGTCAGGCGGCGTTCAATGCCCTCCCGCAGCACCAGCCGGTCGACGACGACCTGGATGGTGTGCTGTTCGTAGCGGGCAAGGTCGACCTCGTCGGTCAGCTCGTGGAGTTCGCCGTCGACGATCGCCCGGCTGAAGCCCTGTGAGGCCAGGTCGGACAACAGCGTGTCGTAGGTGCCCTTGCGGCCGCGGACGACGGGTGCCAGCACCTGGAAGCGGGTGCCCTCCCCGAGTTCGAGGACCCGGTCCACAATCTGCTGCGGGGTCTGGCGGACCAGCCGCTCGCCGGTCTCCGGATCATGCGGCACGCCGATCCGGGCATAGAGCAGGCGCAGGTAGTCATAGACCTCGGTGATGGTGCCGACAGTCGACCGGGGGTTGCGCGAGGCGCTCTTCTGGTCGATCGAGATGGCCGGTGAGAGGCCCTCGATGAAGTCGACGTCCGGCTTGTCCATCTGTCCGAGGAACTGCCGGGCGTACGACGACAGGGACTCGACGTAGCGCCGCTGGCCCTCGGCGTAGATGGTGTCGAACGCCAGCGACGACTTTCCGGAGCCGGAGATGCCGGTGAAGACGATCAGGCGGTCGCGGGGCAGGTCGAGGTCGATGTTGCGCAGGTTGTGCTCGCGCGCCCCGCGCACCACCAGTCGATCGGACACGGCGGCGAGCCTACCGGCCGCCCTGTTGCCGATCTTCGCCACTCGGAGCCACCACGATCCAGATCGAGCCTCCTCAGGCGTGCTCGGCCAGGTCGCGCAACTCGCGACGCAGTTCGGCGATCTCGTCGCGGAGGCGGGCCGCATACTCGAACCGGAGATCGGTGGCGGCCTCCTTCATCTCCTCCTCGAGGGTGCCGAGCAGGCGTTCGACATCGGCGCGCGGCAGGTCCGAGACCTCGTCGATCAGGCGTTCGCCACGGCGCTTCCTGCCCTTCGGCGTGGGGGCACCAGCGCCGGCCGGACGCAGGAACTCGAGGATGTCGGTGACGGCCTTGCGAACTGTCTGCGGATCGATGCCGTGCTCGGTGTTGTAGGCCTGTTGCAGCGCCCGGCGCCGGTTGGTCTCGCCGATGGCACGGCGCATCGACCGGGTCAGGCCATCGGCGTACATCACCACCTGCCCGTCGACGTTGCGCGCCGCTCGGCCGATCGTCTGGACCAGCGACGTCTCGCTCCGGAGGAACCCCTCCTTGTCGGCGTCCAGGATGGCGACGAGGGAGACCTCTGGCAGGTCCAGGCCCTCACGCAGCAGGTTGATGCCGACCAGCACGTCGAACTCTCCGAGGCGCAGGTCGCGGAGGATCTCGATGCGCTCGATCGTGTCGATGCCGGAGTGCAGGTACCGCACCCGGACGCCCTGCTCGAGCAGGTAGTCGGTGAGCTCCTCGGACATCTTCTTGGTGAGGGTCGTGACGAGCACCCGCTGGTCGGCTGCCACCCGGGCGGCGATCAGTTCCTGGAGGTCGTCGATCTGGCCCCGGGTGGGCTTGACGATCACCTCGGGGTCGATGAGGCCGGTCGGCCGCACGATCTGTTCGACGACGCTGCTGCTGTTTTCGAGTTCCCACGGACCCGGGGTGGCCGACAGGAAGACGACCTGGCCCACCCGGTCGCGGAACTCCTCGAACCGCAGCGGTCGGTTGTCTGCCGCCGAGGGCAGCCGGAAGCCGTGCTCGATCAGGGTCGCCTTGCGGCTGCGGTCGGCGTGGTACTGGCCGTTCAACTGCGGCACGGCCACGTGCGACTCGTCCACGACCACGAGAAAGTCATCGGGGAAGTAGTCGAGGAGCGTGTAGGGCCGCTCCCCCGGTCCCCGCCCGTCGATGTGGGCGCTGTAGTTCTCGATGCCGTTGCAGAATCCCAGCTCAGCGATCATCTCCAGGTCGTGCTCGGTGCGCATCCGGAGTCGCTGCGCCTCGAGCAGCTTCTGTTCACCCTCGAAATATGCGAGGCGTTCCTGGAGTTCCTGCTCGATCAGCCCCATCGCCCTGGCGAGGACCACCTTGTCGGCGGCGTAGTGCGTGGCCGGGAACACCACCAGCTCCGAGAGCTCGCGCAGGTGCTCGCCGGTCAGCGGATCGACCTCGATGATCGACTCGACCTCATCCCCGAACAGCGAGATCCGCATGGCGGTCGATTCGTAGGCGGGATGGATCTCGAGCGTGTCGCCCCGGACGCGGAACTTGCCCCGACCCAGCACCATGTCGTTGCGCTCGTACTGCATGTCGATCAGCCGCCGCAGCGCCGCCCGCTGGTCGATCTCCTCGCCCTGTCGCAGGACCAGCAGGTGCCCTTCGTAGAACTCGGGGTTGCCGAGGCCGTAGATGCACGACACCGATGCCACCACGATGGTGTCCCGCCGGGTGAGGAGTGCGGACGTGGCTGAATGGCGCAACCGGTCGATCTCGTCGTTGACCGACGAGTCCTTCTCGATGAAGGTGTCGCTGGAGGGCACATACGCCTCCGGCTGGTAGTAGTCGTAGTACGAGACGAAGTACTCGACACGGTTCGTGGGGAAGAACGCCCGGAACTCGTTGGCCAACTGGGCGGCGAGGGACTTGTTGGGGGCGATCACGAGGGTGGGGCGCTGGACCTGCTCGATCACCCAGGCGAGCGTTGCGCTCTTGCCGCTGCCCGTGATGCCGAGCAGCGTCTGGAAGCGCTCGCCGCCCTGGATGCCTGCGGCCAGTTCGGCGATCGCACGCGGCTGGTCGCCGGCAGGCGGAAAGGGCGCCTCGACTCTGAACCGTTGATCCACGGGCGTAGCGTAGCCATGCCCCCCCGACGGGCTCCGTGGGGGATGGGAGTGCGTCAGTCCGACTCGGTGCGGCTGCCGATGCGACGCACCGGGGCACCCGGTACCGGACGTTCCAGGGTGGCGATCCATGCCCAGCAACGATCGGCCTCGACCCCCAGGTCCTCGAGGGTGCCCGAGTTGTCGACGACGAAGTCGGCCTTCGCCAACCGGTCGCTCCGGGAGGCCTGTCGGTCGATCCTCTGGCGGGCATCCTGTTCGCCGAAGCCACGGTGCTCCATGAGCCGTCGCACGGCCGTCTCGGGATCGACGTCCACGACCACGATCCCGCCGTAACCCTTGTGGCCCGACTCCACGAGGAGCGGGATGTCGAGCAGGAGCGTGGCGTCGGTGTCGGCGAACGCCTCCCGTCGCCGGGTCATCTCGTCACCCACGGCCGGATGCACGATGGCGTTGAGGGCGACGAGTTCGTCCGGATCGCCGAAGACACGGTCGGCGACGGCCTGACGGTCGAGTGTTCCGTCGTCTGCCACGATCTCCGGCCCCCATCGTTCGACCATCGCCAGGAAGACCGGCAGGCCCGGGGCCTGGAGGTCGCGCACGATGGCATCCGCATCGATGAGCACTGCACCGCGCTCCACGAGCAGGGAGGCGACGGTGGACTTGCCGGATCCGATGCCTCCGGTCAGGCCGATCTCGAGCACCGGGTCCTCCCGGGTCTCTCGTTTTTCGATGTGCCCGTGGGCGTCGGCTCAGGCGCCGGTGACCTCGTCTTCGACAGGAGCCTCCTCGGCGGCGGCTTCTTCGACGGGAGCCTCCTCGACGGGAGCCTCTTCGACGGGAGCCTCTTCGACGGGAGCCTCTTCGACGGGAGCCTCTTCGACGATGGCTGCCTCTGCGGGAGCCTCCTCGACGGGAGCCTCTTCGACGATGGCTGCCTCTGCGGGAGCCTCCTCGACAGGAGCCTCTTCGACGGGAGCCTCTTCGACGATGGCTGCCTCTGCGGGAGCCTCCTCAGCGGGAGCTTCCTCGGCTGCCTCCTCGACGGGAGCCTCTGCGGCGGCTTCCTCGACAGGCGCCTCTGCGACGGCTTCCTCGACAGGCGCCTCTGCGGGCGCTTCATCGACGGTTGCCTCTACGGCCGCTTCCTCTGCGATGGCCTCTTCGGCGGGAGCCCCTGCAACAGGCGCCTCGGCCGTGTCCGACTCCGGCGCAGCGTCCTCGGAGGTGTACTCGCCACTACCGACGTAGTTGCCCTCTTCGTCGAAGGCCTCCTCGCCGAAGTGTCCCCGCCACTCGGAGGCGACGACGCCACCCTCGGCGGCCTGCTTGATCGACAGGCTGATGCGCCGGCGCTGCAGGTCGAGGTCGATGATCTTGACCCAGAGTTCCTCACCCGGCGTGACGACCTGTTCGGGGAGCTCGACATGGTGGGCCGACATCTCCGAGATGTGGACCAGTCCCTCGATTCCGTCGCCAACCTGGACGAACGAGCCAAACGGGACCAACTTGGTGATGCGGCCATAGACCAGCTCGCCGACCTGGTGGCTCTCGGCGAACTCCTGCCATGGATCCTGCTGGGTGGCCTTGAGCGAGAGGCTGATGCGCTCACGACCGCGGTCGATGTCGAGCACCTGCACGCTGATCTCATCGCCGACGGCGACGACCGCACCCGGATGGTCCACGTGCTTCCACGAGAGTTCCGAGACGTGGATGAGCCCGTCCATGCCGCCGAGGTCCACGAAGGCACCGAAGTTGACGACGCTGGACACCACGCCCGTCCGGACCTCGCCGGGCCGCAGGTTGTTGAGGAAGTCCTCGCGCTGTTCCTTCTGGGTCTCCTCGAGCCAGGCACGGCGGGAGAGCACCACGTTGTTGCGGTTCTTGTCGAGCTCGATGATCTTGGCCTGGATGGTGGTGTCCATGTAGGGCTGCAGGTCGCGCACGCGACGCAACTCGACGAGGGATGCCGGCAGGAACCCGCGCAGGCCGATATCGACGATCAGGCCGCCCTTGACGACCTCGATCACGGTGCCGTCGACCATGCCGTCGCCTTCCTTGATCTCCTCGATGCGGCCCCAGGCGCGTTCGTACTGGGCACGCTTCTTGGACAGGACGAGGCGCCCCTCGCTGTCCTCGCGGTTGACCACCATGGCCTCGATGCGCTCGCCCACCGAGACGATCTCGCCGGGGTGGACCCCGTTGCGGATCGACAGCTCACGCGGCGGGATGACACCTTCCGACTTGTAGCCGATGTCGAGGAGGACCTCGTCGCGGTCGACCCGGACGACGGTGCCCTCGACGATCTGGCCATCGGCGACATCGACCATCGTGGCCGAGTAGGCGTCTTCCAGAGAGAGTGTTCCGAGGTCGTCGAAGACGATCTCTCGGGGGGTGTACTCGCCGTTCGAATCGAAGGTCCCCATAGGGGGCGATGTGAGGGCGGAATCGGTAGCGGTCAGGTTGGTCACGGTGGCTTTTCTCGGGGGCAGGAATCGGGGACAGGGACAGCACGCACCCGGAGGTGCGGACCGAAAAAGCCTATCCCCAAGCCCGGGAAACCCCTTCGGGGTTCGTGATCACTTCGACCGGGTCGCCAGAAGCAGAAACTCCGGGTGCTCGAGGTCGGGAGGGCGGCGTCCGTAGTCCCCCTGCGTGACCGACCAGATCGCATCGACCGTCAGCCCGACCCGGTCGGCCAGGAGTCGGAGTTCACGGGGCGTGAAGCAACTCGTCCACAGGTCCGTCTCCCGGACGGTGCCCGCCGGATCGCGGATTTCGGTCCGCTCCCGGTTGACGCCCGAATCGACGTCGAAGTCATCGAGCTCGCCGAGGAAGCGCACCTGGAAATAGGCCGAGAACGCACTGAGTGCCAGGCGGCCACCCGGACGGACGGCGGCGGCGATGCGGCCCAGGATGGCCTCGTCGGGATCGAGGAGCGAGGGATCCGCCGCGGGCCCACCGGCGAGGCCGAATGCGCCCTGGCACAGTGAGATGGCGGCGTCGAACTCGGCTTCGTACGCCATCTCCCTGGCGTCACCACAGACGAACGTGGCTCCGGGGGGCGCAGCGGCGACCGCCAGGTCGACGAACGTCCGTGCGACATCGACGCCGACCACCTCGAACCCCCGACGGGCGAGTTCGTGGGCGTGCCGGCCGGGGCCACAGCCCACGTCGAGAATCCTGGCTCCCTCGTCCAGCCCCAGCACCTCGACGAGGAAGTCGACCTCCTGCACCGTTCCGTAGGTGAACGAGTAGCGGAGGTACGCCTCACCCAGATGGTCGGCCACGTCCTCGAACCAGTGGCCCGGCCCGGTGCCGGCGTTCCCGCCCGCGCCTTCGCCCGTGCCTCCGCTCATGCCTTGGCGTCGGCTTCGCCGCCCCCGACCCCGGTCATCCCTTGGCGTCGGCCCAGGTGTCGCCGGTGGCCACGTCGACGGCCAGGTCGACCCGAAGGTCGAAGGCGCCCGACAGGATCTCCGGGACCACACGAACCGCCTCCCCGAGCTCATCGGGAACGACCTCGAGGATGACCTCGTCGTGGACCTGGAGGATCAGCCGACTCTCCATGCCGGTGTCCTCGAGGTGCCGGTCGAGGCGGACCAGCGCCACCTTGAAGATGTCGGCCGCCAGGCCCTGGATGCCGGCGTTCATCGCCTGGCGCTCGCCCGCCTGGCGAATGTTGAAGTTCGGCGACGACAGTTCGGGGATCCGTCGTCGACGACCGAACAGGGTCTCCGTGTAGCCGCGGTCGCGGGCCTCGGCCACGGTGCGCTCCATGTAGTCGCGCACGGCCGGGAAGGCGTCGAAGTAGCTCCCGAGAATCTCGGACGCCTCCTCGACCGGAACCCCGAGCCGTTGCGAGAGACCGTACGCCTCCATGCCGTAGGCCAGCCCGTAAGCCACCATCTTGGCCCGGGACCGCAGCTCGGACGTCACGTCCTGCGGGTCGACACCCCAGGTCCGGGAAGCCACCGCCGTGTGGACGTCGTCCCCGGCCTCGAAGGCGGCGATCAGCCCCGGGTCCTCGGCTAGGTGGGCGATGCACCGCAACTCGATCTGGTTGTAGTCGGCAACGAGGAGCGTGTAGCCCTGTGCCGGCACGAACGCCCGCCGGAACGCCCGACCCGCCTCGGTCCGCACCGGGATGTTGTGGAGGTTCGGGGCGTCGGAGCTGAGGCGCCCGGTGCGGGCGACGGTCTGGTTGAACGTGGCCCGGATCCGATCGCCCTCCCCCACCTCGGCGAGAAGCCCCTCGCCGTAGGTCGACCGCAGCTTCTCGACCTCCCGGTAGGCCAGGAGGCACTCGACGACGGGGTGGTCGTCGCGCAGCCGATCGAGGGTGGCGGCATCGGTGGAGTAGCCGGTCTTCGTCTTCTTGCCGGGCGTCAGGCCGAGCTTGACGAACAGCACCTCCCGGAGCTGCTTGGTGGAGTTGACGTTGAACTCCTCCCCGGCTGCCTCGTGGATGGCGGCACGCAACCTGTCGCAGTCGGCGGTGAGCTGGTCGCGCAGGCGGGTGAGCTCGGGCACGTCGACCCCGACGCCGAGCTCCTCCATCTTCGCCAGCACCCGGACCAGCGGCAGCTCGACGTCGGCGTTGAGCCCTGCGATGCCCTGCTGGTCGATGGCGTCGAGCATCGGCTCGACCAACAACTCGATCGCCCGTGCCCGCATGGCAGCGGCATCGGAGCCGTCGACGCTGCCGTCCGGGTCGCCGCCCAGGTCGAGTTGGCCGTCCGGCGTGCCGGACTCCGGAATCCGCCGACCGACATGGCGCTCCAGGAGCTCCTCGAGGCCGAAACGGGGATCGGCCGGATCCAGCAGGTAGGCGGCCAGGCGCGTGTCGGCGACGGGAACGACGGGATCGATGCCCAGTCGGCGGAGCGCCTTGACCAGCGGCTTGCCGTCGTGGAAGGCGACCCCGGGGCCGCCGACGCCCAGGAGGTCTGTGAGCGCGTCGGCGACCGCAGGGTCTTCGATGAGCCCCCGGTCGAGCCAGAGCACCTTGCCGTCACCGGCCGACAGGGCCAGACCATCGAGCAGCCCGTCGCGACCACTCGGGTCGCCACCGTCCAACCCGATCGGGCCCCCGGACAACGCCGCCATGGCGGCAACGGCCGAGGTGGCGTCCTCCGGACGCTCCACCTGCACCTCGAGGGCTTCCCCTTCGGTCCCGGCCGTGTCACCGCCCTCTCCGCCGTCGGCCGTGAAATCCACGCCGAGCAGCTCGCCAAGGCGAACCCGGGCGGTGCGCAACTCCAGGAGGTCGAACAGGCCAACTGCCCGATCGACGTCGACCGGACCCCGCTCGAGGTCGTCGGCCGTCAACCCGAGCGGCACATCGCGCACCAGCTCCATCATCTCGACGTTGAGGCGTACCAGCCCCTCGTTCTCCTCGAGGTTCTGCCGGAGCTTCGGCGTCTGTTCGGCGGTTGCCCCGAAGATCCCATCGAGGCCGCCGTGCGCATTGACCAACTTCGCCGCCGTCTTCTCGCCCACCCCCGGGACACCAGGCAGGTTGTCCGAAGGGTCGCCCCTGAGGGCGGCGTAGAGCACATAGTCCACGGGACGGACCCCGGTGCGCTCCTCGATGCCGGCCTCGTCGTAGAGGGCGTAGTCGGAGACGCCCCGCATGTTGTAGAGCACGCGGACGTGGGGGTCCTCGACCAGCTGATAGCTGTCGCGGTCACCGGTGACGATGATCGCATCCCGTCCGGCATCCCGGGCAGTGGTGGCGAGGGTGGCCAGAACGTCGTCGGCTTCGAAGCCCTCCGCATCGACCACCCGCAAACCCAGCGCCTCGACCAGGTCGCGGACCAGGGCCAACTGCTCGTACAGGATGTCGGGCTGCTTCTCCCGATTGGCCTTGTAGGAGGCCAGGCGCTCGTGTCGAAAGGTGCCACCCGGCAGGTCGAAGGCCACGGCGACCCCGTCGGGCTCGTGCTCCCGGAGCAGGGTCACCAGCATGGCGCAGAAGCCGGTGACCGCGTTCGTGACCTGCCCCGAGGCCGTCATGAGATCGGTGGGAAGGGCGAAGAATGCCCGGTAGGTCAGGGAGTTGCCGTCGATGAGGAGCAGCGGTCGAGGCACGTCGCCGACCCTACTCCGGGGCACGGACGGACCCGGATCAGGATTCGGGGCGGCGCCCGTCGTCCAGCACCTGTCTCGCCACATCGGCCATGCTGGCCCGCTCGTTCATGGCGACCTGCTGGATGAAGCGGAAGGCATCGGCCTCGGTGAGGCCTGCCTCGTCCATCAGGGCCCCCCGGGCACGGTCGATCAGCTTGCGGGCCTCGAGGCGGTCGGCGAGCGTCTGCGCCTGGTCGGTGAGTGCCCGCATCTCACGGTGCCGGGCAAGGGCGATCTCGACGGCGGGAACCAGCTCGCTGCGCTGGAACGGCTTGACGAGGTAGGCCAGCGCCCCGGCTTCGATGGCCTGGTCGATGAGGTCACGCTGGCTGAACGCCGTGAGGATCACCACGGCAGCGTCATGCGTCGCGGCGATGTGCCGGGCGACCTCGATGCCGTCCATGCCCGGCATCTTGATGTCGAGGATGACCACATCGGGATTGGTGGCGGCAACCAGCTCGAGCATCTCGTCACCCCGTCCGGTGTCACCGACGACGGTGTAGCCCTCCTCCTCGAGGGTCTCCCGCAGGTCGAGGCGGATGATCGCCTCGTCCTCGGCAAGGGCGACCCGGACCTCCTCGACCATCTCAGCCCTCCACGGTCATCCGGCCGAGCAACTCGTCCTGGGTCATCTCGAGCCGGAGGACCTCGGCCAGGAGATCCTCGTGGTGACGGGCCATGGCATGTACCTGGCGTTCGGCTTCCCGACGCCCGCGCTCGGACAACGGGGTCTCGGCGACGAGGTGGCGCACCCTGGCGTCATCGGCCTCGTCGGCGAAGTGGGCGAGTTGCTCCTCGGTGACGGCCACGTCGGCACGCAGGCGCCGCAGCCGGTCACCGATCTCGCGCAACCGTCGTTCGATCAGGGGTCGTGCCATGGGCCGGGAAGTCTACGCGGGAGCGTGCCGCAGGCGGACCCGGGCGAATCCAAGGCGTTTCTCGGAGAATTCCGGCGATTTCCGACCGAAGACGGGGGAAGCGCGTGCCCGGGGCGGGACTCGAACCCGCAAGGCCTTTCGGCCAGAGGATTTTGAGTCCTCCGCGTCTGCCAGTTTCGCCACCCGGGCGCGGCGGGCAGCCTAGCGATACGGCCTACGCACCACGGCGTGGACGAAACGACCAGATGACCTCCGCTGGTCTGGCCACGAGATGGCGTTCGGTGGGCCAGACTGGCGCCGGGCCGCTATGGCCTTGGCGCCACAGCCGGCGCAGGAGGAACCCTTCCATGATCGTCTTCACCTACTCGGGCCAGGGCAGCCAACAGCCCGGCATGGGCGCGGCATGGCAGGAACACCCCTCATGGGAACTCGTCGAGGAGGCATCCGAGGAAGCCGGGCGCGACATCGCCCACCTCCTGCTCGAAGCGGACGCCGACGAACTCCGCCAGACCCGCAATGCACAGTTGGCGACCTTCGTGACCAGCATGGTCATCCTCGACGCCGTCGAGCGGCTGGGCGTCGATGCTGCCGGCCATGCCGGACACAGCCTCGGCGAGTACAGCGCCCTGACCGCCGCCGGCGTCCTCGACTTCGGTGGGGCGGTCGGCCTCGTGGTCGAACGTGGCGAGGCGATGCAGGCGGCAGCAGGCGATCGGACCGGCACCATGGCCGCTGTCCTCGGACTCGACGACGAGGGGGTCGAGGCGGCCTGCGAGGCGACGGCCGGCGACGTGTGGGTGGCCAACTTCAACGCCCCCGGTCAGGTCGTGATCGCCGGTGACCCCGACGCGATCAGCGCTGCCGGCGAAGCCGCCAGGGAGGCGGGCGCCAAGCGGGTGACCGGCCTCGAGGTCTCGGGTGCCTTCCACACGCCCTTCATGGCCGCCGCCGGCGACCGCCTGCGGGCCGCCGTCGAGGCCGCCGATGTCCGTCGCCCCGAGGGGATCGTCGTGGCCAACGTGGATGCCCTCGAACACGATGATCCCGAGGCATGGCGCAGCCTCCTCAATGCCCAGTTGACCAGACCGGTTCGTTGGCACCAGTCACTGCAGCGGCTCTCGGAGCTGGGCTTCACCACCTTCGTCGAACTCGGCCCGGGCAGCATCCTCACCGGCCTCGTCAAACGAACGCTCAAGAAGGCGAAGCGCCTCACGGTCAACACACCGGACGACCTCGACCGGCTCCTCGAGGAACTGGCGACCGCTCCCGAGGCAGCCCCACCCGTGCATCACGAGGGGGAGCACCTCTTCGCCACCGAACGACTGGTGGTGAGCCCCTGCGCAGGCGTGTTCACCCCGGTCGAGGACCTCGGCGTCGGCGGCACGGTGGCAACCGGGCAGTTGCTCGGCAGGATCGGGAGCGAGGAGGTCCGCTCGCCGTTCGCCGGACTGCTCATGGGCTGGCTGGCCCTCGACACCGAGCGGGTGACCTCGAGCCAACCCATCGCCTGGCTGCAGGTCCCCTGACGGCACGCTCGCCTACCTCGACCGCCTGTTCCACTTCATCGACGAGACACCGAGAGAACGAGGATCCTGATGAGCCAACGAACCGTGCTGGTGACGGGCGGCAACCGGGGCATCGGCCTGGCGTGCGCCCTGGCCTTCGCCGAACAGGGTGACCGGGTCGCCGTGACCTGCCGGGGAGAGGCGCCGCCCGAGGTCATCGAGGCAGGCCTGCTCCCGGTGGCCTGCGACATCACCGACGCCGCCCAGGTCGATGCCGCCTTCGCCATCATCGAGGCAGAACTCGGCCCCGTCCAGGTGCTGGTCTCGAACGCAGGCATCACCCGGGACGGCCTCATCCTGCGCATGTCCGACGATGACTTCACCGACGTCCTCGACGCCAACCTCACCGGTGGCTTCCGGGTCGCCAGGCGGGCGGTCAAGGGCATGATGCGAGCCCGCTGGGGGCGCATCGTGTTCGTCTCCTCGATCGCCGGACGCATCGGCCAGGCGGGACAGGCCAACTACGCGGCATCGAAGGCCGGCCTGGTGGGCCTCGCCCGGTCCTTCGCCAAGGAGTTCGCCAGCCGGGGGGTGACCGTCAACGTCGTCGCCCCCGGGCCGATCGCCACGGACATGCTGAGCGCACTCTCCGACGAGCAGCAGGAGGCCTACGCCGAGGCCGTGCCACTCGGACGGCTCGGTCGGCCCGAGGAGATCGCTGCGGCCGTACGGTTCCTCGCCACCGAGGAGGCGGGCTACATCACCGGCGCCGTCCTCCCCGTCGATGGCGGGCTCTACATGGGCTGAGCGGCCCGGGTGGCCGGGCTCGCTGCGCGCCGCCCGAAATCGTCACACATGGGCGCCTGCCGCATAGGGTGTTGCCGTCCAGAAACCCCCTTTGTCACCGTGTGGTGACAGCAACGAACGGAGCCAACGGTGAGTGACGCCAACTTCGAACGATTCACCAAGTGTGCGGTGGAGGTGCTCGCAGTGGATGCCTCCAAGATCACCCTCGAGGCACGCTTCGGCGACGACCTCGACGCCGACAGCCTCGACCTGGTTGAGCTGGTCATGGCCCTCGAAGAGGAGTTCGACGTGAGCGTCGAAGAATCCGAACTCGAGGGCATCGAGACGGTGGGTGGCGCCTACGCCATGATCACCGGCAAGCTCTGATGCAGGGTCGCCGCGTCGCCGTCACCGGCCTGGGGGTCGTCGCACCCTGCGGGATCGGTGTCGACGCCTTCTGGGACGGCCTCTGTGGGCCGGCCCCGGTGGGTGACCGTCGCGTCGACGACTTCGATCCCAGCCTCTGGTTCGACAGTCCCAAAGAGGTCCGCCGGGCCGACCGGTGCACCCAGTTCGCCATCGCCGCCGCCGACATGGCCCTGGAGCAGGCCGGTGACCTCACGGCTGACCCCGGCCGGTGCGGCGTGTGGATCGGCACGGGCATCGGCGGCATCCAGACCCTCGAGGACCAGATCACCACCCGACTCGACAAGGGCGAGCGTCGGGTCTCCCCCTTCCTCGTTCCGATGATGATGGCCAATGCCCCCAGCGCCTCCGTCTCGATGCGACACGGCTTCCAGGGACCGGCCGAGAACAGCTGCACCGCCTGCGCTGCAGGCACGCACGCCGTCGCCAACGCCGCCCGCCTGGTGGCATCGGGCCGCTGCGACGTGATGATCGCCGGCGGCAGTGAGGCCGCATTCGTCCCGACGGCGCTGGCCGGCTTCCGCAACATGACGGCCTTCTCGGCCGTCGGCATCTCGCGACCCTTCGACGCCGAAAGAGACGGGTTCGTCATGGGCGAGGGCGCAGGCATCCTCGTCCTCGAGGAATGGGAGACCGCCCTCGAGCGCGGGGCCACGATCATCGCCGAGGTCCTGGGCGGGGCCAGCACGGCCGACGCCCACCACATCACGGCACCGTCACCGGGCGGCGTCGGGGCGATCGCCTGCATGGAGCTGGCGATGGAAGAAGCCGGCGTCACGGCCGCCGACATCGGCCACATCAACGCACACGGCACCTCCACGCCGCTCAACGACATGGCTGAGGCCCGGGCCATGGAAAAGGTCTTCGGCACGCCGGGGCCGCTCGTGACCTCCACCAAGGGAATCACCGGGCACGCACTGGGGGCCGCCGGTGCGCTCGAGGCAGTGGCCCTCGCGCTCAGCCTCCAGAAGGCGCTCATCCCCCCGACCGCCGGGTACGTCACCCCCGATCCGGAGATGCCACCCGTCAACCTCGTGACCGGCGCTCCATGCCCCTGGGAACCGGCCCCGTCGCTTTCGAACTCGTTCGGGTTCGGCGGCCACAACGGCACGATCGTGATGGGCCCCGCCTGAGGGTGTGTTCCCGGATGACCCGCCAGGTTCAACCGCCGGTCGTACTCTCAGCCGTCGATCATGTCATGTCGATGGATCGACGAACACGAAGAGCAGGTCGCACTCGCAGGCCGTCTCACCGTTGACCGATGCCCGACCGGACCCCTTGCCGGCCCGAGCCGACATCCGGCCGAGGTCGATGCTGAGGTCCAGGCGGTCGCCGGGGAGCACCTGCCGCCGGAAGCGGACCTTGTCGATACCACCGAAGAGGGCCAGGCGGCCGGCGAACGCGGCATCGCTGAGCAGGGCATACGCACCGATCTGGGCGATCGACTCGCACTGCAGGACCCCGGGAAGCGTGGGCCGCCCGGGAAAGTGGCCGCCGAAGAAGTCCTCGTCGCCGGTGAGCTGCCAGTAGCCCGAGGCCGACACCCCGACCTCGAGGTCGGTGACCTCGGTCAGGAACAGGAACGGCGACCGGTGCGGGATGACCGCCTCCGGTACGGGCAGCGGCTCGGTCATGGGCCCGGCCATGAAATCCACCGACTTGTACGCGGGTGGGAATCAGGTAGGCGCCCGTTCAGGCGCTGATGCGTCCTCACCGGATCTCCTGCCGGACGAGACCCCGCCACCCCGAGCCGGCGTGGCGCACAACGCCACCAGCCGGTCGAGACGGGAGAGGGTGATCGGTAACCGACCTACCAGGTGGGTGCGGCAGGTGCGGCGGGCTCGGCAGGTGCGGCGGGCTCGGCTCTGGGCGCTGCGCTGCCACTGGCGACGGCGCTCTTGAGTTTGGCGCCGGCCTTGATCTTGACGGCGGCCTTTGAGGGCACGTCGATCGGGGCACCGGTCTGTGGGTTACGTGCCGTACGGGCTGCACGGATCGTGTGCTCGAAGGACATCCACCCGGACACCGCCACCTTGCCGCCGGCTGCGACCGTGGTGGCCACGACATCGCAGAAGGCATCCAGACATGCACCCGCATCCTTGTTCGACACCCCCGCCTGCTCGGCGATTGCGGCGATCAGTTCGCTCTTGTTCATCGACCTGCTCCCTTCCTGGGACTCTCGATGCCGGCGGCGGTCCCGTCGGCAATCGTGGTCAAATGACATACGACCCGGTTTTCGGACCAATGTCAAGCATTTCCGACTTTGGGACCCTTGCAATGACAGGCTTCTCAAACCCACGACGGCCCCGAAAACGAATCACAAGGGTCCGCGACGGGCCCCTCTGACCCCTCAGGAGGCGTCGAGGGCCGCTCGGAATTCGGCCACCAACTCCGCCACACCGGCCGGACCGGCTCCGTCGAGCATGCGCTGGACCACCGCAGATCCGACGACGACGCCGTCGCCGGCCGCCGAGGCCTCCACCGCCTGCCCTGGCGTTCCGACACCGACGCCGACCAGAACCGGCAGGTCGGTCACCTGCTTCAGCCGTGCCGCGATGATCGAGGCGCTGGCGGCCAACTCGGCACGGACGCCGGTCACGCCGAGGAGGCCCACGCCGTACACGAACCCGCGGGATCGTGCGCAGACCCGGGACAGGCGTTCATCGGAGGCGGTGGGCGCTGCCAGCAGGATCGTCTCGATGCCTACGTCGTCGGCGGCCTCCACCCAGGGGCCGGTCTCCTCGAGCGGCAGGTCCGGAAGGATGCAACCCGAGACGCCGGCATCGACGAGGGACGCTGCGAACCTCTCGAGGCCCGCCCGGAAGGCGATGTTGTAATACGTCATGACCGCCAGGGGTACGCCGGCATCGATGCCGCGTACCTGGTCCAGGATGCTCGTCGGCGTGGCGCCCGAGGCAAGCGCCCGGTCGTTCGCCGCCTGGATGGTCGGTCCGTCCATGACAGGGTCGGAGAACGGGACACCGATCTCGATGACGTCGGCTCCGGCGTCGGCGACGGCCCGCACCGTGTCCGTCCAGTCGTCGCCGAGGCCGCCCGTCACATAGGCGACGAGCGCCTTGCCGCCGGCCGCACGACGGTTCCGCAGGGCGGTCTCGACCGGACCGGGCATCACTGCCCCTCCCCGCCCAGGATGTCCATCATCTGGGCGACGTCCTTGTCGCCCCGGCCGGACAGGTTCAGCACCACGGACTTCCCCGCCAGCGATGCACGGTCCCGCGACACCCACGCCAGGGCATGCGCCGGCTCGAGGGCCGGGATGATCCCCTCCGTGCGACTCAGGAGCTGGAAGGCGACGACCACCTCGGCGTCGGTGACGCTTTCGTAGCGGGCACGACCGATGGAGGCCAGGTAGCTGTGTTCGGGACCCACGCCCGGATAGTCGAGTCCGGCGCTGATGGACTCGGCCTCGATGACCTGGCCGAACTCGTCCTGCATGAGATACGACTGCGAACCGTGCACCACCCCGGGGACACCACTTCCGACGGCTGCCCCGCCTGCCGGTTCGACGCCGACCAACTCGGTGTCGTCGTCCACGAACCCGGAGAAGATCCCGATGGCGTTCGATCCGCCACCCACGCAGGCCGTGACCACGTCGGGAGTGGTGCCCAGGATGGCCTCGCTCTGTTCCCGGGCCTCACGCCCCAGGACCTCGTGGAACTTGCGCACCATCCAGGGGTACGGGTGGGGGCCCATCACGGACCCGAGGCAGTAGTGCGAATCCTCGACGCTGGCGACCCAGTCCCGCATCGCCTCGTTGATGGCGTCTTTGAGGGTTCGGCTGCCGCTCATGGCCGTCTTGACCTCTGCGCCGAGCAGCTTCATGCGGAAGACGTTGAGTTCCTGACGTCCGATGTCGACCTCGCCCATGTAGACGCAGCACTCCATGCCGAGGAGCGCTGCCGCCGTGGCGGTCGCGACACCGTGCTGGCCGGCTCCGGTCTCGGCGACCAGTCGTGTCTTGCCCATCCGCTGGGCCAGCAGCGCCTGGCCCAGGACGTTGTTGATCTTGTGGGAACCCGTGTGGTTGAGGTCCTCACGCTTGAGGAGGAGGCGGCAGCCGAGTTCCTCGGAGAGGTTTTCGCACTCGGTCATGGGCGACGGGCGCCCGGCGTAGTCGGCCAGGAGTCCGTCGAGCCGTGCCCGGTATGCCGGATCGTCCCATGCCTCACGGAAGGCCGCCTCGAGCTCCTCGCACGCCGGTACCAGGGTCTCGGGGACGTACCGGCCCCCGAACTCGCCGAACCGCCCCTCGGGCGTCGGGTCGCTCAACCCCACGATTCATCCTTCCAGTCGAACGGTCGACGCTCGCCGCCGTCGTAGTCCTCGAACTGCACGGAGCGTGCTGCTTCGAGGAAGGCGCGGAGGAGCCGCGGATCCTTGCGGCCGGACTCGGCCTCCACGCCGCTCGAGACGTCGACCCCGAACGGGCGGACCTTGGTGATGGCCCTGGCGACATTTTCGGGATCGAGGCCGCCCGCGAGGATGACCGGTCGATTGCTCGGAGCGCCTTCTGCCAGGGACCAGTCGAACACCGTGCCGGATCCCGGGACCGGCGAATCGAGCAGGATCAGATCGGCACCGAAGTCGTCGATGCGACGGAGGTCCGGAGATCCGGCCGGCAATGCCCTGATGGTGACCGGCACACGCTCGGCGATCCACCGGCAGGTCTCCGGCGACTCGTTGCCATGGAGCTGGGCAGCCCGCAGGCCGATGGTGTTCACGACCTCGACGACCCGTTCCCTGCCCTGGTCGCGGAAGACGCCGACGGTCATGATCTCCGGGGGAAGCTGCCGGACGATGTCGCGGACCATCGGAGCAGCCACCTGCCGCTTCGAGGGAGCGAAGACGAAGCCGACGGCGTCGGCGCCGAGCGCCGTGGCGAGGAGAGCGTCCTCCTGGTTGGTGATCCCACAGATCTTGACGAACACGGTGCGACGCTACTCCCCGTCCGGAACCGGCAGTCGGCCGAACGACGCCAGCCGGAGCGCCGCCACCGCTGCCTGCCGATCCTCCGCCATGACCACCGACTCCCCCACCAGCACGGCGTCGTACCCGGCCGCTGCGAGGTCGGCTGCATCCTCCGGCCCCGAGATCCCCGACTCGGCCACCGAGCGCACACCCGAAGGAATCGCTGCGGCGACCCGCTTCGCCCTGGCGGTGTCCACCTCGAACGTGAGCAGGTCTCTCTGGTTGACGCCGACGAGGGCCGCTCCGAACCCGAGCGCCCGTTCGAGTTCGGCTTCGTCGTGCACCTCGACGAGGGCGTCCATCCCGAGATCGACGGCAAGGGCTGCGAAGTCACGCAGCTCGGGGTCATCGAGGGCCACGGCGATCAGCAGCACTGCGTCGGCGCCCATCAGGCGCGCATCGCACACGTCGCGGGCATCGACCGTGAAGTCCTTGCGCAGGACCGGCAGGCCGCTGGCGGCTCGTGCCGACTGCAGGTCTTCCGGCGAACCGCCGAACCATGCGTGATCCGTGAGCACGGAGAGGCACGAGGCTCCTCCTGCGGCGTACGAGGCGCCCACCTCGGCCGGGTCGAGGTCGGTCGCCAGGTCGCCCTTCGAAGGAGAACGTCGCTTGACTTCGGCGATGACGGCCAGCTCACCCTCGGGTCGATCGTCGATCGCTGCAGCGAAACCCCTCGTCGGCGGACAGGAACGGGCCTGCTCGACGAGCTTCTCGAGGCTGCGGCGGTCCGCTGCCGCCGACGCACGGTGCGCGGCGAGGATTCGATCGAGGTAGGTGGTCACGTCCGGAGGCTACCCACCGTCCGGTCGCCGACTTCCCGGCCTTTTCGGCAACTCAGGCGGTTCGGAGGCGCACGGGCGTGCTCCCGCCCTCCCAGCGGACCTCGGCCTCGTCGAGGTCGAGTGCCGAACGCTTTCGGTAGCCGAGGGCGACGAAGCCGTCTCCGACAGGCACCGTGCTCGTGAGATGGCCGACCTGGCCGTCCGGCGACCAGAGCTGCGCCCCGACGACCGGTGCCTCACCGGAGCCGTCCACCAGGACGAGGCGCGTCGGCGCCCCGGCCGTCCGACTGTCGACGCGGGCCACCAGCTCCTGGCCCGTGTAGCAGCCCTTGGTGAAGTTCACCGACCGCTCGACCTGTCCGGTGGCGCCGGGCATGGTCTCCTGGTCGATCTCACTGCCCATCTCCGGGATCCCAGCAGCGACCCGCACCTGCTCCCATGCCTCGGCGCCGACCTCCTCCACCGCCTCTGGTGGCGAGACCGCCGGCCCCAGCAGGTCGATGGCGGTCACCCCTGCCCAGTCGACGACGACCGCGACCCCGCCGGCCGGGGCCGACGCCTCGGTGCTGCCGATGAGCGTTGCCACCTCCCAGTCGAGCCGTTCGATGGTGCAGTCCGTGCGCAGGAGAAAGCGCCCGAGGCGTGCCTCGAGCACCTCGCCGTGACCTGCATCGACATCGAGCAGGAAGTCGCCATCGCCCCGACGGGTGACCCGCAACCATGCGTCCACCTTGCCGGCCGGCTGGAGGACGAAGGTCCAGGCTGAGGCGCCGTCGGACAGGGCGGCGACGTCCTGGCTGAGTTGGCCCTGGAGGTAGGCCTCGGCGTCCGGCCCGTGGACGGCGACGACCGTGCGGGATCGGCGGACGAACCGCAGGCCGTTCGGTGATCCGTTCATCCGTTGGTCGCCCGTTGGGCGGTCATGCGACGGGCAGCGGGGATCGCCACCAGAAGCGCCCTCGCCTTGTTCTGGCACTCGAGGTGTTCCAACTCCGGGTCGCTGTCCGCCACGATGCCGGCGCCGGCCTGCACCGAGGCCACGCCGTCCCGGACCAGCATCGTCCGGATGGCGATGGCGGTGTCGATGTTCCCGGAGAAGTCGAAATAGCCGACCACGCCCGCATAGGGCCCTCGACGGGTGGGCTCCAGCTCGTCGATGATCTCCATGGCCCGCACCTTGGGCGCTCCGGAAACGGTGCCGGCCGGCAGGGTGGCACGCAGGACGTCGATCGGCGTCACGCCTTCGGCCAGTTCGCCGGAGACCTGGCTCGTCAGGTGCATCACGTGGCTGTAGCGCTCGAGGGTCATCATCTCGTCGACCTGCTCGGTCCCGAATCGGACCACGCGTCCCACGTCGTTGCGGGCGAGGTCCAGGAGCATGAGGTGCTCGGCCCGCTCCTTGGGATCCTCGACCAGCTCGGCCGCCATCCTGCGTTCCTCCGCCTCGGTGCGACCGCGACGCCGGGTCCCGGCGATGGGTCGCGAGATGACCCTGTCCTCGAGGAGTCGCACCATCGGTTCGGGCGATGCGCCCACGACCGTGATGTCGCGGTCCCGCAGGAAGTACATGTACGGGCTCGGGTTGATCTGGCGCAGGACCCGGTACACGTCGAACGGCTCGGCCCCGAGTTCGACGTCGAAGCGTTGGGACAGCACGACCTGGAAGATGTCGCCGGCGAAGATGTGCTCCCGTGCGACCTCCACGGCGGCGCCGTAGCTCTCGGCGCCCATCGTCGACGTGACCTCCGGCGGCTCGTCGGTCGGGTCCGGCGGCACCATCAGGGGTTCGTCGAGTGGGCGGGCGCCATCGGCCGCCAGTTGCTCGACACGGGCGACCGCTTCGTCGTACAGGGCGTCGAGGGTCGCGCCGGTCGCATCGGGGGGAACGGTGACGTTGGCGATCAGGACGGCCCGCTGTCGCCAGTGGTCGATGGCGACCAGCTCGCCGATGACCGCCATCACCGCATCGGGAAATCCCCGGTCGTCGGGTGGAGCGTCGGGAAGGTGTTCGACCTCGCGGACCACGTCGTAGCCCAGATAGCCCATGAGGCCGTTGTGGAGCGGTGGGAGGTCCTCTGCCTCCGGGGTGCTGTGGTGCGCCAGGAGTGCCTCGATGGCGGCCAGGATCCCCTGGTCGGTCGGCACCCCGTCGGGGAGTTCGCCCTCGACCAGAAGCCCGTCGGTCGTCAGGCGCAACGTCAGCGACGGGTTGCGCCCGATGAACGACCACCGTCCCCAGGTCTCTCCACGATCCACGCTCTCGAGGAGGAAGCCCTCGCCGTCGCCCACACAGCGTGCGAACAGGCTGACCGGTGTCGTCAGGTCGGCCAGCAACTCGGCCCACACGGGAATGACCGTGTGGGCGCCGGCCAGTTCGTGGAAACGCTTGCGGTCCGGCGCGACGACGAGCACGCTCATGGGGTCAGGAGGCCGGAAGGCCGGCGCCGAAGGACCGGAAGAAGCAGCTGAACTCACCGGTGTGGCAGGCGCCCCTGCCCTCCTGCTCCACGGTGAACAGCAGAGTGTCGCCGTCACAGTCGTAGAAGGCCTCCCGGATGTACTGGCGATCGCCGGAGGTCTCGCCCTTGCACCAGTACTCCTGGCGGCTGCGGCTCCAGAACCAGGTGCGGCCGGTCTCGAAGGTGCGGCGCAACGACTCGTCGTTCATCCAGGCCATCATCAGGATGCGGCCGGTGCCTTCCTCCTGGATGATGGCGGGGACGAGCCCGTCGGCGTTGAAGGCGACGGCGTCGAGTTGCGCGTCCGAGACGGGGATCGGGGTAACGGGGATCGGGGGACTTTCCTGCATGGGCAGGAAGCCTACGGGCGGGGGGCCGTGCCGCCCGTGTCCGTTTCGTGCTCAGGACCTACAGGTAGAGGCCTGTGCTGCCCTCTTCGAGGCGTTGGGCGGCGACTGCGTGGACATCGCGTTCCCGGAGGATGATGTGGTCGCTGCCCCGGACCTCGACCTCGTAGCGGTCCTCCGGATTGAACAGCACCTGGTCCCCGACCTCCATCGCCCGCACGTTCGGCCCGGTGGCGACGACCTCGGCCCAGATCAGGCGCCTGGCCATCTGGGCGGTTGCCGGGATCAGGATCCCGCCCGATGAACGGCGTTCGCCCTCCGGGGTGTCGGTGCTGACGAGGATCCGATCGTTGAGCATCTTGATCGGCAACCCCTCGGCGTCCTCGGGGCCGGGCACGGAGGAGGGGCGTGGGCTGCTCACTGTCGGAACCGTAGCGAGACGCGACAGTGGTGAGACGCGTCAGGCGTCGATCGGTGGCCGCACGACGATCCCGGCGGCGGCCATGTGGCGCTTGGCCTCGGCGATGCTGTGCTCGCCGAAGTGGAAGATCGACGCCGCCAGGACGGCGTCGGCACCCCCCTCCCTGGCGCCCTCCACCAGGTGCTCCAGGCCCCCAACTCCGCCACTGGCCACAAGCGGCACGTTGGCCGCCGAGCCGATAGCCCGCAACATCTCGAGGTCGAATCCGTCCCGGGTCCCGTCACGATCCATCGAGGTCTGGAGGATCTCTCCGGCACCGAGGCGTTCCGCCTCCCGTGCCCACCCGACGGCATCGATCCCCGTCTGCCTCCTGCCACCGTGGGTGAACACCTCGAAGCCGCTCGGCACGGCATCGCTGCGGCGGGCATCGATGGCCACGACCACGCACTGGCTCCCGAACTCGGCAGCCAGCTCGCCGATCAGGGCCGGACGTTCGGCCGCTGCCGTCATGACGGAGACCTTGTCGGCTCCCGCACGCAGGATCCGCCGTGCGTCCTCGACCGATCGGATGCCCCCTCCCACCGTGAACGGGATGAAGACCTGTTCGGCTGTGCGTCGCACGACGTCGATGATCGTGTCCCTGTCATCGGAAGAGGCCGTGATGTCGAGGAACACCAGCTCATCGGCGCCCTCCCGGTCGTAGCGGGTCGCCAACTCGACCGGATCGCCGGCATCCCGGAGGCCCACGAAGTTGACACCCTTGACGACCCGGCCGTCGTCGACGTCCAGGCACGGGATGACGCGCACGGACCTCATCGCTCCTGCTCCATTCCGGTCGGCCCGGCCAGCCTTGCCAGGGCATCCCCCAGGTCGACGGTCCCCTCGTAGAGGGCACGTCCCACGATGACGCCTGCGACCCTGCGGCCATCGACCTCGAGGGCGCAGAGCTCGTCGAGGTGCCCGGGCACACCGACGCCGCCAGAGGCCACCACGTCGAGCGAGGTCGCCGCAAGCGCCTCCCGGTACATCTCGAGGTCGGGGCCCTCGAGGGTGCCGTCCCGGTCGATCTGGGTGACGACCACGGCCTCGGCACCCTGGTCCCCGTAGCGGCGGAGGGCGGCATCGAGAAGGACCCCGCTGCCAGTGGTCCACCCGTGGACGGCGACCTCACGGCCCCGGACATCGAGTCCGACAGCCACGGCGCCCAAACGGGAGACCTCGGCCACCAGCTCGGGGCGTTCAACGGCGGCGGTTCCGAGGACCACCCGGCGAACGCCTGCCGCGAACAGCTCGGCGGCATCCCCGACGCTGCGGATGCCACCTCCCGTCTGGACGGGAATGTCGAGTGCGGCAACGATCGCGGCGACGACCGGCCGGTTCACCGGGTCGCCGCTCCGGGCGGCGTCCAGGTCCACCACGTGCACCCACGACACCCCCGCCTCCTGGAAATCGAGCGCCTGCCGCACGGGATCGTCCCCGTAGACGGTCTCCTGTCCGTAGTCGCCGCGGAGCAGGCGGACGCAGCGACCGCCCCGCAGGTCGATGGCCGGGAAGAGCGCGATGCCCGTCATCGTCCATCGACCCCTTCGACGAAGTTCCGCAGGACCCGCAGCCCGGCCTCACCCGACTTCTCGGGGTGGAACTGGGTGGCCCAGAGGTTGCCGGCGCCCACGGCGGCACACACGGTGGTTCCGTACTCGCAGGTGGCGATCGTGTGCGGGCCGAGCGGTGCGGCGTAGCTGTGGACGAAGTACATCCAGGCGTCGCCTGCTACTTCGGCGAGGAGGGGGTGTCGGGCTCCGTCGCCATCCGGGGCGGCTGCGTCGAGCCGGTTCCACTGCATCTGCGGCCGCTTGACGTCACCGGCCAGCAGCGTGACCCGACCCTCGAGGATGCCGAGGCCGGGACGCCCCGGGGACTCGTCGCTGCCCTCGTACAGGAGCTGCAACCCCACACAGATCCCGAGGAACGGGCGCCCCCCCTCGATCGCCTGCTCGGCTGCGGTCCGGGCGACGCCGGCCAGGCCCGAGGCCTCCAGGGCCTCGACACAGCGGCCGAAGGCACCCACCCCGGGTAGCACGACACCTGCCGCCGATGCGATCTCCCCGGGATCCGTGGTGAGGCGTGCGTCGGCGCCGACCCGTTGGAGCGCCTTCTGTGCAGAACGCAGGTTGCCGATGCCGTAGTCGAGGACGGCGACGACGGGTCCGCCGATCACGGATTCGATCCGGGCCGGACACTCACAGGCTGCCCTTGGTCGACGGCACGTCGGTTCCCTCGACCCGAACGGCATCCCGCAGGGCGCGGGCCACTCCCTTGAAGCCGGCTTCGATGATGTGGTGGGTGTTTTTGCCGCGGACCATCGAGATGTGCAGCGTGAGTCGGGCCGCCACGGCTACGGCGCGCCAGAACTCCTCGACCAGCTGGGGGTCGAACGGCGGGTCTCCGAGGATCTTCTCGCCCGGGAAGTCGATCTCGTAGTGGAGGTAGGGCCGACCCGACAGGTCCAGGGCGACGTCGATCAGGGCCTCGTCCAACGGCACGCTGACGGACCCGAACCGGCGCACGCCCGCCTTGTCCCCCAGGGCCTCGCCGAGCGCCTCGCCCAGGGCGATGCCGACGTCTTCCACCGTGTGGTGGGCGTCGATCTCGAGGTCGCCGCGACAACGGACCTCGAGCCCGAAGCCGCCGTGGCGTCCCAACTGCTCGAGCATGTGGTCGAAGAACGGGATCCCCGTCTCCGCCGACACCGACGCTCCCGAGGCAACCCCGTCGAGGTCGATCGAGACCGCTATCTGCGTTTCCCTGGTGGTGCGCTGCCGCTCACCTGTCCTGCTCATGTCATGTCTCCTCTCCTACGAGTTCGCCCGACAGATCTTGTGCCAGTACCTGCCGGAGGGCGGCCAGGAAGCGGTCGCCCTCCTCTTCGGTGCCGATCGTGACCCGCAGGCAGTCTTCCAGCCCGGCCCACGAGGAACAGTCCCGCACCAGGATGGACCGGTCGAGGAGTCCCTCCCACACCTCACGGCCGGAGCGGCCCTCGGGCCGGAAGAGCACGAAGTTGGCTCCCGACGGCCACACCGTCACGGGCAGCTCCCGGAGGGCGAAGGTGAGGCGCTCACGTTCGGCGATCAGGTCGGCGACCCGTGCCTCCATCGACTGCCCGTACTCCAGCGCCAGGACCCCGGCCGCCTGCTTGATGGCATCGAGGTGGTACGGAAGCACCACCTTGTCCAACTCTGCCAGGCACCAGGAAGGGCCCAGCAGGTAGCCGAGGCGCAGGCCGGCCATGGCCCAGGTCTTGGAGAAGGTGCGGCTGACCACCAGTGCCCGGCTCTCGTCGATCAGCTCGACCGACGACGTCGGGGCGAACTGGCCGTAGGCCTCGTCGACCACGAGCAGGCCGCCGTACTCCCCCAGCGCCTCGAGCGCCGCCGGCACCACCTCCGGAGAGTCGATCGTCCCGGTGGGGTTGTTCGGCAGGCAGAGGAACAGTACGTCTGGCCGTTCGGCGGCGACAAGCGCCTCGACCATGGCGGCGGAGAGCCCGAAGTCGGCACCGCGTCGGCCGACCACCACCCGGGTGCCGGTCGAGCGTGCGATCTGGGAGTGCATCGCATAGGTGGGCTCGAACATCGCCACCGAGCGTCCGGCGCCTCCGTAGGTCAGCAGGATCGTCTGGAGGGCCTCGTTCGATCCGTTGGCGCAGAAGACCTGCGCGGTGTCGACGCCGTACCGCCGTGCCAATGCGGCCCGAAGATCGGTGGCCGCCCGGTCCGGATAGCGGTTGAACTCGATGCTCCGAACGGCTTCGACGAGCGCCTCCGTGTAGCCGGCGGGAGGCGGCACGGGTGACTCGTTCGTGTTGAGGCGAACCTCGACCTCGACCTGCGGCGAGTGGTAGCCGGCGAGGCCTGCGATCTCGCTCCGTGCAGAAGGGCGCTCAGGCATCGTCGGCCTCCTCGATGGCCGCTAGGCGCCGGCGCACGGACTCGGCGTGTGCGTCGAGGCCCTCGGCCTCGGCCAGGGCCACGACGTGCGGTCCGAGGGTGGTGATCGCCGAGCGGTCGGCGGTGATCACATGGACGTCCTTGGTGAAGTCGGCGACGGTGAGGGCCCCGGCGAATCGCGCCGTCCCCGCCGTCGGCAGCACGTGGCTGGGCCCCGCGACGTAGTCACCCAGCGACGCCGGCGACCAGGGCCCGCAGAAGACGGCCCCTGCGTGCCGGACCCGGGCCGCCACCTCCTGGGCGTCCTCGACCATGAGCTGGAGGTGCTCCGGCGCGATCCGGTTGGCGACCTCGATCGCCTGGACGACGCCGTCGACGAGGACCACGTACCCGGCTGCAGCCAAGGTGGCCTCGATGTCCTCCCGGCGGGGAGAGGTCGCGGTGATCTTCGCGATCCCGGCCTCGACGGCGTCGGCCACCGACTCGTCCCAGGTGACCAGCCAGGCCAACCCGTCGGGGCCGTGCTCGGCCTGCACAACCATGTCGATGGCCGCGAAATCCGCCGGCGCCGACGCATCGGCGACGACGACGACCTCGGAGGGGCCGGCGAAGGCCGAGGGGACGCCCACACGACCGGCCACCTCGCGCTTTGCCAGGGCGACGTAGACGTTGCCGGGTCCGACCACCACGTCGACGGGACGGATGCTCCGCGTGCCGAAGGCGAGCGCAGCGATCGCCTGGGCGCCACCCACCGGGTGGACGACATCGACCCCTGCGACGGCGGCCGCCGCCAGCGTCACGTCGGCGACACGGCCGTCGGGACCTGGAGGCACGCAGACGACGACCTCGTCGACGCCGGCCACACGCGCCGGGATCGCAGTCATCAGCACGGTCGATGGATACGAGGCCCGGCCGCCGGGGACGTAACAGCCCGCTCGCTCGACGGGCACGGTCACCGATCGGACGCTCAGACCGTCACGTTGCCACTCGTGATCGGGTCGGACCTGGCCCTCGTGGTGGAAGCGAATGGACTCGGCGGCCACCTCGAGTGCGGCCCGGACCGGTTCGTCGATCGCCGCCAGGGCATCCCGCATCTGGTCGGATCCGATGACGAGGGAGCGGGGGCGGGCGCCGTCGAAGCGCTCACCGAGTTCGAGGATCGCCTCGTCACCGCGGCGGCGAACGTCGGCGATGATCGCACGGACGACCTCGAGGGGTCCGTCCTCGTCGGGATCACCCGCATCGGGTCTGCCCGGGCCTGAAGAGCGGCGCGGGAGCACCTCGTCGAGGTCCCCCTCGTAGCCGCGTAGGTCGAGTCGCCGGAGCACCCCGCCACGCTAGCGGTCACGCCCCCGTCGCTCGTTGGGGTTTGCGTGGCCCGGGCGTCCCCGGTCGGGTGGCCCGCACGCCCGTTGTGGACCAGACTCGGGTCGTGGACAAGACTCCAGCCGTGGACCCTGAGCACTCCGTGCCCTCCGATGCCGAACTGTCGTCGGTGGCCGGTCAACTCGACACCCTCCTCGAGCGGATCGGCGAGCTGGTCGCTGCCTGCGGCGTCGACGATCGTTCCGGCGATGTCGCCGGCCTGCTCGAGGTCGATCGCCACCTGCGGGGCGCCCGTCGGGAACTCGGCCGCACCCGACGACGCCTGCGCTGAAGATCCGCTTCCCCGGAAGCAGCGAGGCTCCCCGGAAGCAGCGAGAGCGACCCGTGGCCAAAAAGTGCTCGACGCCCCTCGAGAGGGGCGCCGAGCGGCGAGGTGGGTGGCGGGAACCCAATCCTCGCGGGCCAGGTGGCGGGAACCTAGCAAGCGCCAAGATAGCCCACTTCGGTGCTCCGGGAAAGCCAAAGTGAAGAAAGTTTCCGCTTAGTGGAGATTTCTTTCGGAACGGTCCCACCATGCGGCAGGGCCGATCAGCGGCCGCCTGGCCTCGACGTTGCCGCTCAGACCTCGGAGGCAGGGCAGAAGTCGTTGAGCACACACTCTCCGCAGCGGGGCTTCCGACTGGGGCACACCCGCCGACCGTGCAGGATCAGGCGCATGCTGAAGTCACCCCGGTCGTGCGCCGCCACCATCGGATTGAGCTCGTACTCGACCTTCACCGGATCGGTCGCCTCGGTCAGGCCGAGGCGACGCGACAGGCGCCCGACATGCGTATCGACCGGAAGGCCGGGAAGGTCCAGTGCCACGCTGCGGACCACGTTGGCCGTCTTGCGCCCGACCCCCGGCAACGACGTCAGGTCGGCCATGTCGCCGGGGACCTCGCCCTCGAAGGCCTCGACGAGTCGTTGGGCCATGCCGAGCAGGCTCCGGGTCTTGTTGGCGTAGAAGCCGGTCGAGTGGACGATCCCCTCCACGTCGGCCGGGGACGCCTCGGCCAGGTCCCACGGCGTCGGGTACCGCTCGAAGAGCACGGGCGTGACCATGTTGACCCGCTTGTCCGTGCACTGGGCCGACAGGATCGTCGCCGCCAGCAACTCGAAGGGGTTGCGGTGCGTGAGTTCGCACTCGGCGTCCGGATACTCGTCGGTCAGGCGCCGGTTCGCCTCCCGGGCGCGGCCAGCCGGTGTCCTCGGTCGTCCCATGCCATCGAACGTACCGCCAACCGGGACCATGCGGCTCGTCCGGTCACCCGCGGTAGCCTCGCCGCCGATGGCAACCGAACCTGATCGCCTCGAGGTGACCGACGGTACCGACACCGTCGTCCTCACGAACAGCCGCAACGGTTGGCTCGTGGAGCTCCAGGTGGCAGGGGACGACGACGTCCGCCGACAGCGCCTCCTCGAGGCTGCCACCCAGACGCTGATGCTCGACGAAGGCGGCCGTCTCGAACTCTGGATCGAAAACGCCACCCCCGCCAGCGACCGGGTCCCGTTGGCCGCCGGCTTCGTCCACTACCGGGACCTCTGGCGACTCGAGCGGCCACTCCCAGCCCCGGACACCGACCTCGTCACGCGCCCCTTCACCGATGCCGACATCGACGGATTCCTCGAAGTCAACAACCGGGCGTTCGACTGGCACCCCGAACAGGGAAACCTCACGCCCGAGGAACTCGCCGAGAAGTGCGCCGAACCGTGGTTCGACCCCGACGGCTTCCGGCTGCTCGAACTCGAGGGCCGACTGGCCGGCTTCTGCTGGACCAAGGTCCACGCCGACGAGAGCCCACCCGTCGGCGAGATCTACGCAATCGCCGTGGACCCCGACTTCCACGGTCGCGGCCTGGGTCGGGAACTGACCCTCGACGGCCTCTCATGGCTCAGTGCACAAGGCCTGCGCCACTCGATGCTCTACGTCGAATCCGACAACCGACACGCCAACCGGCTCTACGAAGACCTCGGGTTCCGGCGCACCACCATCAGCCGTGCCTTCCAGCGAATCGTCCGCTGAGCACCGTCCGATGAACAGCCGCACACCATCGGGACTTCCGGTCACCCGCTACGACCACGACCGGACCGCCCTCGGATCGCTGCTCGAAGGCGAACCCGACTATCGGATCGACCAGCTCTGGCAGGGCCTCTACCAGGACCTCGCCGATCCGGAGGAGATCACGACGCTCCCGTCCGCCCTGCGCGACCGGCTCGTGCACGACCTGCCTCCCGGGCTCACCGAGGAGGCCCGTTCGGTCGGCGACGAGGGCGAGACCGTCAAGTGGCTGTGGCGCCTCACCGACGGCGCACTGGTCGAGACGGTGCTCATGCACTACGCCGAGCGGTCGACGGTCTGCGTCAGCACCCAGTCAGGCTGTGCCATGGGTTGCGGCTTCTGCGCCACCGGCCAGATGGGCTTCGACCGCCACCTCACCACGGGGGAGATCGTCGAACAGGTCGTCCGGGCCCAACGCGAGGCCGGCGAGCGCCGCGTCTCCAACGTCGTGTTCATGGGCATGGGCGAGCCACTCGCCAACTACGACCGCACCTGGGGAGCTGTCGAGCGCATCCACGGTGACCTCGGGCTCTCGGCACGTCACCTCACCATCTCCACGGTCGGCCTCGTACCTGGCATCCGCCGCATGGCAGACGAGCAGCTGCCGGTCAACCTGGCGGTCTCACTCCATGCCGCCGATGACGAGCTGCGTGACGAGCTGGTGCCGATCAACCGCCGGTGGCCGTTGAGCGAGCTGGCCGAAGCCTGCAGCCACCACATCCGCTCCACGGGCCGTCGCCTCTCCTTCGAATGGGCGCTCATCCACGACACCAACGACCGGCCGGAGGACGCCAGGCGCTTCGCCGATTACGCACGCCCCCTCGGTGCCCACATCAATCTCATCCCACTCAACCCGACGCCCGGCTGGCCGACCCGTGGATCCTCACAACAGCGGGTTGCCACCTTTGCCGACGAGTTGCGCTCCCACGGCGCCAACGTGACGGTCCGACGCACCCGGGGTACCGAGATCGACGCCGCCTGTGGCCAACTCCGGGCCGACCGCATGGACGTTCCGGTCGAGGCACCGGGTCGGCGGCAAGCAACGACGACCCTGACAGACTGATCCGATGGAACCACAGCGCCGCTGGATCAACCGGCACCAACCGCAGACGCTCGTGACCGGCACGATGCTGCTCTACCTCGAGGGCGTCTTCAGCCTGGTTCGGGGCTCTCCGGTCCTGCTGCTGCTCGGCCTGCTCATGTTCCCGTCCGGCTACCTCATCGCCAACGACAAGAAGGCCGGATGGCGGATGGCAGTCCTGGTCTCGGGCCTTGCCATCCTCGCCCGCATCTGGATCTACGGCATCGGAGGCCGTATCTTCCTGGCGATCCTGTTCCCCGCCGTGCTCCTGGCGCTCCTGATCCATCCGATGAGTCGGGAACACCAGCGGATCTGGTTCGACTGAGCCCGTGGCCGACGAGTTCCCCCAGAGCGACCCGCTTCTTCCTGGAGGCCCGCTTCCTCCCGAAGACCCGCTTCTCCCCAGAGACCCGCTTCTCCCCGGAGACCCGCTTCCCCCCGGAGACAAAGCCGCCGCGGTGCGTTCGATGTTCGACGCCATCGCCCCCAGGTACGACCTCCTCAACCGCCTGCTGACCTTCCGGTTGGACGTCCGCTGGCGCCGCCGCACCGTCAGCGCCCTCGCCCTGCCCGCCGGCTCGACGGTGCTCGACCTCGCCTGCGGCACCGGTGACCTCTGCAGAGACCTCGACGGCGCCGACCTCCGCCCGATCGGCATGGACCTCTCCTGGGGGATGCTGGCCGCCGCCCGCACCAGCGCTCCCCTGGTGCACGCCGACGCCCTGCGGCTCCCCACGCCCGCCGAAACGGTCGATGGCGTCACCTGCGGCTTCGCCCTCCGCAACCTGACAGCGCTGCCACCCTTCTTCGCCGAGCTGGCCAGGGTCCTGCGCCCGGGTGGCCGGATCGCCCTCCTCGAGGTCGACCGACCACGCAATCCGGTGCTGCGCGCCGGACACGCGGTGTACTTCGGGCGCGTGGTGCCATTCGTCGGCGGCCTGCTCTCCGACCGCGCCGCCTACCGGTACCTCCCCAGGTCGGTCGTGTACCTGCCCGACGAGGACGAGCTGCTCCGCCAGATCAGCGATGCCGGATTCACCGACGTCGCCAAGACCCGTCTCTCGGGCGGCATCGCACAACTCCTCACCGCGACCCGCAGCGCCTGAGCACGCCGGCCGCCCCTGATCAGACCGGGAGCATCAGGCAGAGAGCACCAGGCCCAGGGACAGCAGGCCTCCCGCCACCAACTGGGTCCGACCCGTGGCCGCCAGCACGCCGATGAGACGCTGACCCTCGGCACCACCGAGGACGGCTCGAACGGCCGGGCCGGCGACGAGGGCGCCACCGAGCACCAGCAGGGCCCACGGCCGGGACAGGGCGCACAACGAGCCCAGGATCAGGGCACCATCGAGGAACGCGACGTAGAGCCAACGGGCCGCACGGTCGCCGATGCGGACCGCCAGCGTGCGCTTGCCGGCCATGGCGTCCCCGGCGATGTCCCGGAGGTTGTTGACTGCGAGAAGGGCGCAGGCCAGCAGTCCGACGGCGCACCCGGCAAGGAGGGCCAGGCCGGTGATCCGCCCGACCTGCACGTAGGCGCTGCCGACGGTCGCCACGAGTCCGAAGAACACGAACACGAACACCTCGCCCAGGCCCAGATATCCGTATGGCCTCGGTCCACCCGTGTACAGCCACCCCGCGGCAATGGACACGGCTCCGACAAGAAGCAGCCATGGCGACACCACCAACGACAGGAAGAGCCCCACGACCCCCGCCACGCCGAATGCGACAAGCGCCGCCCGACGCACCTCTGTGGCACTGGCAAGGCCGGATCCGACGAGGCGCCGGGGCCCGATCCGATCCAGGCCGTCCGTTCCCCGGACCCCGTCGGACAGGTCGTTGGCGAAGTTCACTCCGACCTGCAGGGCCAGCGACACGACCAACGCTGCCAATGCCCGCCCCCAGATGATGCCGTCACCGGCGCCGACTGCCGACGAGGTGCCGACCAGTACGGGCACCACCGCTGCCGGAAGGGTGCGCGGGCGGGCACCGAGGATCCAGCGTTGCATCGGGGCAGTCTGCCACCGGGAAGGGAGCCGACCGCCCACCATCCCCATCGATCGGCCGCCGCCGACGGGCTGTGGGTAGGGTCGCCGACGTGAATCGGCTTGCCGGCGAGTCCAGCCCCTATCTCCGCCAACATGCCGACAACCCGGTCGACTGGTACCCCTGGGGTGAGGAGGCGTTCGCCGAGGCCCGCAGTGGCTCACGACCGGTGCTGCTCTCCGTGGGCTACTCCGCCTGCCACTGGTGCCATGTCATGGCGCACGAGTCCTTCGAGGACGCGGCGACGGCTGACCTCATGAACCGCTGGTTCGTGAACGTCAAGGTCGATCGTGAGGAACGGCCCGACGTCGATGCCATCTACATGGACGCCGTCACCGCCATGACCGGCCGCGGGGGTTGGCCGATGACCGTGTTCCTCGACCCCGAGGGCCGCCCCTTCCATGCCGGCACCTACTGGCCGAACGTCGCCCACGGCGGCATGCCCTCGTTCCGACAGGTCCTCACCGCCGTGCACGAGGCCTGGGCCGAACGGCCGGACGACCTCACCGAGATGGGGACCCGGATGCTGGACCGCATGGCCGTCCACGCCTCCCTCGAACCCGACGAGCACCTTCCGCCCACCGACACCCTCGAACGGGCCGCAGGCGTGCTCCGCAGCCAGCACGACCCCGTCTGGGGCGGCTTCGGCGGCGCTCCCAAGTTTCCGCAGGCGATGAGCCTCGAAGCGCTTCTGCGTCGTCAGGTCTCCGAGCCGGATCCCGACGGTGCTGCCGTGATAGAGACGACGCTCGACGCGATGGCATCCGGCGGCATGGCCGACCACCTCGGCGGCGGCTTCGCCCGCTATTCGGTGGACGAACGGTGGCTGGTCCCCCACTTCGAGAAGATGCTCTACGACAACGCACTGCTCGCCCGGACCTACCTCCACGCCTGGCAGGTCTTCGGCCATGACCGGTGGCGGCTCGTCGCCGAGGAGACGATCGGCTACGTGCTCCGCGACCTGCGCCTGTCCGGCGGTGGGTTCGCCGCCGCCGAGGACGCCGACTCGGAGGGCGTCGAGGGCCGCTTCTACGTCTGGTCCGAGCCGCAGGTGCGTGCCACCTGCGGGTCCGATGCCGATGAGGCGATCGCCTGGTACGGCGTCACCCCGGAGGGCAACTTCGAGGGCACCAACATCCTGCATCGGCCGGTCCGCGGCGACCTCCTGCGCCCACCCGGTGTCGAGCGTGCCCGACAGGCCCTCTTCGACGCCCGAGAACTGCGGATCCGTCCCGGACTCGACGACAAGGTCCTGACCGAGTGGAACGGCCTGATGCTCGCCACGCTCGCCGAGGCCGCAGCCGCCACGGGCCGCCAGGACTGGCTGGAGGCCGCCAGGGAAAACGCCGACTTCCTGTTGGCCAACCTCCGCAACGAGGACGGCCGCTGGCTGCGCTCCTGGCAGTCCGACGTCGGTGCCCGCCACCTCGGGTATGCCGCCGACCACGCAGCCATGGTCGATGCCCTGACCCGACTCGGCGAGGCCACCGGTGAGGCCCGCTGGATCGACGAGGCCGCCCGTTCGGCGGACCTCCTGATCGACCTGTTCACCGACCGCGTGAACGGCGGCTTCTTCACGACCGGCGACGACGCCGAACGGCTCGTCACGCGTCCCAAGGACGTGCTCGACAATGCGCAACCGAGCGCCAACAGCCTGGCCGCCGTGGCGCTCCTCCGGCTGGGTGCCCTCACCGGTGAACAGCGCTACACGGACGCTGCTGAATCCGTGCTCCTCCTGCTCGGGCGCCTCGTGGCCGACCATCCGACGGCGTTCGGCCACCTGCTCGGTGCCGTCGACCTGCTCCATGCCGGCATCACCGAGGTGGTCGTCACCGGACGCTCGCCCGAACTCGTCGAAGCCGTCCAGCGGGCCTACCGGCCGAACCTCGTCCTGGCGTGGGGAGAACGGCGACCCGGACCGCTCTGGGAGGGACGCGATGGCGATCGGGCCTGGGTGTGCCGCAACTTCGCCTGTCGGGCGCCCGTCGACCACGTCGAAAGCCTGCTGGCCGAACTCTGAGAGCGCAGTACCTGACGCTGACCCCGGCACAACAGTCCGACGTGCTCCTCGCCTTCGCCCACCTGGATGCGACCCTCCACGGGCCGTGTCCTGTTCAACCGGGATCGGACGGGCGCTCGCGCTACGACAGTCGGTTATCGGCCGGCCCAGAAGTCCACGAGGATGCCGGCCGCTTCGGCTGGCCGCTCCATCATCCACCAGTGGCCGGCGCCGTCCATCGGGGCGTGGCGGGCGCCCAACCTGTCGGCCATGTCGACCGCACGGCCGGCCGGGCCCACGAAGGGGTCAGCCGTCGGGTCCAGGGCAAGCCCTGGCGGCAGATCGGCGGCGGCCAACGCCGCTCCCAACTCGGCCATCACCGGCTGGGCCCCCGACCGGTAGAGCGGCAAGATGCACTCCGCCATGACCTCGAACGAGTCGGCCACGTCGGCGGCCGCCGGTTCGGCCATGCCCTGCCCGACCATCTGGGCGATCCAGTCGTCGCGCGACATGGCGCGCATGCCGTCGATCACCTGCTCGCCGACCTCGGGGGTCAGCCAGAGTTGGGCCAGGTCGTGCCAGTCGTAGTCGGGGTGCAGTAGGCCGGTGCAGTCGCACGCCCACGAACGCACCAGGCCGGGCCGGACGGCCAGCATGCCGAAGGCGTGGGCGGCGCCCCAGTCGTGGGCCACCAGGTCGACCGGCCCGCTCCCGGTCACCACGTCCTCCAACCGGGCGATGAGCCAGTCCCGGTATTCGACCCGGGTGGCCCCCCAACCCTCGGGGATCGGCGCGCCGAACCCCGGTGGGGACAGAAGGATGGGATCGGTCGCTCCCAGATCCGCCAACTCGCCGACCAGGTCGCCCCAGATGGCGTCGGTCTCAGGGTTGCCGTGGACCAGCACGATGCTCATGGGAATTCCTGTCGTCGAACCTGCCGCCGGGCGCTGCGGCCCGATTCGAGGCTGTCCGGGTCGACTCGGGTCAGGCGGCCTTCTCGAGGATGTGGATGCCGCAGGCCGAGCCGAGGCCGATCACGTGGGCCAGGCCGACCTTCGCCCCCTCGATCTGGCGATCGCCGGCCTCGCCGCGGAGGTGGGTGGTGATCTCATAGACATTGGCGACACCGGTGGCGCCGATCGGGTGACCCTTGGAGATGAGGCCGCCCGAGACGTTGACCGGTATGCGGCCATCCCGGAACGGTGCCCCGGAGTCGATGAAATCTCCGGCGCCGCCCCGTTCGCAGAGCCCGAGGTTGTCGTAGTGGACGAGTTCCGCCGTGGCGAAGCAGTCGTGGAGCTCGACCAGGTCGAGGTCCTCGGGCCCGACGCCTGCCGTCTCATAGGCCTGGGCCGCGGCGTTGCGGGTCAGGGTGTTGACGTCGGGTTGGACCTGTCCGCTCTCGACCCAGGGGTCGCTGGTGAGGACCGAGGCCGAGATCTTGACCGCCCGGCGCTGCGCCTCCTCCGGCATCGAACGCAGCCGCTCGCCGGAGATCAGCACGACCGCTGCCGCACCGTCGCCCGTCGGGCAGCACATGAGCGTCGTGTTGGGGTAGCTCTGGACCGGCGATCCCATGATCTGTTCCAGGCTGAACTCCTTCTGGTACTGCGCCAGCGGGTTCAGGGTCGAGTGGAGGTGGTTCTTGTAGGCGACCTTGGCGAACTGCTCGAAGCCGACACCGTCGTTCTCATAGGCGTATCCGGTGCCTGCCTGGGCGAACACGCCCGGCATGGTCTCGGTGCCCAGGATCCCGTCGATCGAGGTCACGGCGTCGTACCGACCGGACGCCTCGTAGACCTTGCGTTCCGAACGGCTCTTGCCGGCGAGGAGGCCCATCTTGCCCATCTGCTCGACGCCGACGGCGAGGCCCATCTCGGCTTCGCCGGCCTTGATCGACAGGTAGGCGACGCGGATGGCGGTGGCGCCGGTCGCACAGGCGTTGGTGACGTTGTAGACGGGGATGCCCGTCTGGCCGATCTGCTTCTGGAGCCGCTGGCCGAAGCCGTTCGGCTGGAAGAGGGTTCCGGCGGCGAGGATGTCCATGTCGTGGATGCCCACGCCACCGTCGGCGAAGGCATCGAGGCACGCCTGCGACGCCAGGTCGAGTGCGTCCAATTCCGGGTAGCGGGCGAAGCGGGTCATGTTGGCCCCGAGGACCCAGACAGCATCTCCGGACATGTTTGTGTTCCTTTCCTGAGGGGATTCGTTGTCGGACTGGTCGAGGAGTTCGGAAGACGTGCTCAGGCGGGGGCGTAGCCGAATGCCACGCACTCCGTGCCGTCGTCGTCGGTGCCACAGACGTAGGTGGTGAACTCGACGCGCATCCCGAGTTCGGCGGTCATCGGATCATCGAGGCCGACCACGTTCGAGCGGACCGACGTGCCGTCCTCGGTCTCGACGATCGCCGAGACATACGGGACCGGAATGCCCGGCGCCGCATTGTGGACGATGCTGTATGCCTTCAGGACCGCAGCATCCGCGACCCGTGCGTCGGAGAAGCCGGTCCCGCCGCATTTGGCACAGGCGTTGCGCCGGTCGAAGTAGCGCGCTCCGCACGCCGTGCACTCGTTGGCACGGAGGTGGGGATCATCGCCCAGTTGCAGGTAGCCGACGATCGGCACCTGTTCGGCGGATGTCTCGTCAGGCATTCGGGCTGGTCTCCGGTTCGGTGATTCGGGGCGCCGGCGGCACGGTGACGACCCTACCTGTGGTCCTCCGGAGGGCTGACATCGGGGATCGACCAGCGGCCCCGGTGCAACACCTCGTCGAGGTCTCGTCGACCCCGGCCCGCCGATGCGGAGGCGCGCTGGTCCTCGGGTGCCGGATAGCCGATCGCGACGGCACCGATCGCACGCTGGCGTTCGGGTGCCCCGAACCTGTCGGCGACGGCCCGTTCGCGGCCGAAGAGGCCGAAGAAGCAACAGCCGAGGTCCTCGCCGACGACCAGCAGTTGAAGCGCCAGGGCGGCGAAGGCCGCATCGATGAACCAGTACGGAATGGGCCAGTCCTCGTCGGACCCGCCAAGCCCGGCAGCGGACTTGTCGGGCTCCGAATAACGCTCGAGGTACCGATCGGCGTCGGCATAGATCACCACGAGGGCAGGCGCCAGCAGGAGGCCCGGCCAGGGAAACACGTCGCGGTCCCGTTCCGGAAGGGTGACCTCCCAGTAGGCCGCTGTCTGTTCGGAGCCCTCCAGCACGAGGAACTCCACACCTTGCGCGTTGCCGGCCGAAGGGGTCCGCCGGGCACGGTCCACGAAGTCGTCGAGAAGGCCCGGGGGCAGCGGGCTTCCGAGGAAGGACCGGCACGCCCGCCGGTTCTCGAGCGCCTCGCGGACGTTCAAGCGAGCGGGCTCCACCGATCGTCGGCTCCCTGCCGGGGCCTGATCGGGTGGCGGGCTGCTCAGAGGAGCTTCTCGAGGTCCTCTGCGAGTGCCCATCCGCAGGCGATCAGGACATCGCCCCGTTCGGCGTCGAGGCCATCGAACAGATCGGCCACCTCGGCGTCGATGAGGTCGGGCTTGAGGCTGCAGTGGTCGAAGACGCAGGCCTGGTCGCCGTTTCCCTTCGAGCGGAAGGCGTGCTCGTCGTAGCTCAGGGAGGAGAGGCCGAAGCGCTTCACGAATCGTCGACCCCAGGCACGTTCCTCGCCCGAGGCACGATGGCCGGGACGGGGGTTCACGTCATCGAGGGAACGGTAGGCCTCGAAGCCGGCCGGATCGTTGAAGCGCGTACCGATGACGACGTCTTCGTCGGGAAAGGCGAGTACCGCCCGTCGAAGGAGCTCGTTCACGAGCGCCCGCAGAACAGTGTCGCGCTTGCTGGTCCGACGCACGGACGCAAGTCCGACGATCACGCTCGGCGTGCCGCCGATGCGTTCGAGCGTCGAGAACGTATAGCCCTTGAGGCGACCGCCGTCGCGTGCGGTGGTGGCCAGGACCCAGTCCTCGCTCTGCTTCGACAGCAGGCCGATGCCCAGGGGGTTCGGCCCATCGCCGCAGAGGTCTGCCATCTCCTCGATCTCGGCGTCGCCGAGCATCGAACAATCCTTCGTCTCGATCTCGATCGCCATCGATTTCGGCCCTTCGTTTTCGGACGATTCACCGACGTGGCCGCTTGGCGGGACAATTCGCCGGTCGTGGCGACTGCCGCGCACGCCCCTACAGCCTGCCGTCCCGGAGAGTCGATCCCAACCCGGGCCCACAGTGCAGGCGCCGGGTCCGAGGGAAGGGTCCCGGGTCTCAGCCGCTCAGCACCGCCTCGGCACCCAACAGGACGCGCAACTCGGCGACGACCCCGCTCATGGGGTCCACGCAATAGTCGGCTGGCAGCCGGAGCACCTGTCGATCCCCCAGGTGGAGGTAGACCTCGGCGTCACCCGGGTGCGCCGACAACAACGCCTTGAGCTCGTTGACCGTCGACTCGCTCACCCGCTCGATGGGAAGCCGCACCCTCACCGGACGCGTCGAGGGCAGGTCGCCCATCACGACGACCTCGACCTCATGGCAGATGACCTTCGGGACGTCCTCGCGGCGGCCGTCCAGACGCCCGCGGACCAGGACGATGGCGTCCTCCTCGAGCTTGTGGCCGTGTTCGGTCATCGTGCGGGGGAACACCATGACCTCGACGACGCCGCTGAGGTCCTCGAGGTCGAACACCGCCATCAGTTCGCCCTTCTTCGTCCACTTCTTCTGGAGGTTGGTGACGACGCCACCGACGGTGTGCTGCATGCCGTCATCGACCTCGGCCAGCTCGGCGATGCCGAGGTCACAGCGCCGCCGGAGGGCCACCTCGAAGCCCATCAGCGGGTGGTCGGACACGTAGAGGCCGAGCATCTCCTTCTCGAAGGCCAGACGCACGGTCTTGTCGAACTCGACATCGCTGATCGTGGTCCGTTCGTCGAACAGGGGGTCGGACTCGTCCTCGCCGAACAGGGACATGACCCCCATGTCGTGTTCGCGACGGCGGGCGAGGGTGTGGTCGATCACCTGCTCGTGGGCGAGCAGCAGTCCCTGTCGGGGATGGCCGAGTGCGTCGAATGCGCCCGCCTTGATGAGCGACTCCACCGTCCGCTTGTTGAGCACCGTGGTGTCGCAACGCTCGACGAAGTCGTAGAAGTCGGCGAACGGGCCATTGGCTGAGCGTTCGGCCAGCAGGAGTTCGACGAGCCCCTCCCCCACGTTGCGCACCGCCGAGAGTCCGAACACGATCCGACTCCCGGCGCACTTTCCGTCGGCGTCGTCGACGCCATGGATGGCGTGGAAGTCACTGTGCGCGGTGTTGATGTCGGGTACGCCGACGTCGATTCCCATGATCCGACACTCGTTGAGGTAGGTGGCCGCCTTGTCGAGGTTCGACTTCACGCTCGTGAGCAGGGCCGCCATGTACTCGACGGGGTAGTTCGCCTTCAGGAATGCGATCTGGTAGGCGATGAGGCCGTAGCCGTACGAATGGCTCTTGTTGAAGGCGTAGTCGGCGAACTGTTCGATGATGTCGAAGAGTTCTTCGCCCAGCGCACCGCCATAGCCGGTCGCCTCGCAACCTGAGATGAAGCCCTCGCGTTCTTTCTGCATGAGCTCGCGGATTTTTTTGCCGCAGGCCTTGCGCAGGTTGTCGGCATCGGCCAGGGAGTAGCCGGCGAACTTCTGCGCCATCCGCATGACCGACTCCTGGTAGATCATCAGCCCGTAGGTGTCGAACAGGAGCTCTTCGGCATCGGGGTGGATGTACTGGACCGCCTGCCGACCATTCTTCCGGTCGGCATAGTCGTTGTGCATGTTGGCGGCCATCGGGCCCGGCCGGTACAGGGCGACGAGCGCCGCCACGTCTTCGAAGCAGGTCGGAGCCAGCGAACGCATGAGCGAACGCATCGGTCCCGACTCGAGCTGGAACACGCCGATCGTGTCGCCTCGCGTGAGCAGCTCGAAGGTGGCCCGGTCGTCGAGCGGCAGATTGTCGATGTCGACGACCTCCCCCCGGGTCGCCTGGATCAGGACCAGGGTGTCGGTGATGACATCGAGGTTCCGGAGCCCGAGGAAGTCCATCTTGAGCAGACCGAGATCCTCGACCGCATGCATGTCGTACTGCGTGACCACCGGCGCTTCGGCCGGATCCTGACCGGACTCGGGCTTGCGCTGGATGGGCAGGTAGCGGGTCAGCGGCTCCTTGGTGATCACCACCGCTGCTGCATGGATCCCATCCTGGCGGCGCAGTCCCTCGAGTCCCCTGGCGACGTCGACGATCTTGCGGACGTCCGTGTCGATCTCGTACATCTTGCGAAATTCCGTCGCCATCTTGTAGCCGTCGCGGTGCTTCTCGGTCTCCTCGAGGCAGGCGGCCAGCGGGGTGTCACGGCCCATGATGAGCGGCGGCATGGCCTTGGCGACGCGGTCGCCCATCCCGTACGGGTACCCGAGCACCCGGGCGGCGTCCCGAACGGCGGCCCGCGCCTTGATCTGCGAGAACGTGACGATCTGCGCCACGTGATCCCGGCCGTAGCGCTCGGCGGCATAGCGGATCATCTCGTCCCGGTAGCGGGAGTCGAAGTCCATGTCGATGTCCGGCATGTCGATCCGGCTCGGGTTCAGGAAGCGCTCGAACAGCAGGTCGTACTTGATCGGATCCAGGTCGGTGATCTGGAGGGCGTAGGCCACGGCGCATCCCGCCGCGCTTCCCCGCCCCGGGCCGACCCGGATCCTCCGTTCCCGTGCGTAGCGGATGAGGTCCCAGGTGATGAGGAAGTACGAGGAGAAGCCCATGTCACCGATGATCTTCAACTCGTAGGCCAGCCGCTCGACGACGGTGTCGGGCAGCGTGTCGCCCCAACGCTTCCTGGCCCCTTCGAACGCCAGGTGCTCGAGGTAGCCGTCATCGTCCGTGAAGCCCTCGGGCAGCGGGAAGTCGGGAAGCTGCGGGCTGCCGAACTCGATCTCGACGTCACATCGTTCGGCGATCCACAGCGTGTTGTCACAGGCCGAGGGAACGTCGCGGAAGAGGTCGCGCATCTCGCCGGCCGACTTGACGTAGTGCTGGGTTCCGTGGAACCGAAACCTCTTCTCGTCGCTCATGAGTGATCCGGTCTGCACGCACAGGAGTGCGTCGTGGGCCACGGCGTCGCCTTCGCACGTGTAATGGCTGTCGTTCGTAGCCAGCAGCGGAGCGCCCAGTTCCTCGGCGATGCGGATGAGTTGGGGGTTGGTGCGCTGCTGTTCAGGGATGCCGTGGTCCTGGATCTCGACGAACAGGTTGTCCCTGCCGAAGATGTCCTGGAGTCGCCCGGCGCGATCCCGGGCACCGGCGTAGTCGTCGCGCAGCAGCGCCTGGAGCACCTGTCCGCCGAGACAGCCGGTGGTGGCGATGAGGCCCTCGCTGTGGTCGGCGAGCACCTCCCAGTCGACCCGGGGCTTGTAGTAGTAGCCCTCGAGGAATGCCCGGCTGGCCACCTGGATCAGGTTCTGATAGCCGGTGCCGTTCTCGGCCAGGAGGGTCAGGTGGTAATAGAGTTTGCGTCCGCCATCGGTCTCACCGCCCGAATCGTCGAGCCGCCCCCGCCGTGCGGGCCGCTCGCTGCGCGACTCGTGGGCCATGTAGGCCTCGGTGCCCAGCACCGGCTTGATCCCCTGCTCCCTGCACGCCCGATAGAACTCGACGATCCCGTACATGTTGCCGTGGTCGGTGATGCCGATCGCCGGCTGGCCGTCGGCGACCGCCGCCGCCACGATGTCGTCGATTCGCGCCGCCCCGTCCAACAGGGAGTATTCGGTGTGGACGTGGAGGTGGCTGAAGGAGTCGGTCACGGGTCGCTGGTTGTCTGGCTCAGGGGTTCGAGGGTTCGAGGGTTCAGAGGTTTCGAGGGTTCAGGGGTTTCGAGGGTTTCGAGGGTTCAGAGATTTCGAGGGTCCTAGGGCTCAGAGGTAGGCGCCGGGTCGGGGATCGTCGCCGGTCGGCGCCTGGCCGGGGCCCAGCTCGGCTCGGCGCATGCCGGCCAGTTGCTGTTGTGCGGCCATCTGCTGTGCGAACAGTGTCGCCTGGATGCCCTGGACGAGCCCTTCCAGCCACCCGACCAACTGTGCGTGTGCGACGCGGAGTTCGTCGGCACTCGGCGCCCCGTCCTCGTTGAACGGCAGGGCGAGCCGTCGCAGTTCGCCACGGAGGTCGTCGGAGAGGGCCGAACCGAGTTCGGAGACCGATGTCTCGTAGATCGCCTTGAGGCGGTCGCGGCTGGCCTCGTCGAGGCTGGCGGCACGGACCTCCTCGAGCAGTTGCTTCATCATCGTCCCGACCCGCATCACCTTGGCCGGCTGCTCGATCGTCTCGTCGACCGGGTCGTCGTCGAGGGGTTCCGGGCCGTCGACGGTGAGCACCTCGGGCTGGTCCCCGTCGGCTTTCGTGTCCCCGGTTCCGCTCGTCGCCTCCATCGTGCCGACTCTACGCCGACGGGAGGACGCGCGTAGTCACTCCCTCGGAGCCCGTTCGCCGCCGATCCGTCACGCCACGATGCCGACCGCCGGCACGAGCATCTCGTCCGGCGTGACCGATCCATGGCGCCCGATGAGCGTGATCGACATCACCTCGGCGGGATCCCGGAAGGCCACTCGCTCCCTGGCCACGAGGGCCACGTCGCCGAGTCGGGAGCGGGCCGCCATCCCGAGTCGGGGTCCCAGCCAGCACTCGGACTCGATGTCGTCCAGGGTCCGGATCCAGGCCAGGTCGCCGAACGCCTCGACGGCCGCAGCGTGGAGTTCGACCGCTGCCCCCGGACGGGCATGGAGCCACCGGAAACGGGCCTCGCCGCTCTGCCGCTCGATGCACGTGGTCAGCTCGGCGGGCAGGTCGAGGATGCGATCCCCCACGTGTACCTGTCCGTGGTCGGCGGTGACGACCACGGCGGTCCCCGGTGGAACCCGGTCGATGATCTGGGCGACCATCACATCGCAGTCGGCCAGTTCCTGCTCGTAGCGCTCCCCCAGGCCGTACTCGTGGGCGATCCGGTCGATGCCATCCCAGTAGGCGTAGACGAACGGCTCGCCGGCAGCCAGGAGGTCGACGGTCCGATCCACGAGCTCCCCTCGACTCGAGAAGCCGACGAACCGGGTGTCGGACAGGTGCGCCTGCGTGAAGCCGGATTCTGCGAACTCGGCTTTGGTGACGACCGGCGGAAACTGGCCACCGAAGACGGGACAGGGTTGGAAGGACCTGGGGTCGATGCGTCGGCGGGCATCCCCATCACCGGTCGACCAGCGGAGGGCGTTGAGGACCGCCCCGTCCACGGCGATCCGGTAGCCGACCACACCGTGTTCGCCGGGGGGACACCCCGTCGAGATGGATGTGAGGGCGGCCGCCGTGGTGCTCGGGGCAACGGTGGTGATCGATCGACCTTCCAGCGCTGCGAGCACCGGCGCCACGTCGCGGCGTTGCTGCAGCTGGTTCCAGCCCAACCCGTCGAGCACGAGGAGCACGACGCGACGGGCGGCCAACAGGTCGTGGGAGAGCCAGTCGGGTTCCAACGATCCCTCGAGCAGGGCAGGGACGAGACCGGTCACGCAGGCGTCGCCGTAGTCGGGCAGCAGGGGCTCCAGGTTCGGGTGTTCGAGGTCGCTCATTGCCACTCGAACGTAGTGCCAAAGCGGCCGTCTAGGATCGGATGCCGTGAAGGTCTCGACCCGTGGTGACTATGCGAGCCGGGCGCTGCTCTCCCTCGCACTCCATGGCGACGGGCAGACGCCCCGTTCTGTGCGCGATATCGCAGACCAGACAGGACTTCCCCAGCCCTACCTCGAACAGATCCTGTTGGCCCTCAAGGGGGCAGGGCTGGTGCGCTCCAAGCGCGGTGTCGGCGGCGGCTACGTGCTGGCCCGCGAACCGGGGACGATCCTGCTCTCGCAGATCGTGTCGGCCGTCGACGGACCGATCGTGGCCGGCGACTTCAACGAGCCGCACACCGGCGGCGCCTGCGACCACGAGGGGCAGTGTGTGCTGCTCTCCATCTGGGCCAGCGCCGGTTCCCACATACGCCGTTACCTCGACTCGTTCACCCTCGAGGACATCGCCGACATGGCCAACGGCCAGAAGAACTGGCCCGAAGCCTGAGGCCCGAGCACCCTCGCACTCAGCTCGATTCGTCCGCCAGACCGTCGAGAACTGCCAAGAGGTCATTCGGCAGTTCCGAGTCGAAGGACATCGACGAGCCGGTCGATGGGTGCACGAAGCCGAGGTGGGCGGCATGCAGGAACGGCCGGCCCAGGCCATGGTGATCGCGTGACGAGTCGTAGGCGGCGTCACCGACCACCGGATGCCCGATGGCCGTGAGGTGGACCCTGATCTGGTGCGTGCGGCCCGTCTCCAGGCGGCAACGGAGCAACGTGGTGGCGGGGCGTTCCCAGCGCCGTCGGACCTCGTAGGCGGTGCATGCCTCCCGCCCTCCGACCACGACCGCCATCTTGGTGCGGTCGCGTGGTGAGCGACCGATCGGTGCTTCGATGCGGCCCTCGTCGGCCTTGACCATGCCGTGGACGAGTGCCAGGTAGCGACGCTCGACCAGTCGGTCCGCCAACTGGCGAACGAGAAAGGCGTGTGCTGCGTCGGTACGGGCGACCATCAGCAGGCCGGAGGTTCCGCGATCGAGGCGGTGGACGATCCCGGGACGCAGTGCGGAGCCCACGGACGCCACGTCCGGATATCGGGCCAGGAGACCGTGGGCGAGCGTGCCTTCATCGTCGCCGGCCCCGGGATGGACGATCAGGCCCGCCGGCTTGTCCACGACGAGTACCTCGGCATCCTCGTGGACCACGGTGAACTCGATGTCGGGGTCCGGCCGCAGTTGCCGTTCCTCCTCCTGTTCGAGGTACCGGACCGTCAACTCCTCGCCCACCTGCACCCGACGGGATCGGATCAGCACGGGCTCCGCGTCCAGCAGCACCAGCCCACCATCGATCGCCGCCGAGGCGCGACTCCGGCTGATCCCGGTGAGGAAGCTGACCACCCGGTCGAGCCGCTCGCCGTCGAGAGCCGCGGGAATCGACTCGTGCAGCTCGATCATCGGGACGCCTCGGCACGCATGCCGCGTCCGACGATCAGCCCGCCACCGACGACGATCGCCGAGTCGGCGACGTTGAACACCGGCCACCACTGGAAATCGATGAAGTCGACGACGGCGCCCCCGAAGAAGCCGTCCCCGGCCCGAAACGCCCGATCGGCCAGATTGCCGAATGCCCCGCCGATGATCACGCCCACGCAGATCCGAGCCCCGGGATCGTCCGCCTTCGCCCCGAGGCGCACGAGCAGGGCCACCACGGCGAGGATGAGCACGGCGAAGATCGGGCCGAGCCCTTCACCCTGGCTGAACGCCGCACCCGTGTTGAACACCGTGCGCAGACGGAGCGTCCAGACCAGGTCGATCATGCGACCCGAGTCGAGGTTCGCGACCGCCCACCACTTGGTGAGCTGGTCCAGCAGCAGGACCGAGGTCCCGGCCAGCAGCGCGCCCCTCCATGGAGCCACGCCTGGACTCAACGTCGACCGAGCCCGCCGGCCTTGTACTCGACCCGCTCGGCCGCCCAGGGAATCACCTTGAGGCGCTCCTTCGGAATGTTCTTGCCCGACAGGACACACACGCCGTAGACACCCTCGCGAATCCGCTCCAGGGCGGCATCGATCAGATCGACGGCGTCACGGGCCTGGGCACTGAGCGCCAGGTCGAGGTCGCGGGCCACGGCGAAGGTGTCCCCTTCTCCGGATTCTTCGTCGAACTGGACATCGCCGGGCTCGCGGCCGTCGAGCAACGAATCGGCCTCGGCCTCGAGGGTGGTGGCCGTTCGGATGTAGCGAATCCGGTCCTCGTCGAGGCGCTTCGTCTGCTCGCCGAGGAAGGTCTTCCCGAACGGAGATTTCGGGACTTTCTTGGCCGGGACTTTCTTGGCCGGGAATTTCTTGGCCGGGACTTTCTTCGCCGGCGCGCTGGCCTTCTTGACTGGGGCGCTCTTCTTCGCCGGCGCGCTGGCCTTCTTGACTGGGGCGCTCTTCTTCGCCGGCGCGCTGGCCTTCTTGACTGGGGCGCTCTTCTTGGCCGGCGCGCTGGCCTTCTTGACTGGGGCGCTCTTCTTCGCCGGCGTGCTCTTCTTGGCCGGCGTGCTCTTCTTGGCCGGCGTGCTCTTCTTGGCCGGGGCCTTCTTGACTGGGGCGCTC
>Ga0209554_1000131_pt1 | contig 58582 bp, 53 predicted proteins | sample MarorgKNORR_S2LV_5_FD_188221 | JGI IMG/M metagenome (GOLD analysis project Ga0209554, IMG submission 188221) | Marine microbial communities from the Southern Atlantic Ocean, analyzing organic carbon cycling - Bottom_A/KNORR_S2/LV (SPAdes) (version 2) | ecosystem: Environmental > Aquatic > Marine...
CAGATACTTTATCTGAAAAATCTACAAACGCCTTCTCTAAAGCTTCAGATTCTCCATAAATATCTAGATGATCTGCATCCATAGAAGTGACACAAGCAATATTTGGAGACAATTGTAAAAATGAACGATCAAATTCATCAGCTTCTACAACAGAAATTTCAGCGGCTCCCAAAATCAAATTCGAATTGTAATTCTCTGCAATACCTCCTAAAAAAGAAGTCGCCTTACTCGGCTGCATGATATGCCCCAGCATAGATGAAGTTGTTGTTTTTCCGTGGGTTCCTGCAACAGCCAAACAAAAAGTATTTTTGGTTATTTCTCCCAACACAGCTGCCCGTTTTAAAATTTTAAATCCATGTTGCTCAAAATAATTGAGTTCTTGATGGTTTTTCGAAATTGCAGGTGTATACACTACCAATGTGGTTTTTGCTTCTAAAAACGCTGCAGGAATGTTATGTACAGCATCTTCAAAATGAATTTCGGCACCCAATTCTTGTAATTGCTTTGTAATTGCTTTGGGCATCTTATCAAATCCTGCAACTTTTTTACCATTGGCAAGAAAATAACGAGCAATTGCACTCATTCCAATCCCTCCAATTCCTATAAAATAAATAGCCTCCCATATCAAGCCCTTACTACTGGGTAGCACTATTTTATTCTCTGGTATTTTGTACACTTTTTTATTCATTTCAATAACGTTTCTTCCCTCTAGGAAGACGGAAGATGAGATATCAACTTCTCTATTTCATTTACAATAGCACTTGTTGCATTTGGCAAGGCCAATTCATGTATGTTTTCTGATAAACTTTCTTGTTTCCCTTTATCTTTTAACAAGGTTTCAAATACAATCGAAAACGATTCCAACTCGCTTTCTTTAATCAAAATGGCTGCGTGTTTATCTACAATTGATTTTGCGTTTTTTGTTTGATGATCTTCAGCGACATTTGGAGAGGGTATAAATAGTGTTGGCTTCCCAACAATACACAATTCTGACACCGAACTTGCGCCAGCTCTAGAAATGATAATATCTGATGCCGCGTAGGCCAAATCCATTCTATTTAGAAATGAATGCACCTGTACATTCTCTAAGTCATTATACTTCTTGTACTCTTCAAAATACAACTTGCCACATTGCCAGATTAACTGAATATTTTGATTTTTAAAAAAGTCCAATTGCTCCTCAATCAATTGATTTACTCTTCTTGCCCCCAAACTTCCTCCTAGCACTAAAACGGTTGTCGTATTGTTATCTACCTCAAAAAAAACTTTCGCTTGCGCTGTTTTTGAGTAAATCGATAGCAAATCCTGACGAACAGGGTTTCCTGTTTTTATCATTTTATGTGATGGAAAAAATCGTTCTAAATAATCATACGCCACACAAATTTTTTGTGCTTTTTTACCTAAAATTTTATTGGTGATTCCTGGATATGAATTTTGCTCTTGAATCACGGTTGGAATCCCTCTTCTATTTGCCACCATCAATACGGGGCCACTGGCAAAACCACCAGTTCCAATAACAACATCTGGTTTAAATTTTTTAATGATTTGTCTCGCCTTCCACAAACTACTTATCAATTTAAAAGGAAACAGTAAATTCTTTAGTGTCAACTTTCGTTGAATTCCAGAAATCCACAGACCCTTAATTTCATAACCTGCTTGCGGAACTTTTTCCATTTCCATTTTATCTTTCGCCCCTACAAACAAAAAATTAGCAGTTGGATATCGCAATTTTAATTCATTTGCAATCGCAATTGCCGGATAGATATGCCCTCCGGTTCCGCCTCCACTTAGTATGACATTAATCGATTGCTTCATGTAAAATATCTAATGGATTATCATCTAAAATTGTTTCTTCTGTTTCATCTTTGGATGCACTTACACTCAAAATCATTCCGAGTGCAAAACAGGTCATCCAAATAGAAGTTCCTCCACTACTTATTAGCGGTAATGTTTGTCCTGTTACTGGCAAAATATTAACAGCAACCATCATGTTTATAATTCCTTGAAATATAATCGGCAATCCCACTCCTATCACCAATAATGAGGCGAAAATTGTGGTTGCTTTTTTAGCAGCAATTAAAATTCTGAAAAGCAGTAAAAAATAAACAAACACGACTAAAAATGCGCCTATAATTCCATATTCTTCAATAATAATTGCATAAATAAAATCTGATGATGATTGTGGTAAAAAATTCTTCTGTACGCTTTTCCCAGGTCCTTTCCCTGTTAAACCTCCTGTAGCGATTGCTATTTTTGCTTTGGTAACTTGATAGCCTTCTACTCCGTCACTTTTAGTAAAGCTTTCTATTCTACTTTGCCAAGTAGCAACACGATTGGGCATTGCATCTGGAAAAGCTTTTGCTGTTACAATAAATAAAGACAATCCGAGCACGCCCATCCCTAGAATATATCCTATGTGTTTCAACGGATACCCTCCAATAAAAACCAGCAGCAGCACCATCATAAAAATAATTGCTGTTGTAGAAAAATTAGCAGGTAAAATAAGGATCAGCACAATGGCAACAGGTAACCATAGCTGCCATAAACTTTCTTTAAACTCAACTACTCGCTCCTTATTTTTTGCTAAATATCTTGCCACATACACCATCAAAATTAGCTCTGCCAAGGTAGATGTCTGAAACCCAACTCCAACGAATGGAATTCGGATCCATCTACTTGCGTTTGCACCACCAATCATTGTTCCTTGTGACAAGGTGTAAATCAATAATAAAATAACAACAGGCAGCATCAAAACAGAGCCTCCGCTAAAATAGCGGTACGGAACTTTATGCACTCCATAAATAATTACAAAACCCATAATCAATAAAATCATGTGCTTTATTAAATAACCAATCGTAGATCCAGAGCCAACAACATAAACCAAATTTGTACTTGCACTATATACAGGCATAAATGAAAATATTGCCAATACAGCCACAATAGACCAAATGGTTTTATCTCCTTTTATATGTTTAAAAATGGTATTCATGTTTTAGCTATTTGTCTCTTGTCTCTTGTCTCTTGTCTCTTACTTGATATAACTTTTTTGCTATACCTACAAGGTTTTAAAAACCTTGTAGGATGTAGGTCTAAGTTCTTTTTTCTTTCTTCTTTTACAATTACAACTCTCTTACAGCTCTTTTAAATTGCCTTCCTCTGTCTTCATAATTGTCAAACAAATCAAAACTTGCACATGCTGGCGATAATAAAACCGTATCTCCAGTGCTTGCTAATTTTGCTGCTACTTTAACCGCTTCTTCTGCACCTGCAGTTTCCACAATAACATCAACTACATTATGAAAAATTTCAATAATTTTTTGATTGTCCAATCCTAAGCACACAATTGCTTTTACCTTTTCTCTTACCAAAGGCAATAAATCGTGGTAATCATTTCCCTTGTCTACTCCACCAACAATCCAAATCGTAGGATCATCCATACATTCTAAAGCATAAAATGTCGCATTGACATTGGTGGCTTTAGAATCATTGATATAGCAAACTTCTTTTACCTTTTTCACATTCTCTAAACGATGCTCTGCGCCCTCAAAACTAGACAGACTCTCTTTTATAGTCTGTTTTCTTACTTTTAATAATTGAGCAGTCATCGCAGCTGCCATTGTATTTTTCACATTGTGCTTACCTTGTAATGTTAAGTCTGAAATACTCATTGTAAATTTTTCTGTATTTAATGTTGTTATTATTTTATCTTCTTTTAAAAAGCCTCCATACTGCAATTCTTTTTCTATTGAAAAAGGGACTAGGTGTGCCTTTACTTTGTTATTTTTCAACCATTCTTCTATGGCATTATCATCTGCATCATAAATCAAAAAATCATCTGCAGTTTGATTCATTGTGATTCTAAATTTAGAATCGACATAGTTTTCAAATTGATACTCATATCGATCTAAATGATCTGGAGTGATGTTTGTAATGATGGCAATATGCGGAGCAAATTGCTCAATGCCATCCAACTGAAAACTACTCAACTCCAATACGTAATTTTCAAAATTATTTTGAGCCACTTGTTGCGCAAAACTATCTCCAATATTTCCTGCAACTCCACTATTCAATCCCGCACTTTTTAAAATATGATGCGTTAGTAATGTGGTGGTTGTTTTTCCATTTGACCCTGTGATTCCTACAATCGTTGCCTTGGTATATTGCCCCGCAAATTCAATTTCCGAAATCACTGGAATTGATAGCTCTTTCAGTTTTTGAATCAAGGCAATTGTATCTAGAATTCCAGGGCTTTTCATCACCAAATCTGCATTGAGAATTTTAGTTTCTGTATGCTTATTTTCTTCAAATGGTATCTTATGATGTAAAAGAACTTCTTTATATTTTTCGGCAATTTCCCCTGCATCAGAAACAAACAACGCATACCCTTTTTGCTTCCCTAGAATTGCGGTTCCTATTCCGCTTTCTCCTCCACCAAGAATTACCAGTCTTTTCATTTATCTTAACTTCAATGTTACAATGGTAAGCACCGCTAATAAGATTCCAATAATCCAAAACCGTGTTACAATTTTACTTTCGTGATATCCAGATTTCTGATAGTGATGATGCAATGGCGACATTTTTAAAACACGTCTTCCTACTCCATATCGTTTTCTTGTATACTTGAAATAAAAGACCTGTACAATCACCGATAAGTTTTCGACCACAAAAACACCTGCGAGTATAACTAACAACAACTCTTTACGAATGGAAATAGCAATTACAGCGATAATTCCACCAATTGTCAAACTCCCTGTATCTCCCATAAATACTTGAGCTGGAAATGTATTGTACCATAAAAACCCAATCAATGCCCCTGCAAATGCGGCTATAAAAACGGTCATTTCACCAGAATTCGGAATGTACATGACATCCAAATAATCTGCAAAAATGATATTTCCAGAAACCCATGCGAAAATGGCCAAGGTAATGACCATAATTGCGGATGTTCCTGCTGCCAAACCATCAATTCCATCTGTTAAGTTTGCACCGTTTGAGACTCCTGTCACAATAAACACTACAATAAAAATAAAAATGATCCATGCATATTTCTCATACCCATCACCCAAAAACCGCAATGCTCTTGCATACTCTAATTCATTATTTTTCAAAAAAGGAATGGTTGTTTTTGTTGATTTATGCGCGGGTCCAAAAACTGTTTTTCTTCCATTTTCTTGAACAACTTGCTCTTGCTTTGGCAACTGCTCTTTGATGGTTACATCTGGATGGAAATACAACATCGAACCAACAATAATCCCCAAACCAACTTGCCCCAATACTTTAAATCGCCCTTTTAACCCAGCTTTGTCTTTTTTGAAAATTTTTATATAATCGTCAACAAAACCAATAGAGCCCATCCAAAGGGTTGTTATTATTAAAATAATTACATAAATATTATCGAGTTTAGCCAATAGCAATACCGGAATCAAGGTTCCTAATATGATAATGATTCCACCCATTGTTGGAGTTCCAGATTTCTCAGCTTGACCTTCCAAACCTAAATCTCTGACGGTTTCTCCAACCTGTTGTCTTTTTAGATAATTGATGATCCTTTTTCCATAAATTGTAGAAAACAACAAAGAGAAAATAAAAGCCATTGCTGCACGAAAAGTGATAAACTGAAACACACTTGCTCCCGTAAGGTTGAATTGATTTTCTAAATATTCAAATAGGTAATACAGCATTCTTATTTATTTAATTGTATTAAACATTCGGTGACCGTTTCAAAATCATCAAAGTGAAATCGCTCTCCATTTATTTCTTGATAGGTTTCGTGCCCTTTTCCAGCAATGAGCACAACATCTCCTTTTTGAGACATCATACAGGCCGTTTTTATGGCTTGCTTTCGGTCTAAAATTGACACGGTTTTTTGGAGGTTCTCAACAGGAACTCCCGCTTCCATTTCGTCAATAATTAATTGCGCATCTTCTGTTCTCGGATTGTCTGAGGTAAAAATCACCTGATCACTTAGCTGCGATGCAATTAGCGCCATTTTGGGTCTTTTTGTGGTGTCTCTATCACCTCCACAACCCACAACTGTACTAATTTTTCCAGTTCCTTTTCTAATGTCTACAATCGTTTTTAATACATTTTTAAGTGCATCTGGCGTATGTGCATAATCTACAATTGCGGTAATTCCGCCATTAGAAATTGTGTATTGGAAGCGTCCATTTACACTTTCTAGTTCGCTTACAATTCGCAGTATTTCCATTTTCTCCAATCCGCACAGCTCTGCTGTCCCTACAATTGCCAGTAAATTATACGCATTAAACACGCCTATTAATTTTGTCCAAACTTCAACTCCATCAATCGTTAATAAGGAACCTGACATCATTTTTTCTAGTACTTTGGCTCTGAAATCTGCCATCGTTTTTAACGCATAGCTTTTTTGTTGGGCCTTGGTATTTTGCAACATAAACGCCCCATTCTTATCATCGATATTTACCAATGCAAAAGCTGATTTTGGCAAAGAATCAAAAAAGGACTTCTTTACATCTCTATACTCTGCAAACGAAGTATGATAATCTAAATGATCATGTGTGAGGTTTGTAAAAACACCGCCTTCAAACTGCAATCCATGGCTTCTTTTTTGATGAATTCCATGTGAGCTTACTTCCATAAAACAATACTCCACACCAGTATCTACCATCTTTCTTAAATACTGATTAATGGTTATGGAATCTGGTGTTGTATGTGTTGCTTCAAACTCAATTGTATCAACAATAACTTTAACCGTTGATAGCAAGCCAACCTTAAACCCTGCTTTCTTAAACAGTTGCCACAATAAAGAAACAATGGTTGTTTTTCCATTAGTTCCAGTAACTCCAATCAGTTTTAAATGAGAAGAAGGATTGTCAAAGTAATTGGAAGCCATTATTGCCAATGTGCTATTTGCATCTTTAACTTGAAGATAAGTAATCCCTTCTTTTGTATCCGCAGGCAGCTCTTCACAAACAATTGCAATAGCGCCTAAATTGATTGCCTTTTCTATAAACAAATGACCATCAACAGAAACACCCTTTTGAGCCACAAAAACATCATTTTTTTGAATTTTTCTAGAATCAAAAACAACCGTATTCACAGAAATATTAGTAGAACCAATAACCTTCTCTGTGGAAACTTTAAGCAATATGTCTTTTAATTTTTTCAACTTCTTTTATGATAATTTCAAGATGATTATATCTCCTTTTTTTAAGAGTGTTCCTTTTCGTTTTGACTGACTCTTCACAGTTCCTGAACCTGTAAACCTCACTGTTAAACCAATATTTTCTAATAACGACACCGCATCCATCCCTGGCATTCCCTTTACATTTGGAATGACTTTGTGTGCCTTGAGTAAATTTTTATCAAACTCCTGATACAGCTTCTGTATGTTTGCAAAATGGGGTGTATCTGAAATATTTTGAACATTTATCGCTGTGCTTGTATAAATCTTTTGTGCAATTTCTTTAAATACAGGTGCTGCCACTATAGCTCCGTAATATCCTTTTTCTTTTTTAGGTTCATGAATCACCACAATACATGAATACTTAGGGTTTTTAGCGGGGAAAAATCCAGCAAAAGAAGCAACATATAATTGATTCGAATAATACGCTTTGATGTATTTCCCTTCACTATTCCGATGTCCAAGCACTAATTTTTTAGCAGTTCCTGTTTTGCCTGCCATAGAAAAATTTGGAGAATATATCGCACTCGCCGTACCTCTTTTTACCACATTTTCCATTACTTTCTTCACCTTATCAATGGTTTCTTGCGAGGCAATTCTTTCTTTCACTATTACTTTTTCAAATACTTTTTCTGTTTTATTCTGAACTCTCAATTCTTTGACAAACCTCGGCTTTACCAATTGTCCATCATTAGCAATTGCGTTGTAAAATGTAAGCGTTTGCAAAGGTGTCAATGAAACTCCATAACCCCAAGCCATCCACTCTAAGGTGGTTTTGTACCATGTTTTTTTATTTTTTGGAGTTGGAATAATAGGCGCTCCTTCTCCTTTTATCTGTACTCCAAGCTTATCATTCAATCCAAAGGAAATTAATTTATCTACAAATTTTTGAGGTCTATGATCGTAGTGTTTTCGAATCAATTTTACAATTCCAACATTTGACGATACTTCAAACACGCGTGCAGCAGAAATTTTCCCATAACCTCCTCTATGAGAATCTTCAATTTTCTTTCCATGGATCATTAAAATTCCATTGCCTGTATCAACAACCGTAGAAGTATCGATTACTTTATCATCTAAAGCCACCATTAAACTTGCCAACTTAAAGGTAGAACCTGGCTCATGAGATTCCCAAACTGCATAATTTCTTTTTTCGTAATAGGTTCCTTTTGATGTTCTTCCAAGGTTTGAAATTGCTCTAATTTCTCCTGTTGCCACTTCCATTACCACAGCACAACCATGATCTGCTTCAAAGTATTCCAACTGTCTTAATAAGGCATGGTGTGTAATGTCTTGAATATTTACATCAATTGTTGTAATTACATCTCTGCCATCAATCGGCTCTTTTTCATTGACATCATTAATTGGCTTCCACTGCCCTTTTGCAATTTTCTGCTTTAATCTCCATCCGTTTTCTCCTTCTAAATAATCTGCAAATGCGCCTTCTATTCCAGCACCTCCTCTATAATCATCATAACCAATAGTTCGAGCTGCTATTTTACCAATTGGCAACACTCGAATTGTTTTTTGTTCTGTTATAAAACCTCCTTTATAAGCTCCCAATTTAAAAATCGGAAACTGCTTCATCTTTACATAATCGTTATAGCCAATATTTCTAGCAATTAATAAATACCTGTTTTTACGTTTGCGTGCAGTTCTTAATTTTTGTTGATAGTATAACGTTGGCTTTCCTAATAAACCTGACAATGATTTTGAAAGCGCATTGATGTTTTTCTCAAAAACGCTACTTTTCACAGCCACTAAATCCATTCGAATGGTATACTTGTACATTGACGTTGCCAGCAAATTTCCATCTGCCGCATATACATTACCTCGATTCGAAAAAATTGTATCGTTTTTAACGGTGCTTTCTACAAAAAGCTTTTGGTATTTATCCCCTTGCGCATACTGGATATCCACAATTCTACCAATAATGGCAATAAAAAAAAGCGTCATTAAAACAACAACTATATATAGTTTGTTTAATATGCTTTTTTTAATTGTTGTCAAGGTTAGTCTTTTTTATGTGTTATTCTTATTTTTTGTGGTGATGTTTTAGAAGGTAAAATACCTCTTGATTTCACTTTCTGTCGGATATTTGATTCCATTTTCATTCGCATTAAAATGGTTCCCGTATCTACATATTCTGCTCTTAACTTTCGTTTATTCTTATTGAGCTCTGCTATTTTCATAACCTTTTGATCTGCTCTGTGCGCACTTGTTATCATACATAAGCCCAACACCATTATAAAAAGAAGAATTCGCCAATTTTTAAAAGAAGAAGGATCTGTTAGAAAACTACCCCTCAAAATATCATATATGCTTCTTTTAACTTTCTCCATCTCTTTACCTTGGCATTGCTATTCTTAACTTAGCGCTGCGAGCTCTGTTGTTTTCTTTAATTTCTGCCGCTGCTGGAACAATTAGTTTTCCTACTTTTTTTAAAGGCTCATTTGTATTTCCATAAAAATCTTTTTCAGGCTCTCCGCTAAATGTCCCTGTTCGTATAAACCTTTTTACCAATCGATCCTCTAAAGAGTGATACGAAATAACACTCAATCTTCCTTTTTCAGTCAACAGCTCTGGCGTTTGCTCTAAAAACTCTTTCAACACCTCTAACTCTTGGTTGACCTCAATGCGAATTGCCTGAAATATTTGAGCCAATATTTTATGTTCTTTTGCTTTTGGCAAGTGCAACTTCAACACTTCCTTTAACTGAAAACTTGTTTCGATTTTGGCAACAGCTCTTGCAGCTACAATTTCTTTTGCCAACACTCTCGCATTTCTCAACTCTCCATATAAAAAAAGGAGGTCTGCCAGTCTTTCCTCACTGTATCTATTAATGATGTGCTTTGCTGACAATCGCGCTTTTTGATCCATTCGCATGTCTAAATCAGCATCAAAACGAGTAGAGAATCCTCTTTCTGCAACATCAAATTGATGAGAAGAAACTCCTAAATCCGCTAAAATTCCGTCTACTTTCTGTACTCTATAAAATTTTAAAAACCGTGTAATGTATCTAAAGTTTTCAGCAATCAAGACAAAACGCTCATCATCAATTGTATTTTCCAAGGCATCAGGATCTTGATCAAAAGCAAATAGCTTTCCGTTTTTCCCCAATCGGCTTAAGATTTCTCTTGAATGACCGCCTCCGCCAAAAGTCACATCCACATAAACTCCATCTTCTTGTATATCTAGCGCATCAACACTCTCTTTTAGTAAAACTGGATTATGATAGCTCATCTACATCTGTATTTCCCATTACTTCTTCTGCCAATTCTGCAAAATCTACTGCAGCATCATCAATTGCTTTCTCGTACCGACCTTTATCCCAGATCTCAATAATGTTTACTGCGGAAGACAAGACAACTTGTTTTTCAATGCCCGCAAACTGACATAGATCTTTCGGAATCAATAATCTTCCTGAAACATCCAATTCAACCACTTTTACACCTGCGGTGAATCGTCTGATAAAATCATTATTTTTCTTTACAAACCGATTTAACTTATTAATCCTCTCCATCATCAAATTCCACTCTTGCATCGGGTACAACTCCAAACAAGATTGAAAAACTGCTCTTTTTATCACAAACCCATCAGACACAACAGGCAACAGTTGCTTCTTTAAAGCTGATGAAAACATCAATCTTCCTTTCGCATCTGCCTTACATTCATATGTTCCAATTAAGTGTGTCAAAATCTGTATTTAAAGTTCTTAGAGGTTCAAAAATATGCTTTTTTTACCACTTTTTACCACTTTTTACCACTTTGTTAATAAGTTTTCCTAGATCACCTAAAGCATTCATACTCTAAATGATAGCGCATCAAATACTCCAACAAGATTAAAAAAGCTTATGTGGTAAAAAAAAACTACATTTGCGTTTAAGTCAAATCAAATAGACAATGACGCAAATTTTAAAGACAGAAGACAAATTTACATACGCAGAAGCTGGTGAAGGAAAGGCAATCATTGTATTGCACGGACTTATGGGAACTTTGAGTAATTTTAACGAAACCTTTGATTATTTCTCTGAAAAAGGATATAGAGTCCTAATTCCAGAACTCCCATTATACTCATTACCACTTTTAAAAACCAATGTAAAAAACTTGGCGAAGTTTTTACATGATTTTATGGAGTTTAAAGGGCTAAACAGTGCTATTTTATTAGGAAACTCTTTAGGCGGCCATATAGGATTGTACTTTACAAAACACTATCCAGAAAAAGTAAGCGCATTGGTACTTACAGGCAGCTCTGGATTGTATGAAAAAGCAATGGGAGATAGTTATCCGAAGAGAGGAGACTATCAATATATTTTAGAAAAAACACAAGCTGTTTTTCACGATCCTGCTACTGCCACCAAAGAATTGGTAGATGATGTGTTTAAAATTGTGAACGACAGAAGTTCTGTAATTAGAACTTTATCATTGGCAAAAAGTGCCATTAGACACAACATGGCAGATGACTTACCTACCATGACCCAACCAACATGCTTAATTTGGGGAAAACAGGATGCTGTAACGCCTCCAGAAGTTGCTGAAGGTTTTCATGACCTATTGCCAGATTCAGACTTATTCTGGATTGACAAATGTGGACATGCCGCAATGATGGAAACCCCAACAGAGTTCAATAAAATTCTTGGAGACTGGCTTACAGCTAGAAATATCTAATTGTAATGAAAATTAAATCTGCAGATTTTATCATTAGCAACACCGCTGTTGCTAAGTGCCCAAAAGACCGATTACCAGAATATGCCTTTATAGGACGTTCTAATGTAGGGAAATCTTCATTGATCAATATGTTGATGGACCGAAAAAGCTTGGCAAAAATTTCTGGAAGACCTGGAAAAACACAACTAATCAACCATTTCAAAATCAATGAAGAATGGTTTTTGGTAGATTTACCTGGTTACGGTTACGCGAAAGTTTCTAAAACGAAACGGAAATCTTTTCAATCTTTTATTCAAGATTATTTTAAGAAAAGAGAACAGCTGGTTTGTACATTTGTTTTAATCGATAGCCGACACGATCCTCAAAAAATCGACTTAGATTTTATGCAGTTTTTAGGCGAAAATCAAATTCCGTTTTGCATTGCTTTTACCAAAGCAGACAAGCTAGGAAGCTCAAAACTAAACAAGCAAATCCTTTCTTATAAAAAGAAACTATTAAACGCCTGGGAAACAGTCCCTACCTCATTCGTTACCTCTTCTGCAACTAGCTTTGGACGTGAGGAATTTTTAAAATTTATTGACGGCGTAAATGAAGATGTAGCAGACGATTTTAACTAATTTTTAATGCGCTCTACCAAAGAAAACGTACAAATTTTATACGAAGACAATCATCTTATTATCGTAAACAAACGTGCTGGAGATATCACCCAAGGTGATAAAACTGGAGACACCCCTTTGAGTGACATTGTCAAAGAATACATCAAAGAAAAATTTAACAAACCAGGCAATGTTTTTTTAGGCGTTGTTCATCGATTAGACAGACCTACAAGTGGTGTTATTATATTTGCCAGAACCTCAAAAGCATTAGAGCGCTTGAATAAAATGCTGCGCGAAAAAACCATTGACAAAACCTATTGGGCTGTTGTAAAAAAGCAACCAAAAATAGCGGGTGACACACTAATCAACTACCTAAAGAAAAATCCAAAGAACAACAAATCTTCGGTTTTCAACAAAGAAATTGACGGCAGTAAACGAGCCGTTTTACACTACAAAACGCTGAAACGACTAGACAATTATTCGTTGTTAGAAATTGATTTAGAAACAGGAAGACATCATCAAATTAGAGCACAACTATCCGCCATTGGAAGCCCAATTAAAGGGGATTTAAAATATGGTTTTAACAGAAGTAACACCAACGGGAGCATCCATTTACACGCCAGAAAAATTCAGTTTACACACCCTGTAAGCAACCAACCCATAAACATTACTGCACCTCTTCCAAAAGAGGTGATTTGGCAAGCTTGTCTGTAAGTTGTATCTTGAGACATTATTATAACTAACCGTCTCATTTCAAACTTACATATTCGATGTGACACCTTGTTTTTTTTATATAATGAAAGCACTCAAATACCTATCAATTCTTGTATTACCAATTACCGTATACATTTCATTTACATCAAACGGCTTGCTCACCTTTTTACCACTAATCATCTTTTTTGGACTACTGCCTTTTATCGAATTATTTTTTAATCCAGACATGAAAAACTTTAGCAAAGAGCAAGAGCAAATCGAAAAAGAAAACAACCTATACACCTACATTCTATATGCAACTTTACCCATTCAGTTTGCATTTCTAATTTACTTTTTTACTGCCATTCAAGAAACAGGATTGACAACCATCGATTTAATAGGAAGAATTTCCGCTATGGGATTGATGTGTGGTGTAATCGGCATTAATGTTGGACATGAATTGGGTCACAGAAACAATAGGATTGATCAATTTATTGGAGAACTCTTATTATTAACCTCTATCAACACACACTTTTTACCGTATCATAATGCGGGGCATCATCTACATGTTGCCACACGAAAAGATGCAGCTACCGCTAGAAAAAACGAATGGCTTTATGTGTTTTGGATTCGCTCACACTTTACGAGCTACAAACAAGCTTGGCAATTAGAAAATACGCGATTAAAAAATTCTGAAAGGAGCTGGTTTCACATCCAAAATAGGATGGTCATCTATACCATCACAACTCTAATTTTATTGGCGGCTATCTATTTTTTCTTGGGACAATTTAGCCTTATTTGCTTTCTTACTGCATCCGTTATTGGCATTCTACAACTAGAAACTGTCAATTATATTGAACACTACGGATTACTCAGAAAACAAAACGAACATGGACGCTACGAACGCGTAAAAAGAACGCATTCTTGGAATTCTGATCATGTGATTGGCAAAGTAATGCTCTTCAACTTATCAAGACATTCAGACCATCATTATAATGGAAGCAAGCAGTATCAAATTTTAAAATCACTTCCTGAAAGTCCACAAATGCCAACAGGTTATCCTGGAATGATGTTGCTTTCACTAGTTCCCCCTTTATGGTTTTGGTTGATGAATAACAAAATACAAACTCTCGAATAATCCCTTTTATGCCAGCAGAAAAATCAGTCTCGGAAGCCATACATTACAGACGCTCCGTAAGAGTCTATGACGCAGAAAAACCAATTGACAAACAACGTGTAAAACAATGTATTGAACAGGCTGCTCTTGCTCCAAATAGTAGCAATATGCAATTGTGGGAGTTTTATCACATCACCTCTAAAGAAGTGATTCAAAAAATCGCTCCTTTTTGTTTCAATCAAAAGGCAGCAACAACTGCAAAACAATTGGTGGTCATTGTTACTCGAAAAGATTTATGGAAAAAACGGGTAAAATCAAACTTAAAAAACATCAATACACTCTTTCCGCCAAAACCAAAATCAGAGCAAAGCGGTAGAGAAAAAATGGTCAGAAATTACTATGGGAAATTGATGCCATTTACCTATGCCGATTTCTACGGTATTTTTGGCTGGTTTAAATACCTTATGGTTCTGATTTCAGGAGTATTTAGACCTATGTATCGTGAAGTTCGTGAACAAGACATGCGTGTTGTTGTTCATAAAACAGCAGCGCTGGCTGCACAAAATTTTATGATTAGCATGGCTGCCATTGGTTATGACACCTGCCCAATGGAAGGCTCAGATACATGGCGCGTAAAACAAGCCATAGGACTACCGGTAGGCGCTGATATCAACATGATTATTAGCTGTGGCATTAGAAAACCAGAAGGCGTGTATGGAGAACGTTTTCGAATTCCTTTTGAAGAAGTGTATACCGAAATTTAGAAAATAGTTTTTATTTCTTCAGCTTCAATACTAGCTTGTTTTCAAACGCTTCTATCTCTTGCTGATTTAGTTTCATTTTTACAAATTCACCATCCAAGTATTTCTGTGCTTGATCTTTATAATACGGACTAAACACATTTCCAGATTGCCCAGTTGGCAAAATTGCCCAACTATTTTCTACATCAGAAAAATCAATCACTCTACGTGTAGAAGGACCCGCATGAATTTTATAATAGCCTGTACTATTTAAATTAAAAATCTGATTGTTAATCACTTCGTTCCCTCCAACCGTTTCAAACGGCCCTACATTAAAGTACTTTCGCAACAATGCAATTTTCCCTAATGAATGTTTGTATTCTATAGAAGCCACTCGACTCCATGTCCAACCTTCTACATTTTCTCCCAATTGATTTTCTAAAAACACATGGGCATCCTGAAATGATTTCGTAATAATCTCTTGTCGTGTTTCCTTCACATCCTTTGTAGTAACATCATCCCACCAAACAGAATTCGCGTTGTCAATTTGTGTCAACCATATTTTTTTCTGTAATGGTGTATTGATAAATTGCGCAAAACCTGCTTGCATTTCATCTTTAAAAGTAGCCACTAAAAACTCGTACATAAACCGATTGTAAATGGTTGGAGCAATCTTATCTTTCACAAACTCTCCGTTCCATTCTTGTAGTGCTTTTAAACTTTTCCGTTCACTAGCAGCTAACGTTGACATGTTAATTCCAGTTGCTAATTTTCGAATATTATCTGCTGCTGTTGACGACGTAACATCATACACCATGTTGGCAGCATCTTCTTTGGTAAAATCGTTTTTAGCCTCCAATAAATTTACAATTCGTTGCGCTCTATCCATCGGCAAATAATAGCCTGGATACAAAATTCCCGCAATGGTGTCTGGTTGATTATTTGCAGAATACACATAATTCCATGCCGGATTGATCGCCTGCGGATTGTCTTTAAAATCTAAGTATTCAACAATATCATCCTTTCCAGAAGCGCCGTCTAAAACAAGCTTGGTATCTACACCTTCTCGATACTTATATAGCTTTGCCGAAGCAAACCAAGCGATGTTGTTTTTCGCATCACCGTACATAATATTTAACCCTGGGGCATGTAATTTACTTGCTGCTTTTCTAAAATCTTCTAATGATGCTGCATGAGACATCTCGTAGGAAACTTCCATGAGTTCATTTTTTAACTTTGTATAGATCCACTGCATCGCCATAGGTCTATCATCGTCTACATGCACGATTGCATCATTCATTATTGGACCATGATTACTTACTCTAACTTGATACACCGTGTCTTTTTCTCCCTTTATCTTGATGCGTTTTTCAACAAGTTTATAGGGCACAAAACCATTTGGAGTGCTATATTCCTTGGGGTTTTCGGGATTGTTTTTCTCGAAATAAAAATCGATATCATCATTTTCAAACATGGTTACCCCATACGCATACTCTCTATTGTGACCAAGCATTGAAAACGGCGTTAAGGCCATATTAAATCCATACATTTCAAACGTTGGCGTCTTGATATGTGATTGATACCAAACCGATGGCTGCGCAAAACCGATGTGTGGATCATTCACAAAAATGACACGTCCATTTTTCGTTTTATCGGCGCCAATTACCCAAGAATTACTTCCGATAAATGGCGAAATTGGCAAGTTTTCATACAAATTGTTCATTGCGATTGCAAAACCAGCTTTAATCTCCCCATGCTGTTCATTTTTAATATACGTGAGATTCTTTGCCGTTGAACCTATCAATTCTTGATAATAATCAACTCCCAATTTCTCTTTTACTTCTGTCAATAACGGATCTGTTTTATGAGCAATGGCAAAACTAAATGCCATATAGCCAAAAACATTGTAGATGTCTTTCATGGTATAGGTTTCTTTTTCAACACCCACCAAAGAAAATTCAATTGGCGTTGGTCCATTTTCTATAAATTGATTGATTCCGTTCAAATAGGCATTCGCAAATGCATACATGTCAGAATTGACATCTAAGTTCTGGATTGTTTTTTCAGCAGCTTCCTCGATTCCCAAACTTGAGAAAAACACATCTGTCGGAACTAATTTTCTTCCAAATAATTCTGCCAATCTTCCTGCAGAAATCCTTCGAATCAGTTCCATTTGCCACAATCTATCTTGTGCGTGCACATAACCCAAAGCTGTATAGGCATCTTTTTGATTTTGTGCATTGATATGAGGCACACCTACTTCATCATAATATACCGTAACTTCATCCGTAAGGTTCTCCAATTGAATTTCTCCATCATAGGTTGGAGCTAAGGCTCTACTATACAACCAAATTCCAACAAGTACTGCTAAAACAATGGCAATAATGATTTTTGCTATTTTTTTGAAAAGCTTCATTTTCATTTTGTGATTTTCATCAAAGATAACAGAATTAAATTGTATTTTTGAACGGTCATAAAATCACAGCAATGAAAAAAATTCAAATGGTTGATCTTCCTGGTCAATACAAGCATATAAAAGAAACTGTTGACGCTTCAATTCAAGAAGTTTTAAACTCAGCAGCCTATATTAATGGACCTTATGTAAAAGGATTTCAAGCAGATTTAGAACGCTATTTAGGGGTAAAACATGTCATTCCTTGTGCCAACGGAACAGATGCATTGCAAATTGCAATGATGGGATTGGGTCTAGAGCAAGGCGATGAAGTAATTACAGCCGACTTTACCTTTGCAGCAACTGTAGAAGTGATTGCCTTGTTAAAATTAACGCCTGTTTTGGTTGATGTTGAAGCAGACACATTTAACATGGATATTGACGCCTTAAAAAAAGCCATCACTCCAAAAACAAAAGCAATTGTTCCCGTACATTTATTTGGACAGTGTGCCAATATGGAAGCCGTTATGGACGTTGCCAAAGCACATAATTTACATATTATAGAAGATACAGCACAAGCCATTGGAGCCGACTATACCTTTAAAGACGGAACCACAAAAAAAGCAGGAACGATAGGAATTGTAGGAACCACCTCTTTTTTTCCTTCTAAAAACTTAGGGTGTTATGGTGATGGCGGTGCCATTTTTACCAATGATGATGACCTAGCACACACGCTTCGAGGAGTCGTGAACCACGGAATGTACAGACGTTACTACCATGATGTTGTGGGAGTGAATTCTCGTTTAGACAGCATTCAAGCGGCCGTTTTAAAAACAAAACTACCACTCTTAGACAGCTATTGTGATGCACGTAGAAAAGCAGCAGAATATTACAGCACTGCTTTTGCAAGCAATCCGAATATCAGTACACCAGTAATTAGTGATTTCTCTACACATGTTTTTCATCAATATACCCTGAAAATCACCAATGGAAAACGTGATGAATTGCATCAACATTTATTAGACAATAACATTCCGAATGCCATTTATTATCCTGTTCCTTTACACGCACAAAAAGCGTATACAGATGCACGTTATAATGAAAGTGATTTTACAGTCACCAATCAGTTGATTGACACCGTAATTTCCTTACCTATGCATACGGAACTAGAAATAGAACAATTAGAATTCATTACAAAAACGATTGTAGCATTTGTAGGGTAAATTAATAGCTAAAGACTGAAAAAAATATGAAAAAAATACTAGTTACCGGAGGACTTGGCTTTATAGGCTCACATACCGTTGTAGAATTACAAAACGAAGGATTTGAAGTTGTTATTATTGATGACTTATCAAATACAACGATAGAAGTGCTAGAAAACATCACTTCAATTACTGGAATCAAACCTACATTTCATCAGATCGACTTGCGAATAAAAGCAGCTGTACAACAGTTTTTTGACACCACTACTATTGACGGAATTATCCATTTTGCAGCCTCTAAAGCCGTTGGAGAAAGCGTAGAAAAACCCTTGGATTATTACGAGAATAATATTGGCAGTTTGGTCTATCTATTACAGGAAATGAAAGATCGGAATATTGACAATTTTATTTTTAGTTCTTCTTGTACAGTGTACGGACAGGCTGACGAATTGCCAATTACAGAAAACGCTCCAATCAAAACAGCTGAATCTCCGTATGGAAACACCAAACAAATTGGAGAAGTAATCATCAGAGAAAGCTGCAATGCATATTCGATAAATGCCATTGCCTTACGATACTTCAACCCTATTGGAGCTCATGAAAGCATTAAAATTGGCGAATTACCTCTAGGAGTTCCTCAAAATTTAATTCCGTTTATTACACAAACCGCAGCAGGAATGCGTAAAGAGCTCTCTGTTTTTGGTGATAATTACCCAACCTCAGACGGAACCGCTGTAAGAGATTATATTCATGTGGTAGACTTAGCAAAAGCACATATCGCAGCCTTGCAACGATTACTAGAAAATAAAAATCATACTAATTTTGAATTTTTTAATGTAGGCACAGGAACTGGAAGTTCAGTATTGGAAGTCATCAAGACTTTTGAAAAAGTATCTGGAAAATCATTAAATTATAAAATTGTTGGACGACGAGAAGGAGACATCACTGCCGCCTATGCAGACACCACAATTGCCAACAAAGAACTCGGCTGGAAAACTGAAAAAAGCTTGGAGGAAGCTATAGCAGCTGCTTGGCAGTGGCAGTTACGACAGTAAGCCTTTTTCTACTTTTTTTAATATCTTTAGCAAGAAAACCCATCTCAATAATATTGTTATGAAATCTCTAAAAAAAATTCTAAAAACGTTCCTAATAAGTATTGGACTGTTAGCCATTTTAATTGCTGTTTTATATGGCCATAGAGATATTCCAGTAAATGAATTAAAAGCAACCTATGCAGCTTCACCTTCTGTTTTTATAACTTTGGATGGCATGGATGTGCACTATAGAGATGAAGGAAATCCATCAGACAGCATTCCTATTGTTTTGATTCATGGAACCGGAGCTAGTTTACACACGTTTAACGATTGGACATCCGTTTTAAAAAAAGAGCACAGAGTTCTTAGAATGGATATTCCTGCATTTGGTCTCACAGGACCGTTTCCAAATAGAGAGTATTCGATTGAACATTATGTTGAATTTTTAGCTCATTTTTTAAAAGCAAAAAAAATTAAGAAATGTGTATTAGCAGGAAATTCTTTAGGCGGTAGGATTGCATGGAATTTCACACTTAAACACCCAAAGATGGTTCATAAGCTTATCCTTATTGATGCATCAGGTTACCCTTCTGAATCCAAAAGTGTTCCAATAGCGTTTAAAGTCGCTGGCATATCTCTATTAAACAATATACTGACATTTATAACTCCTCGTTTTATGGTAACCTCAAGTGTTAAAAATGTTTATGCTGACAAAACCAAGGTAACAGAAAAGCTAGTAGACAGATATTATAAAATGACACTAAGAGCAGGTAATCGTCAGGCGTTAGTTGACAGAATGTCTGCTATCAGTAAAGAAAAAAACACCTACCAACAAATCAACACTATCCAACAACCTACCCTTGTGCTTTGGGGAGCACAAGATTTATTAGTCCCTCTGAGTAATGCACACCGATTTCACAAAGACTTACCAAATAGCAGCTTGGTAATCCTAAAAGATGTGGGACATGTTCCCATGGAAGAAAGTCCAATTGAAAGTTTAGCTGCTTTTAAATCTTTTTTACAAAAATAAGCAACGCTCTTATTGCTAAAACCAACCAATTACCCTTTAACAATTATGCTCTAAAGCAAAAAAAAGACCCTCATTTCTGAGCGTCTTTTACAATCATTATTTAATTCTTTTACTCCTCAAAAGAAGCACCACTTGCAACAACAGATCGATCAATTTTACGCATCAATCCTTGCAATACTTTTCCTGGACCAACTTCAATAAATTTAGTTCCTCCATCAGCAACCATTTGCTGTATGGATTGTGTCCAACGTACTGGAGCTGTTAATTGCAACATTAAATTTTTCTTGATTTCGGCTGGATTGGTGACTGCTTTTGCAACCACATTTTGATATATTGGACAGGTCGGTTCGTTAAAAGTAGTTGCTTCAATTGCCGCAGCTAATTCTTCACGAGCAGGTTCCATCATAGGAGAATGAAATGCACCTCCAACTGGTAACACCAAGGCTCTTCTTGCTCCTTTTTCTGTCAATACTTCACAGGCTTTTTCAATCGCTGTTACGTCTCCAGAAATAACCAATTGTCCTGGGCAATTATAATTGGCTGCTACCACTACTCCATCAATTTCTTTACATGTTTCTTCTACAACAGCATCTTCCAATCCCAAAACAGCTGCCATGGTTGAAGGTTTCATTTCACAAGCTTTTTGCATCGCCAATGCTCTTTTAGAAACCAGTACCAATCCATCTTCAAAAGACAAAACACCGTTGGCAACCAAGGCAGATATTTCTCCTAACGAATGTCCCGCTACCATTTCTGGCTGAAAAGAAGCTCCTAATACGTTCGCTAAAATTACCGAATGCAAAAAAACAGCAGGCTGGGTTACCTTGGTTTCTTTCAATTGCTCGGCGGTTCCTTCAAACATCACATCTGTAATTGAAAACCCTAAGATCTCATTTGCTTTTTCAAATAATTCTTGTGCCAATGGAGATTTCTCGTAAATATCCAATCCCATTCCTGTAAATTGCGCTCCTTGTCCTGGAAAAATATATGCTTTCATCTATTCTATGTTGTTCTTGTTTTAGTTGTTTGTTTGATAGGGCAAACATACAAATTTTTAAAACCAATCTAAATGCTTACTTTCGTTATATGACCACGCAACAGAAATCTACAGCACAACTAATTTATTTAATTTTAGCGGCGCTTTTTATTGCTTCTCTAGTGACATCCAATCTGATTTTTCAAAAATTTTTTTATTGGAATCCCTTCGGATGGTATGAATTTAAAATCTCTGTAGGGATTTTACCCTATCCGATTACATTTTTAATAACCGATATTTTATCAGAAATTTACGGAAAGAAAAAAGCCAATCAGGTGGTTATTGCTGGGATTTTCGCTTCCTTCTTTTCCATGCTGATTATTTTGGTTGCAGACATAGCTCCTGCTATTGACAACTCTCCAGTTGATAATACTATTTTTTCTAAAGTTTTTGGACTGTCTCCATTAGCCGTTTTGGCTTCCATGGTCGCCTATTTATGTGCACAATTTATAGACATTCGAATCTTTCACTTTTGGAAGAAAAAAACACAGGGTAAACATTTATGGCTACGGAACAATTTCTCTACATTTACTTCCCAATTTATAGACACATTTACTGTACTATTTTTACTCTGCACTTTCAACGTGTTGCCTTGGGATATTTTTTATAGTTTATTACTCAGCGGATTCTTATTTAAGATTACCATTGCACTTTTAGACACGCCTATTTTATATGGAATCGTATTCTTATTTCGAAAAAAATTCAACTTAAAAGTCGGAGAAGAAATAACAGACTAAATTTTGCCTCTTTTCTGTAAAGTTCCCATCATTTATCCGTCTATATTCTCAGATAAAATATCTGTAATGAAAAAAACATCAGTAAAAAGAAGGTGTTTCTTTCTAAAATATTTGACTGGTTCAAAAGTGATTTTATTAAAAACGGCTCTTTAATTAACTTTCTAAACTCCTATTCAGAGATAAAAATTAACAAAAAAGCCAAGGTTCGTTTCTTAGATTACGACTGGGGTTTAAATGGAAAGTAGTTCTTGTTAGATTCTTATAAATAAACAAAACTTCTCGATACAATTTTTCGTAATTTTATCACGAAAAATCACCTACCTGCGTCAAGCAGGTTCGAAGAGACACTAAAATTAAACAAATGTCAAAAACATATTACGACCCCGCCGATTTACGGAAGTTTGGGAAAATTACAGAATGGAGCGAAGAATTGGGAACTAAATTTTTCAATTACTACGGAAAAGTATTTGAAGAAGGCGCTTTAACAGCCCGAGAAAAATCGTTAATTGCTTTGGCAGTTGCACATACCGAACAGTGTCCGTATTGCATTGATGCCTATACAAAAGATGGCTTACAACGCGGAATTACCAAAGAAGAAATGATGGAAGCTGTTCATGTTGGAGCTGCTATAAAAAGTGGCGCAACACTGGTTCACAGTGTTCAAATGATGAACAAAGTAAACAAATTGGAAATGTAAGCAGGCTGTTCATTTTGCTTTGCAAAATTTTTACAGCTCGCTTATTCCAACGAAAGTTGGAATCTCATTTTAACAATCTGAGAGCACAAACTGTTTACAGTTTGCTTATCCTGAGCGTACCTGTCTGTCGGCAGACAGGGCCGAAGGATATTATTCTTAAAAAACAACATGCTTAAAAAATCTCTTTTAGCAAGAAATAACGATTTGGCCAATACGCAACGTCAGTTAGAAATTTTATCTAACGGAATTTTCGCGAATGGAGAATTGCCAACCTTTGCAACAAAAATAAAAGAAACCCATCAGTTTCCTTTACGTCCTAAAAAGCTAGAAATCTTACAGATTAATTTAGGGTATATGTGCAACCAAGTGTGTGCCCATTGTCATGTTGATGCGGGTCCAGACCGTAAAGAAATCATGACCAAAGAAACCATGCAGCAATGTTTGGATGTAATCAAAAAAACAGCAGCACACACCTTAGATTTAACCGGTGGAGCTCCAGAAATGAACCCCAATTTTCGTTGGTTTGTTGAAGAAGCTTCTAAAGCTGGAATCAACGATTTTATTGTTCGTTCTAATTTAACCATCATCCGGGCAAATAAAAAATACCACGATTTACCCGAGTTTTTTAAAAAACACAAGGTACATGTAGTGTCTTCAATGCCGCATTGGACTCGTGGAAAAACAGACAAACAACGTGGAGAAGGCGTTTTTGACAAATCGATTAAAGCACTGCAAGAATTAAATGCTGTAGGTTACGGAATGCCCAATAGCAATTTAAAATTGGACTTGGTATACAATCCTTCTGGAGCATTTTTACCAGGAGATCAATTGGCTTTAGAAAACGATTTTAAAAAAGCATTGAAAGAAGATTTTAATATTGATTTTCACAGTTTGTTTGCCATTACCAATTTACCAATTAGTCGATTTTTAGATTACCTGATTGCTTCAGAAAATTACGAGGACTATATGATTTCTTTAATCGAAGCATACAATCCAGCTACCGTAGGAAATGTGATGTGTACCAATACAATTTCTGTTAGTTGGGATGGCTGGTTGTATGATTGCGATTTCAATCAGATGTTACATCTAAAAGTAGCCAGTACTATCAAACATATTTCTGACTACAACGAAGAAATCTTACAAGATAGAAACATCATCATCAACCAACATTGCTATGGCTGTACGGCTGGCGCAGGAAGTAGTTGCCAAGGAGTGGTTGCCAATTAAAAGTTGAGATCAGATGAAAAAGAGAGAAGAGAGAAAAGAGAAAAGAGAAGAGACACATGAACTACTGTTTGTGTTTGTTCGAAATCCCGAATTGGAAAAAGTAAAAACCCGTTTAGCAGCATCTGTTGGAGATGAAACCGCCTTGGCGATTTATAAATTCTTATTAGCACATACACAAAAAGTAACTCAACAGCTACCTTGTGACAAGGCTGTTTATTATTCTGTTAAGATAAGAGAACATGACATCTGGGATAAAAACACCTATCAAAAACACCAGCAAACAGGAACCCATTTAGGAAGTAGAATGCAACATGCATTTCTAGATTCTTTTAAGAATGGCTATGAAAAAGCAGTTATCATTGGTAGCGATTTACCCGATTTAGAAGAGCGACATATTTTGGAAGCGTTTCAGCAATTAAACACCAATGATGTTGTATTGGGACCTGCAAAAGATGGTGGCTATTATTTACTTGGGATGAAAAAATTGCATTCAGACATCTTTCAAAATAAAAAATGGGGAACGGCATCCGTTAGAGAAGAAACATTAAAAGACTTAGAGAAAGTTGCCGTACATTTGTTAGAAGAATTAAATGATGTTGATGTACTCGAAGACATTAAAAACCATCCTTCTTTTGAACAATTTTTGAAGTAGACCATGAAAAAACAGCAGTTAGAAAAAACAACCCAATTTTTACAATCCTACGGAATTACACACCCAGAAATAGGCATTGTATTAGGGACAGGATTGGGGAAATTAGTTGACGAAATTGATATTGAACAAGAAATTCCATACGCTGAGATTCCTCATTTTCCAGAAGCAACGGTAGAGTTCCATTCAGGAAAACTTATTTATGGCACCTTGGCAGGAAAAAAAGTGCTGGTCATGGCTGGGCGCTTTCACCTCTACGAAGGCTACAATCTTTGGGAAGTTACCTACGGAATTAGAACGATGCATCAATTGGGAATTACAACATTACTAGTTTCTAATGCTGCGGGAGCCATCAACCTAAATTTCAAAAAAGGAGATCTTATGTTGATTGACGACCATATCAATTTACAAGGAAGTTCGCCATTAGCATTTAAAGGCGCCAATACTTTTGGACCTATTTTTGCCGACATGTTAGAACCGTATTCTAAAAAATTAAATCAACAATTGAAAGCTATTGCAACAGAACACGACATAGAGTTGAAAGAAGGCATATATGCCAGTGTAGTAGGTCCGCAATTAGAAACTAGAGCCGAATATAGAATGTTGCAACTATTAGAAGTGGATGCTGTTGGAATGAGCACCGTTCCCGAAATAATTGTAGCAAAACAATTAGACTTACCTGCCGCTGCTATTTCTGTGTTAACGGACGAATGTGATCCGAAAAACCTACAACCGGTAAATATCGAAGAGATTATTTTGGTTGCAGGAAAATCAGAGCCAAAAATGATCACATTATTTAAAGAATTAATTCAGGTTATTGGATAGTTAGATTATAAGATCTTTAGAAATAATTTTTCCATAAACCCTGACACACATATTAAAAGTAAAATCGTCTAGCATCTAAAAGCGAAGCGGTCTAATATCTAGAAATCTAATAAAACATGAGTTACTTAGAAACAACCCACAATGTATATAAAGAAGCAGCCTTGACTCCAGATGTAGGATTATGCTGTACCACAAATCCAATTTGGGAACTCCCAGGATTGAAGATTCCTCGCATCATGCAAGAAATGAATTATGGTTGTGGAAGCACGGTACACGCACGAGATTTAACCAACAACCCAAAGATGTTGTATGTAGGCGTTGGTGGCGGTATGGAGTTGTTGCAATTTTCGTATTTCAATCGTCAAAAAGGAGGCGTTATTGGGTTGGATGTTGTGGATGAAATGCTAGAGGCTTCTCGTAAAAATTTTATGATTGCTGAAGAGCAAAATCCGTGGTTTAAAAGTGAATTTGTAGACTTGAAAAAAGGAGATGCTATGAATTTACCTATTGAAGATAATTCGATTGATGTGGCCGCTCAAAATTGCCTGTTCAATATTTTTAAGTCTGATGATTTGAAACAAGCCATTGCAGAAATGTACCGCGTTTTAAAACCACACGGACGTTTGGTGATGAGCGATCCTACTTGTGAACAACCGATGAATGATGAATTACGCAACGATGAAAGACTAAGAGCCTTGTGTTTAAGCGGAAGCTTATCTATTGCAGACTACGTAAAAGCATTGACAGATGCTGGCTTTGGAACCATTGAAATTAGAGCTAGAAAACCCTATCGAATTTTAGATCCTAAGAACTACCCTACCGATGAATTGATTTATATCGAGTCCATTGAAGTGGCCGCCATTAAAGACCCAATGCCTGAAGATGGCCCGTGTGTTTTTACAGGAAAAGCAGCCATTTATTTTGGTGATGAAGATTATTTTGACGACAAAAAAGGACATGTTTTATTAAAAAATCAACCGATCGCTATTTGTGATAAAACAGCGGGTGATTTACAAGCTTTAGGAAGAGACGATATTTACTTTTCAGAATCTACCTTCCACTATGATGGTGGTGGCTGTTGTTAAACAGTGTTGTTTTATTTCTAAAATACTGTCCAATTTCAAAGGTCAATCTCCTTTTTTCAACAACTTAGAAGGTGTATATAATTTGAGATTGCTTTCATCTTTTTTGTCTTCTTGAGAAAAGCCTTGTGTAACTAATAACAATCCTACAATTGCACATAATGTTTGTATTCTTCTTTTCTTAAAATAGGGATTAAAGGAATGAGTGTTTCAAACAATTTAAATTTCAGTCTTTCTTTTATTGCGTTACTTACAGAAAATATTTGTAACTATTTATTTGTAACGATTCTAAATTATATGCTCTATTTAAGTTTGTAACTTCCCATGCGACGAAACAGCCGACAACAATCAACTTATGGAACACATTGTTATTATAGGAAATGGAATTTCTGGCGTTACTGCGGCAAGACATATCCGAAAACTGTCTGACAAAAAAATCACCATTATTTCTGGAGAATCAGAGTTCTTTTTTTCTCGTACAGCACTCATGTATGTATATATGGGACATCAAAAATTTGAACATATACATCCATATGAACCTTGGTTTTGGAAAAAGAACAACATCCATCTTAAAAAAAGTTGGATTTCTAACATAGATACTTCATCCAAAAAACTTATATGTAGCAATGGAGAAACCATCATCTATGACAAATTGATCATTGCAACAGGTTCGAAGCCAAACAAATTTGGATGGCCTGGACAAGATTTAAAAGGGGTGATGGGAATGTATCACAAACAAGATCTTGAAAGTTTAGAAACATATGCACCAGATAATAAAACCTGTAAACGTGCCGTAATTGTTGGAGGTGGCCTGATTGGAATTGAACTCGCAGAAATGCTACACAGCAGAAACATTCCCGTTACTTTTTTAGTACGTGAAAACAGCTTTTGGGATGGTGTTTTACCCAAAGAAGAATCAGCAATGCTCAATCAAGAAATTAGAGACCATCATATCGATTTGCGTTTGGGCGTCAATTTAAAAGAAATTATCGCTGACGAGAATGGCAAAGTGAAATCTATTATAATTGCAGAAACTGGGGAAGAAATTGAATGCGATGTTGTTGGATTGACAGCGGGTGTTTCTCCAAATATTGAGGTTGTGAAAAATTCTGGAATTGAGACTGGAAGAGGTATAAAAGTCAACCGTTTTTTAGAAACCAATAGCAAAGACATTTATGCAATTGGAGACTGTGCAGAACAGCATGAAGCCATTGGCCAAAGAAGACCTATTGAAGCGGTTTGGTATACAGGGCGAATGATGGGAGAAACGATTGCCCAAACAATTTGTGACAACAAAATTGAATACAAACCAGGACACTGGTTCAATTCTGCCAAGTTTTTTGAGATTGAATACCAAACCTATGGATGGGTTTGGGCGCAACCAAAAGAACATGAAGCTCGGTTTTACTGGGAACACAAAGAGGGCAAAAAGTGTATTCACATAAATTATGATAAAAATACCCGACAATTTATTGGCATCAATACCTTCGGAATTAGAATGCGTCATGAATTTTTTAACAAGGTTTTAAACGAAAAACGCTCCATAGATTATGTGTTAGAACATCTAGCCGATGCCAATTTTGATCCAGAGTTCTACACCTTACACGAGCCTGAAATTTTAGCAAAATTCAACAAAGAAAACAACACAAATATTCAATTAAAAAAGAAGAGCTGGAAACGAATTTTTAGCATTTAATCTATGAAACTACTCCAAAACATCGGCTTGAGTTTGTTCTTAACTGGACTTGCCATATTTATAACACTCCTCTTTTTAGGGAAGTATGAAGTATCTTCTGAACTATTTAAACAAACGATCAGCAATAAAAATATCAAAAGTGAACTTTTTATAGCTGACATAAATTCGAACGTAGTTGGAAAACAATTCACCAACCCTTTTGCCTTTTCTTTGGTGATTACCTCCGCTTTAAAAAATGCAAATACCATTCACAAACAACACGGCGAATGGGATAAGGTTGTTTGGGAAAAACCACATAGCTTTTCTTATCAGCTGGCAAAAAATGCAGGCACAGGTTTGGTCAAAGAAAACAAAGGGCTGTTTTGGTTCTTAACCTTCGGCTTGGGAATTATTGGCGCCTTACTTTTTATCATTCCAACTGTAATTACTTTAGGTCCTGCAGGAATTAAAAACAATGGTGTATTTTTAAACGCAGCCACAAATCGTGGTTGGATCGGCTGGCTAGTATTTATTTTTTTGGTGAGCTTTTATCTGCTCTTGTATTTTGCGCCAGATTATATTGTAAACTGGACCTATATTGTAGACCCAATTAGTCAACAATTAAGCGGTCATTTAGCAAGTCAATGGTTTTTATATGGGTTTTTATATTGTACTGTCATGTCAGTTATGGCGGTAAGAATGTATATCAAATACCGCCATAACAAGTATCAAATTTTACGTACAACCTCGGTATTGTTTTTTCAAATTGTATTTGCCTTTCTAATTCCCGAAATTTTGGTTCGCTTTGAAAAACCTTGGTACGACTTTAAAAATGCCTTTCCTCTGGATTATGATTTCTTTTTTAAATGGAATTTAGACGAATTGATTTCCAGCGGAGGGTTTGGGCTGTTTATTTTAGTTTGGGGAATCGTTTTAACCCTTGTAATTGTTCCAGTAATGGTGTATTTCTTCGGAAAACGATGGTACTGTTCTTGGGTTTGTGGTTGTGGAGGCTTGGCAGAAACCTTGGGAGATCCCTACAGACAATTGTCTGACAAAACATTAAAAGTTTGGAAATTTGAACGCTGGATTGTTCATGGGGTTTTGGTCTTTGCATTGCTGATGACAGGACTCACATTGTACTCCTATTTCTCTGGAGTACAAGAGACATTGGGCATTAAAACTCAAACCATTCAAGATGTCTACGGCTTTTTAATCGGAGCTGTTTTTGCCGGAGTCATTGGCACAGGGTTTTATCCTATTTTCGGAAACAGAGTTTGGTGCCGTTTCGGCTGTCCACTAGCTGCTTATTTAGGAATTGTACAGCGTTTTAAATCTCGTTTTAGAATCACAACCAATGGTGGTCAATGTATTTCTTGCGGAAATTGCTCTACGTATTGCGAACAAGGAATTGACGTAAGAGCCTATGCACAAAAAGGCGAAAACATTGTGAGAGCAAGTTGTGTAGGCTGCGGAATCTGTGCTGCTGTTTGTCCACGTGGCGTACTAAAATTAGAAAACGGCCCAGAAAAAGGACGTATCAATCCTACAGAAATTTTATTAGGAAATGATATTGACCTATTAAAATTGATAAACGACAAATAATCCCGTTAGATTTAAAATAATGAACCCAATCGTAAAAGTTATTATTCCTGCATACAACGAGGAAGATTCTATCGCACCTGTAATTCTTGATATTCCTTCAATGGTAAACGAGGTTATTGTGATTAGCAATAACTCTACAGACAACACGGAGAAAAATGCGAAAAACGCAGGTGCTACGGTACTACAAGAAAACAGAAAAGGCTATGGATATGCTTGCTTGAAAGGAATGGATTATATCGCCAATCAAGAAGTAACTCCAGATATTGTTGTTTTTTTAGACGGAGATTATTCTGATTACCCAGAGCAATTGACAGAAATTATCGCACCTATTGTTCACGAAGATATTGATTTTGTGATTGGGTCTAGAGTAAAAAAACTCAGAGAAAAAGGAGCTGTAACACCACAACAAATTTTCGGAAATTGGTTGGCTTGTTTTTTAATGAAACTCTTTTTTAAAGCAAGATTCACAGATTTAGGACCTTTTAGAGCCATCAAATATCACAAGTTACTTGCGCTAAAGATGGAAGATAAAACCTATGGATGGACTGTAGAAATGCAACTAAAGGCATTAAAGCAACAGCTCTCTTATGTAGAAATCCCTGTAAAGTATAGAAATAGAATTGGTATTTCTAAGGTTTCAGGTACTGTAAAAGGTAGTATCTTTGCAGGAATTAAGATTCTGGGTTGGATCTTTAAATACAGTTTGAAATAATGTTTGTTGAATATCTTATTATTGTCATTTACTCCATCGCATTGGTGTTGATTTTTATGTACTCTTTAGCGCAGTTAAACCTGCTTTACAATTATTTAAGTGCACAAAAAAAAGAGGACACCTCTCCCAAATTTGATCTTACAAAATCAGAAGAAATTCCGTTTGTAACCATACAACTTCCTGTTTATAATGAATTGTATGTTATGGAACGTTTGCTTGAAAATATTGTAAAACTAGACTATCCAACAAACAAATTAGAGTTTCAAGTGCTAGACGACTCTACCGATGAATCTGTTATTTCTACAGCAAAACAAATTAAAGAAATTCAAGAAACAGGCATCGACATTCAACACATCCGAAGAGAAAATCGACAAGGGTTTAAAGCCGGAGCGCTAAAAGAAGGGTTGAAAATTGCCAAGGGCGAATTTATCGCCATTTTTGATGCTGATTTTTTACCAGAAAAAAACTGGCTACTAGAAACCATTCCCTATTTCAAAGACCCAGAAATTGGCGTTGTACAAACTCGCTGGGGACATATCAACAGAAACTATTCTACACTTACTAAAATTCAGGCATTTGCACTAGATGCGCATTTCACTTTGGAACAAGTTGGTAGAAATAGCAAAGGGCATTTTATCAATTTTAATGGAACTGCAGGAGTTTGGCGAAAAGAATGTATTTATGACGCAGGAAATTGGGAAGGTGACACCTTAACCGAAGACCTAGACCTAAGTTATCGAGCGCAACTTAAAAACTGGAAATTCAAATACCTAGAAAACATTATTACTCCCGCTGAATTACCTGTAGTAATCAGTGCAGCAAGAACACAACAATTTCGCTGGAACAAAGGAGGTGCCGAAAATTTTCAGAAGATGGCAAAACGAGTTGTTTCAAGCGACCAGTTATCTTTTAAATCTAAAATTCATGGCATTTTACATTTGTTAAACAGTTCGATGTTTTTGAATGTTTTGATTGTAGGAATTTTAAGTATTCCGATGTTGTATATCAAAAATGAATACGAACATTTGAAACCTTATTTTTACATGATGAGTTTCTTTGTGATCAGCTCTCTAATTTTCTTTATTTGCTATTGGCATATGTACAAAAATAGCTATGGTGGTGGATTTAAAAACTTTATCCGTTATATTGGCACATTTTTTACGTTTTTCTCAATAGCAATGGGCTTCTCTTTGCACAATACTATTGCAGTGCTTGAAGGTCATTTTGGAAAGAAAAGTGAATTTGTCCGAACGCCAAAGTTCAATATCAAAACGTTAAAAGATGGTTGGAAAAACAACAAGTACATCCGTAAAAAACCATCACCACATGTAATTCTAGAAGGGCTGTTAACCTTGTACTTTATCTTCGGAATGTACAGCGCTTTTATTGTTGGAAATCAAGGAGGAGACTTTGGACTCTTTCCTTTTCATTTGATGTTATCTATAGGATTTGGCTATGTTTTTTATAAGTCAATTTTTTCAAAAGCCTAATGGTTTTCGGTAAGCGAAACCATAGCGCTATACTCCTTTCTTTAGGCTGTGTTGCTGCTTATTTTGTATTCGCTTATTTTTTAGAAAGAACCGAATTTTACAAACTCCTATTGCTATGGATTGGATTGTTCACTGGTAGCTATTTTTTAATTCAGAAGCTACAACACCATATTGCTTTTTTGATAGGAATTTCGATACTCTTCAAATTGGTGTTTTTGTTTTCCATTCCCAATTTATCACAAGACTTTTACCGATTTATTTGGGATGGTCGGATGCTTTTTGAAGGATTCAATCCATATACCTCACTCCCGCAAACTTTTATGGAGCAACAACAATATCCTGTAAACCAAGCTGTAGAACTATACACAGGAATGGGTGACATGAACGGGAGTCATTATACCAATTACCCACCCATCAATCAATTGTGTTTTTATATCGCTGCGCTAATTGCAAACAAAAGCATCTTAGGATCTGTCATTGTACTGCGAATGATTATCATTCTAGCGGATGTTGGAATTCTCTATTTCGGAAAAAAACTCTTAGAAAAATTAAACATTCCTGTACATCACATCTTTTGGTATGCATTGAATCCGTTTATTATCATCGAACTTACAGGCAACTTACATTTTGAACCTGTTATGTTGTTCTTTTTAGTTTGGGGTCTGTACAAACTACAGCAACAAAAATGGGTTTGGGCAGCTATTTTAATAGCGTGTGCTGTTTCTGTAAAGTTAATTCCATTGTTATTTTTACCGCTGTTTTATCAGTGGTTTATCAAACAGGAAAATCATGACAGAAACGCTACAAAACGCCTAGGATTGCTGAAATTGACGGGTTTTTATGCAATTATTATATCCACAACCCTCCTTTTATTCCTTCCATTTTATTCTGAAACCTTACTAGACAATTATAGTAGTTCTGTTGGATTGTGGTTTACCAATTTTGAATTCAATGCGAGTTTTTATTATGTCTTTAGAGAAATCGGAACGCTGTTTAGAGGTTGGAATGAAATTGCCATCATCGGAAAAATACTACCTATTCTGACAGTGCTATTTTTAGGAATTCTTACCTTTTTCAGAAAAAACAGCAGCACTAAACAGTTGATCACTGCCATGCTCTTCGGATTGTCTTTTTATTATTTCACCTCTACAACCATGCATCCGTGGTATTTGGCAAGCTTAGTGATTTTATCCATTTTTACCAACTACCGATTTCCGATAGTATGGAGTTTTGTAATTGTATTAAGTTATAGCGCCTACGCAAACGACTCTTTTAAAGAGAACCTATGGTTTGTTGGACTTGAATATTTGATTGTTTACGGCTTTTTGATTTGGGAGCTTTTTACAAGACCTAAAAAAGAAATCGAGATATAATCATTTTTTACCGAATCTTGTTTCATGTATTTTTCGTAATTTGGGAGTCTATTCCTTTTTTATGAAAAAACTTACCATTAAAGACATTGCCAATGAATTCAGCGTTTCGATATCCACCGTTTCTAAAGCGCTTAATGACAGCTATGAAATTAGCGTAAGCACCAAAGAAAAAATCCAAAAATACGCAAAGGAACACAACTACAGACCAAACTTTAATGCGTTGAGTTTAAAGAATCGGAAAACAAAAACAATTGGAATCATCATTCCGAATATGTTGAATTACTTTTTCGCACAAGTGTTTAAAGGCATTGAAAAAACGGCAAATGCACACGGATATAAAATAATTACCTGTATTTCTAATGAATCTTTTGATAAAGAAGTAGAAACTATGGAAATGCTATCAAACGGAAGTATTGACGGCTTGCTACTATCTATTGCAAAAGAAACCGAATTGAAAAAAGACTTTAAACATTTTGAGGACACGATAGAACAAGGAACTCCTATTGTAATGTTTGACAGAATTGCAGAAGAAATTAATTGCGACAAAGTAATTACAGATGATTTTGAAGGCGCTTTTAACACCGTAAAACACCTCTCTAAAACAGGATGTAAAAACATTGCTTTTATTTCTACCATTAGTGATTTGAATATCGGAAAACAACGATATCTCGGCTATTTAAAAGGACTGGAACATGAAGGGATTCCTGTAAACAAGAATTTGATTGTCAATATTTTTGAAAAAGACTATAAAAAATATGAAGACATTTTAAGTCCTATTTTCAAAAAAAACAAGATTGACAGTGTGTTAACAACTGGAGAATCTTCTGCCGTTGCTGCAATGAAAACAGCCATTAAAATCGGACACAAAGTGCCTCTAAACTTTTCTGTAATTGCTTTTTCAAACGGAATTTTAGCCAGACATTCTAGCCCAAAAATGACCACGGTAAGTCAACATGGAGAATTGATGGGAGAAACCGCTACAGAAATGCTCATTCAGCAATTAGAAAATAAGGACGAAAAAAGAAAATTTAAAACCAAAATCATTAAAACAGATTTAGTAGAACGCAACTCTACAAAGCTCGCCATACCGAATGCGCATTAACTAACATTTACACGAACGACCAAGCCTTCATTGGATCGTATATTAAAAACAGTGTTGTCTTCAAAAATTAAATATTGCCCTTTAATCCCTTTTAATTTCCCTGAATAATTAGGCGTTTTCAACAGGTTCAAACTTTTTACTTTTTCTGGAACTTTTAAAACCGGAAAATTCAATTCCGTGACATGGGTATCATTCTCCACAAAATAACGCCGAACTTCATCCGGAATAAATTCAGACAATTGCTGTTTTACCGCAGCCAAATCTGCATCATTATCAATGTTTTGTAACATTTTACGCCAATTGGTTTTATCAGCAATATGTTCTTTTAAAGCCACCTCGGTAATTCCTGCTAAATAGCGATTCGGAACCTCAACAAACACAAGAGCTTTTTCCGCTCCTTGATCTATCCAACGTGTTGGAACTTGTCCTTTTCTAGTAACACCAACTTTTACATTGCTAGAAAAAGCCAAATAGACAATATGAGGTTTCAACTGCATTTCTTTTTCATAGTTCAAATCTCGGTCTTCAATCCCTAAGTGAGCAGTACTCAATTCAGGACGCATAATCCAATCTCCTGCATTCGGAATCTCAAAAAAGCAACTTTTACAAAATCCTTGTCGATAAATTTCTTTCTCTAAATGGCAATTCAAACACTCATAGCTTACAAAGGAAATTTCAATTGTTTTGTCCAACAATTGGTTCATATGTAAGAAATCTGTCCCCAATTCTAAATAATAGTGAACTTGCTCTAAATTCTCTGTGGGCATTTTTTTTAAAACTCCTTGATACGTCATTCAAAAGATTTTAGTATTTTTAACTCCAAACAAACTTACTAAATTCTATGCCGTTTCCATTAGTCAATTCTATCATTTCTTGGTTTTTAAAAAAACGAAAGCACCAAATAGAGTTGTTTCTAAAGTATCCTATTGATGTGCAACAAGAATTGTTATTGCGATTGTTAGACATTGCTAAAAACACAGAACTCGGTAAAACCCTGAAGTTTTCTACCATTAAAGACTATACCGATTTTACCGACAACGTACCCATTCAACAATATGAAAGTATTGAGCCTTGGATTGAACGATGTAGAAAAGGCGAGCAGAATTTGTTTTGGCCAACAGACATCAAATGGTTTGCAAAATCTAGCGGAACCACCAATGCCAAAAGCAAATTTATTCCTGTAAGTGATGAAGCCATCGAATATTGTCACATGAAAGCAGGCAAAGACATGTTGTGCTTATACATTAACAACAATGAAAAAACTCAACTGTTTACTGGAAAAAGTTTGCGCTTAGGTGGTAGCTCTGCAATGTATAAAGAAAATAATTCCTATTTCGGAGATTTATCAGCAATTATTATTGAGAACATGCCTTTTTGGGCAGATTTCAGCTCTGCACCAAGTCAAGAAACAGCATTGATGAGCGAATGGAAAACTAAAATGGAAGCGATTATTGATGAAACTATTAACGAAGACATCACAAGTCTAGTTGGTGTTCCTTCTTGGATGTTGGTGTTGTTACATCGTGTATTAGAGAAGACAGGAAAAGAGACTATTTTGGACGTTTGGCCAAATTTAGAAGTCTATTTTCATGGAGGCATCAACTTTAGCCCTTATAGAGAGCAATTCGAAAAACTGATTCCAAAAAAAGAGTTCAAATACTACGAAACCTACAATGCATCGGAAGGTTTTTTTGCCATTCAAGATCAAAATAACGCTGATGATTTACTGTTAATGTTGGATTATGGGGTTTTCTACGAGTTTATTCCGATGGCAACATACAAAGGAGAAAGCTCTACGGCGATTCCAATTTCTGAAGTAAAAAAGAACACCAATTATGCCATTATTATTACAACCAATAGTGGTTTGTGGCGCTATCTAATTGGAGATACGGTAAAATTTACGTCGCTAGACCCCTATCGCATCAAAATCACAGGACGCACCAAACACTTTATCAATGTTTTTGGTGAAGAACTGATTATAGAAAATGCAGAAGACGCCTTAAAAAAGGCCTGTAAAAAAACCAACGCAACCATTACCGATTATACTGTTGGCCCTATTTTTATGGCCGAATCTCAAAAAGGCGGACATGAATGGATTATTGAGTTTAAAAAAGCTCCAAAAAATTTAGAATATTTTACGGAGTTATTAGACAATGCGTTAAAAGCCATCAATTCAGATTATGAAGCCAAACGCTATCGAAACATGACCTTGGCAATGCCAACAATACACCAAGCCAAACAAGGCTTGTTTTATACATGGCTAAACGAAAAAGGGAAACTGGGGGGGCAACACAAAGTACCAAGACTCTCCAATACACGTGATTTTGTAGAAGAGCTGTTGCGGTTGTAAAATACTAGTCTTATTTGAAATGTATTGTTTATTCTGTTGATCAAATTTTCCGTTCCACCACATAATTAATCATTTGAAGTAATGAGCTTTTATAGGTAGAGCTTGGGTAGTTTTCTAAAATTGCCAAGGCTTTGTTTTTATAATCGTGCATTTTAACCGTGGCATATTCCATGCCGCCATGTTCTTTTACAAAGGCAATCACCTCTTTGACTCGTTTTTTGTCGGTATTGTGTTTTTTAACAGCGTTGATCAACCATTTCTTCTCTTTTTCAGAACAGGTATTTAAGGTATAAATTAGAGGCAATGTCATCTTTTGCTCTTTGATGTCAATTCCGGTGGGCTTGCCAATTTTAGCGTCCGTATAATCGAACAAATCATCTTTTATTTGAAACGCCATTCCAATATATTCTCCAAACTTCCGCATTTGTTGTACGGTATCTTGATTGGCGCCTACAGATGCCGCTCCAATTCCACAACAAGCCGAAATTAACGTGGCTGTTTTTTGTCGGATAATTTCAAAATAAATGGCTTCTGTAATGTCGAGTTTTCGTGCTTTTTCAATCTGTAACAATTCGCCCTCACTCATTTCTCGCACAGCGATAGAAATCAATTTTAGCAAATCAAAATCTTCATTATCAATAGAAAGCAACAAGCCTTTAGACAGCAGGAAGTCACCTACCAACACCGCAATTTTATTTTTCCAAAGCGCATTGATCGAAAAGAAGCCTCTACGGCGGTTGCTATCATCTACCACATCATCATGCACCAAGGTTGCGGTATGAATGAGTTCTACCACAGCAGCACCGCGATAGGTTCGTTCATCAAAACCTCCGTCAGAAACCATTTTTGCGACTAAAAAAATAAACATCGGACGCATTTGCTTTCCTTTTCTTCGGACAATATAATAGGTAATTCTGTTCAACAACGGAACTTTAGACAACATAGAATCTTTGAATTTCTTCTCAAAGAGTTCCATCTCATTTTCAATGGGGAGTTTTATCTGTGCTACGGTTTTCATTGGGCTACCAAAAGTAAGAAAATTATCTCGGTAATTATCGGGACGTAAGAATCATTTGTCTTTACGACTTATTCGCCAATTGTCCACAAGCAGCATCAATATCCTTACCTCTACTTCTGCGTACATTCACAATAATATCATTCATTTCTAAATTAGAGATATAATTGTTAATTGTTTGCGGGCTTGCTTGCTGAAATTCTTCATCACCAATAGGATTGTATTCAATCAAATTGACTTTACAAGGAACGTATTTACAGAATTTTACCAAGGCTTCAATATCTTCTTTCCGGTCGTTGATGCCGCCCCAAACAATGTATTCGTAGGTAATTCTTCGTTGTGTTTTCTCGTACCAATATTCTAACGATTCTTTCAAGTCTTTCAAAGGAAACGTTGCGTTGAACGGCATAATAGAAGTCCGCACCTCGTCGATTGCTGAGTGCAATGAAACTGCCAAATTGAATTTCACTTCATCATCGGCCATTTTTTTGATGATTTTTGGAACTCCCGAAGTGGAAACGGTAATTCGTTTTGGAGACATTCCCAAGCCTTCTGGTGATGTAATTTTCTCTATCGATTTAATCACATTGTTGTAATTCATCAAAGGCTCTCCCATTCCCATAAAAACAATGTTCGATAATTTACGATTGTAGTACAACAAGCTTTCTTTGTTGATGGCAGCAACTTGGTCATAAATTTCATCTGGATTCAGGTTTCGCATGCGTTTTAAGCGAGATGTAGCGCAAAACTTACAATCCAAACTACAACCTACTTGACTAGAAACACAAGCAGTTGTTCTGGTATCCGTAGGAATCAATACCGATTCTACAATCAATCCATCGTGTAATCGAACGGCATTTTTTACCGTTCCGTCTTTACTTCGTTGCATCGAATCTACCTCTATATGGTTGATGACAAAGTTTTCTTCCAACATTTCTCGTGTTGCTTTAGACACATTGGTCATGTCATCAAAAGAATGCGCAGATTTACTCCACAGCCATTCATACACCTGATTTCCACGAAAGGCTTTATCGCCATTCGCTTCAAAAAAATCTCGTAATTGCTCTTTTGATAAAGCGCGTATGTCTTTCTTTTTGGGTTTCATCTTCTGCAAAAATACACAAAACCTCACAAGAAATACTGAATTAAGTTCAGCACATGCTTGTGAGGCTTGTTTGTCTTATTATAATTCGGTTTTAGATAATCAACATAGCATCTCCATACGAAGAGAAGTTGTATTTTTCTTTTACGGCAACTTTATATGCTTCCATCACAAAATCATATCCAGCAAAGGCTGCTGCTTGCATTAACAAGGTAGATTTTGATTTATGAAAATTGGTAATCATACAATTGGCAATTCTAAATTCATGAGGAGGAAAAATAAATGTATGCGTCCATCCTTCAAAATTATTCATTTTTCCACTTGCAGAAACTGAAGACTCTAGGGTACGCATTACTGTGGTGCCAACAGCGCAAATTCTTTTCTTACTTGCCATGGCTTCATTAATTCTTGCAGCTGTTTCTACAGAAATATTAATTTTTTCGGAATCCATTTTATGTTTCGATAAATCTTCTACCTCAACAGAGCTAAATGTACCTAATCCAACATGCAATGTTACTTCAGGAAAATCGATTCCTTTGATCTCTAAACGTCTCATTAAATGCTTCGAAAAGTGCAATCCTGCAGCGGGTGCTGCAACGGCTCCTTCATGTTTTGCATAAATGGTTTGAAAACGTTCTGCATCTGATTCTTCTACCTCTCTTTCAAATTCTTTTGGCAAAGGAGTTTCTCCCAATTCTAATAATTTCTCTCTAAATTCTTCATAAGAACCATCATATAAGAAACGTAACGTTCTTCCTCTAGAAGTGGTATTGTCAATTACTTCTGCAACCAAGCTGTTATCTTCTCCAAAAAATAATTTGTTTCCAATTCTAATTTTACGAGCAGGATCTACCAAAACATCCCACAATCTATTTTCTGCATTTAGTTCTCTCAACAAAAAGACTTCAATGCGTGCACCAGTTTTTTCTTTATTTCCAAACATTCTTGCAGGAAACACTTTTGTATTGTTTAAAACCATGATATCTCCTTCGTCAAAATAGTCGATAAGATCTTTAAATAGTTTGTGCTCAATAGTTTGTTCTTTCCTATTCAACACCATTAAACGTGCTTCATCTCTATGCTCAGATGGATATTTTGCTAATAACTCTTCTGGCAATTCAATATTAAAATGCGATAATTTCATATGATTATTTTTCTAAGAATGCTGGCAAATATACAACATCGAGATAGGCGTTGTCAAGTGTTTTGCTGATTAATTTATTTGAAAACCAATCTGTTGCAAATCTTTCCAAAAATCACGATACGATTTTGTCACCACATCGGCTTCTAAAATATGGATGGGAACTTTCAATGCCAACGGTGCAAAAGCCATTGCCATTCTATGATCTTTATAGGTTTCTATAGAAACATTTGGTTGAATTTCCTGAGTTGGTTTCAGCTCTAAACTTTTGTCTGTTACAGAAATCGAAGCTCCTAATTTTGTCAACTCATTTTCTAAAGCAACCAATCGGTCTGTTTCTTTTATTTTCAACGTATGCAACCCCGATAGTGAACAAGCAACTCCCAAACCAAAACAAGTTACGGCAATTGTTTGCGCAATGTCTGGCGCATTTATCAAATCTAGCACTAACACTTTTTCGGCAACGGCACTTTCTTTTATTAACGTAATGGTGTTTTCTTCAAAAACAGTTGCAACACCAAAATGGGTGTACATTTCTGCCAAACAAGAATCTCCTTGAAGGCTGTCTTTTTTATAAGACGATAACTGTATTTTTGAGCCTATTTCACTCAACGCAACAATGCTATAAAAATAAGAAGCAGAACTCCAATCAGATTCAACAACGATGGTTTTCTTTGCTGAAGTTGTCTTTGGCTTTACCTGTATCAGTGCGCCTTCAAAAACAGCATCAATGTCTAACTTCTTTAACAAACTCAACGTCATATTGATATAGGGAACAGAAGTGATTTCTCCTAACAATTCAATTTCTAAACCATTTGGCAAACTCGAAGCAATTAGCAACAAGGCAGAAATATATTGACTACTCACATTTCCTTGAATTTGAACTGTGTTTTTTTGAAGTTGCTTTCCTTTTATTCTGACTGGTGGATACCCAACCTTGTCTTCATAAAAAATCTCTGCTCCTAACGCTTGCAAGGCTTCTACCAATATTTGCACCGGTCTGTTTTGCATTCTCTCAGAACCTGTAAGCACAACTTCTCTTCCTTCTTGAACAGAAAAATAAGCGATTAAAAAACGCATGGCGGTTCCGGCATGACCAATATCAACCAACGTGTCTTCTGTTGATAACGCATGTTGCAAATGTTGAGAATCATCTGAATCTGAACAATTTTCTATGTGTAAACCTTCCATTAGTTGCTGTAAAATCAACAACCTATTGGATTCACTTTTAGAACCTGAAATGGTGATTTCGGCATTGAATTTTGAATGCGGAGTGTTAAATTCTCTGTTAAATTGTAACTTCAATTGCGTGTGTATTTTTAGATTTCTTATCTTTCAAAATCAAAACGAATTAACCATGAAAAAACTTACCTTATTAGTCGTTTTACTTTTGATTTCTATCAACTACAAAGTTAACGCTCAAAAGAATACTACCAAATTTTCAGAAGAAAATTATAGCTCCATAAAATGGAGAAATATCGGCCCCTTTAGAGGAGGCAGAAGTGCTGCTGTTACTGGAGTTCAGGGCAAAGCTAATTTGTTTTATATGGGCGCAACCGGAGGTGGCCTTTGGAAAACTACTGATGCCGGAAATTCTTGGGCGAATATTTCTGATGGTTTCTTCGGAGGATCTGTTGGAGCTGTTGCTGTAAGCGAATGGGACAACAATGTAATTTATGTCGGAAACGGGGAAGTTACCATCCGTGGAAATGTCTCTTCTGGTGATGGGATTTGGAAATCTGTCAACGCAGGTAAAACATGGAAACATATGGGATTGCCAAACTCAAGGCATATTCCTAGAATAAAAATTCATCCAAAAAATGCTGACATTGTATATGCAGCAGTTCTTGGAGATCTCTATAAGTCTTCTGATGAACGTGGCGTTTACAAGTCTGAAAATGGTGGTGATACTTGGAAAAAAGTATTGTTCGTTAACAACAATGCAGGAGCCGTAGACCTAATTATCGATCCAAACAATGCACGAATTTTATATGCTACTACGTGGAATGTTCGAAGAACGCCTTATAGTTTATCAAGTGGCGGTAAAGGTTCTGCATTATGGAAAAGTACAGATGGTGGTGATACTTGGAAAAATATTTCAACAAACAAAGGGCTTCCTGATGGCGTTTGGGGAATTAGCGGTGTAACCGTTTCTCCTGTAAATTCTGATATTGTTTGGGCATTGATAGAAAATAAAAAAGGCGGTATTTATAAATCTTTAGACGCAGGTAAAACGTGGAAACTCATCAACAAAGAGCGAAAACTAAGACAACGTGCTTGGTACTATACCCGATTGTATGCTGATACCCAAGATGAAAATATTCTGTACGTTTTAAACGTACGGTATCATAAATCTACCGATGGAGGAAAAAGCTACAAGACCTTTAACGCTCCACATGGTGATCATCATGATTTATGGATTGCTCCAGAAGACAATCAACGGATGATTATTGGTGATGATGGTGGTGCTCAGGTTTCTTTTGATGCTGGAATCAATTGGAGTACCTACCACAATCAACCCACAGCTCAATTTTACAGAGTTACCACAGACAATCACTTTCCGTATCGTATTTATGGCGCACAGCAAGACAATTCTGCTATCAGAATCTCTCACAGAACTGGCGGACGGTTTATCACAGAAAAAGATTGGGAATCTACTGCTGGAGGAGAAAGCGCACATATTGCTGTAGATCCAGCAAATAACGACATTGTATATGGTGGAAGTTACGGTGGTTTTTTAACCAGAGTCAATCACAAAACAAAAGACATTAGAGCCATCAATGTTTGGCCAGATGACCCAATGGGACATGGTGCAGAAGATTTCAAATACCGTTTTCAATGGAACTTTCCAATTCTGTTTTCTCCACATCAAAAAAACAAATTATACGCAGCATCTAATCATTTACATGTTACCTATAATGAGGGAGAATCTTGGGAAGTTATCAGTCCAGATTTGACAAGAAACGATCCCAAAACGCTAAAATCTTCTGGAGGACCAATTACACAAGACAATACAGGAGTTGAATATTACGGAACTATTTTTGCCGTGGCTGAATCTCCATTAGAAGAAAATTTAATCTGGACAGGTTCTGATGATGGCTTGGTGCATTTGACAAGAGATGGGAAAACATGGAAAAATGTAACCCTTAAAAAAATGCCAGAATGGATGATGATCAATGCTATTGAGGTCAATCCGTTTCAAAAAGGAAGCGCGTATATTATTGGAACTCGATACAAATTAGGCGATTACAAGCCTTATATTTACAAGACTGTAAACTATGGTAAATCTTGGAAACTCATTGTAAATGGCATCGACAATGAAGCGTTTACAAGAGTTATGAGAACGGATCCGAAGCGCAAAGGATTGTTATATGCAGGAACAGAAAAAGGGATGTATGTTTCTTTTAACGATGGTAAAAATTGGCAGCCATTTCAATTGAATCTACCCATTGTTCCAATCACCGATTTAGCGGTAAAAAACGACAACTTAATTGCAGCAACTCAAGGACGTTCTTTTTGGATTGTTGATGATTTAACGCCTTTACATCAATTGACCACTGCTGCTGTAAAAGAAAAAACATTCCTATACAAGCCCAAAGCTAGTTATCAATTGGGTGGTGGCAATGGCAGAACTTCAAAAACTGCCGGAACCAATCATCCAGGAGGTGTTGCTATTCATTATTTGATTAAAGAATTCAACAAAAAAGATACGGTTACCTTGTCTTTTTATGACAATCAGAAAAAATTGATTCAAAAATTTAGTAACCATCCGAATACTAAAAAGAAGGAGCAGAAATTCACTTTAAAAAAAGGAAGTAATGTGTTTTATTGGAACATGATGTATCCATCCGCAGAAAAAGTAAAAGGCATGATTTTATGGTGGGCATCTTTAAGTGGCCCTGTGGCTTTACCAGGGAATTACACGGTTGAATTATCAGCAAATGGCATGACAAAATCATCGGGTTTTGAAATTTTAAAGAATCCTGTTTCTGAAACTTCTTTGGCAGACATGAAATCACAATTTGATTTTATCATGGAAATTAGAGATAAAGTTACCGAAATTCACAAAGCACTAAAAAATGTAACCAAAATCAAAAAACAAATTGGCGCTTTAAAAAGTTCTATTTCTGATAAAAAGAAACACAAAGAGTTGATTGATTTCGCAAATGGATTGTCTAAAAAATTGACAAAAATTGAAACTACTTTATACCAAACAAAGAGTAAAAGTAATCAAGATCCATTAAATTTCCCCATTCGGTTGAACAATAAATTGGCACATTTAAACTCCTTAACAAGAATGGGGAATTACAAGCCAACTCAGCAAGCAATTGCTTTTAAACATGAAATCACAAAAGAAATTGATGCGGAACTGAAGAAGCTTTACACCTTATTTACGGTTGATGTGAAAACACTCAACAAAAAAGTAAAAGACAGTCAAATTGATTTAATTCAATTGGATTAGTGTATTGACACTAAATCAAACTAAAAACCCTTCTAGTCACTAGAAGGGTTTTTAGTTTTGTATCGAGAACTGAATAATAATTATTTGGTGTTTTTAGCCGTCATCCAAAGTCCGTAGGCAACTGAAATTCCAATTTTATATCCGAAAAAAGGAATCCATTTTCCATCAGAAAAGTGAATTTCAATTACGGCACTAAAGTTTCCTGAAAAGATATCGCTCCAGCTGTACATAAATAGTGAAACAACGACTACTAAAATAAAAAAAGGAATGGCAACTTTGCTCACATTGGTACAAAATCCGGGTGATTTAATTTTTTCTAAAAAGGTCATTATTGTAGTTTTTTATTACCGAGATGTCTATCGTGATCACGCTTGGTTTTCAAGTCTAATTTTTTATCAAATGCCGCTTCTAAATCGATTCCTGTTTGGTTTGCTAAACACAACACCACAAACAACACATCTGCCAATTCTTCACCTAAATCTTTGTTTTTATCGCTTTCTTTTTCGCTTTGCTCGCCATATCTACGTGCAATAATTCGCGCTACTTCTCCAACTTCTTCTGTCAACTGCGCCATATTGGTCAACTCGTTAAAATAACGAACACCGTGTGTTTGAATCCACTCGTCGACTTGTGCTTGTGTACTTTTGATACCCATTTTGAAACTGATTTAAAATAGATCTCAAAGATAGGTTTTCTTTCTGCAAGTTTTTCTATGAAAAATATTTAGTTTGACACGTGATCCAAAGTCATAAAACGCTCTTACCTTAACATCCCCAAAAATTCATTTCTGTCAATTTCTCTAGCACCCAAACTTGCCAGATGTTCATTATACACTTGGCAATCGATGAGTTTGTAATCATAATGCTGTACCAAGTGAATAAACGCCAATTTAGACACATTACTCACCTTACTAAACATACTTTCTCCACAAAAAACCGATCCCAAATCAATGCCGTACAAACCGCCTACCAACTCTTTGTTCTCCCACACTTCTATAGATTTTGCGATTCCTTTTTTATGTAGATTGATGTAGGCTTGTTCCATATCATCGGTAATCCAAGTGCCAAATTCATCGGTGCGCTCAATATTTTTGCAGTTGTAAATCACTTCTTCAAAAGCCTTGTTTTCGGTAATTACAAATTCTTTTTTCCGAAGTACTTGCCGCATTGATTTGGTAATTTTCAATTCTTCTGGAAACAAGACCATTCTTTCAGGTGGGCAATACCAAACAATGGGTTCTCCTTCAGAAAACCAAGGAAAAATTCCGTTGTTGTAAGCATGCATTAGTCTTTCAACAGACAAGTCGCCACCCAAGGCAATAATCCCTTCATCAGAAGCTGTTTCAGCATCAGGAAACTCAATACTGTCTGTAAGCCAAATCATCCTCTTATTTTCTATCTTATTTCTTCAATTGCTAAAATAGCAAACATTTTAAGTACATTCGTACAACTAACTTCAAACATCTATGAAACCGCTCTTTTACCTTTCTATTTTAAGCCTCTTCTTTTTAGGGTGCAATGCCCCAAAAACTCAACAAAAACCAAACATCATCTATTTTTTAGCTGACGATTTGGGCTATGGAGATCTTGGTGTGTATGGACAAGAAAAAATTAAGACTCCAAATATAGACGCACTCGCCAAAAACGGAATATTGTTTACACAACACTATACAGGCGCTCCGGTTTGCGCTCCTGCTAGATATGTATTTCTAACGGGGAAACATACGGGACATGCTTTTATCAGAGGAAATGATGAATGGAGTGAACGAGGTGATGTTTGGGATTATGCAAAGGTGTTTGAAGACCCTAGTTTAGAAGGCCAACGTCCAATTCCCGCAGGAACAGTTACTTTAGGAACCGAATTAAAAAAGGCGGGATATACAACTAGTATTCTTGGAAAATGGGGGCTTGGCGCTCCTGCAACAGAAGGAATTCCTAGTTTACAGGGTTTTGATTATTTCTACGGATACAATTGTCAACGACAAGCACATAATTTGTATCCATCACATTTGTGGGAGAATAACAATAAAGTTTTATTGGATAATGAACTCGTAAAACCACATACATCGTTAGATCCACTGGCAGATCCAAATGATGATGAGAGTTATACATTGTTTACACAAAAAGAATATGCGCCAGATGTAATTCACCAAAAGGCTTTAATGTTTATTAAAGAACATAAAGATCAGCCATTTTTTATGTATTATGCCTCACCATTACCTCATGTACCATTGCAAGTGCCAACAAAATATATTGATTACTATAAAAAACTCTTTGGTACTGAAAAGCCATATACTGGCAAGAGTTATTTCCCAAATAAACATCCAAGAGCAACCTATGCTGCAATGATTAGTTATTTAGATGCTCAATTAGGCGAAATTATTGAAGAGCTTAAAAAACAAGGTGTTTACGAAAATACGATTATCATTTTCTCTAGTGATAATGGCCCTACTTATACTGGAGGAGTAGATGCAAATTTCTTTAACAGTGCCAGGCCTTTTTCGAATGCATATGGAAGAACAAAAGGGTTTGTGTACGAAGGCGGAATTCGAATTCCATTAATTGTAAGTTGGCCAAATAAGATAAAATCAGGTACAAGAACTGATCATATTTCTGCTTTTTATGATATGATGCCCACTTTTTGTGATATTGCTGGAATTGATCCTCCAAAAGATATTGATGGTATTAGCTTTAAACCGCTTTTAATTGGAAAAGAACAAACGAATCACGATTTCTTATATTGGGAATTCCCAAGCTACCAAGGACAACAAGCAGTACGAATGGGAAAATGGAAAGGGATTCGTAAAAATATTTTTAAAGGAAATTTAGACATTGAATTGTACAATTTAGAGACCGACATCAAAGAATTGAATGACCTATCTAAAACACATCCAAAAATTGTAAGCGCTATTGATAGCATTATGAAAATGGAACATACTCCTGCAGAAAACACTACTTTTAGGATGCAACAATTAGGGGATAAGTAACCGTGTGTAAGAAACAAAAAAGCAGCTCCGATACCTATCGGAGCTGCTTTTTTTAGGTTGTATACTCTTTCTTAGAAAGGTAAATCGTCTGGCTCAGCATCATTTGTAGTTGCTGCTGGTTGAAATTGATCTGCTGGTGGTAAATCTTGTGGAGCTGCAGCTTGAACACCTTCAATTCTCCATCCTTGAATGGCATTGAAATACTTTGCAACACCTTCTGGATTGATCCATTCTCTACCACGTAAGTTGATAGAAACTTTTACATCTTGTCCAACAGCATAACTATTTAATAAATCACATTTATCCTGTACAAACTCGATCAAAATCATTTGTGGATATTGCTCATCAGTAGTCACTACCAATTCACGCTTTCTAAATCCGCTAGCACCAAATGTTTGCTCGTCGTTGATCAATTTAATTTTTCCAATAACTTCCATATTCTATTCTTCTCTATTTAATTAAAAGTACTTTCCAAGCACTTTCTGTATCATTCGTATTCAAAAATGCTTTCGCAAATGTATGTTTTTTTGTCATTTCTAACCCCATAAACTGCGGATTGTCTTTCCCAAAGTTATCAACATTTTCTTGACTTGGTAATTGCGTTACATTCCCTAACATGCCCAAATCATTTCCTGTTAAAATTTCACTATTTCTGATGTCTTCTGGAATCGCATCAACCCCCATTCCAAGTGTAGAAATTGGTTTTGGGATTTCAAAAAATCCTTCTTTTGCTCTCGAATAATAACTTCCTCCTGCTCTTGCTACCAAATCTATTTTATGTTGATCTATCGCTCCATTTTCATCCAGCACCTTTTCATTGATATGCAGCTTTACCACTTCACAAATAATTAAATTTCCTGCGCCACCTTCATTTCCTAAGTGAATAATATCTGTAACTTTACATTCAAATTGCACTGGAGATTCTGCCACACGAAATGGCTGTACCACATCCGATTTCAACATCGTAAATCCTGCTTTTTCAAATTCATTGACTCCTTGCGCATACTCTGTACTACTCAATGATGTTTGATGCACCATTTCATAACTCACCACGTTGATGACCACTTCTTTGGTTACCATGACATTTTCTAAAGTATGTTTTGTTGTGTTTCCTCTCACTCTACGTGCCGGAGAAAATATCATCACTGGAGGATTGGCACTAAACACATTAAAAAAACTAAATGGTGATAAATTCGGATTCCCATCAGCATCCATCGTACTAGCAAAAGCAATAGGTCTTGGTGCTACTGCACTTAATAAATATCCGTGTAATTTAGACGTTGGAATTTCTTTGGGATCTATAGAAATCATTTTTTATCTGTTTATTAGAGCTGTAAATATACTATCATTTTATAAAATGGGTTATGTTATAATATAGTTTATATTTGAGGAATGAGTTTTTTTAAAAATATATTGTGGCTAAAACGAATTGTCATTTTTAGTTCGTTTATTATTGTTTCTCTAATTCTTTGGAATACCTTTATTTTCTTCCAGAAATTCAAACAAGAAGAACGTGCTAAAATAGAAAGTTACGCAGCTGCTATTGAAGAATTAGCAACGCGAGACTTAAGGGCTAGTGCTGCCCTACCGCTGAAAATAATTCAACAAACACGTAATATCCCTTTAATTTTAGTACATGAAGATGGGCGTATAAAAGAATGGCGTAATTTGGACTCTATCAAAGCATTGCGTCCCAACTATGTTACAAATCAATTGGCAAAAATGAAAAAACAAAACAAGCCAATTGTGATGGAATACTTAGGTATTACAGAATATGTTTATTATCGTGATTCTGACTTGTTGAATAAGTTGACCTATTATCCGCTTGCGCTCATTTTGATTTTGATCTTGTTTCTGACCATTGCCTATATGGTTTTTAAATCGAGTAAAATTGCCGAACAAAATAAGCTATGGACAGGAATGGCTAAGGAAACTGCACATCAAATTGGCACACCGTTGTCTTCTTTATTGGGGTGGATTGCCATTTTAAAAATGGAAAAGTTGAATGACAAGTATGTAAATGAAATTGAAAAAGATGTACATCGACTAAATACCATTGCAGAACGGTTTTCTAAAATTGGTTCTGTTCCTACATTGAAAAAACAAAATATTACTGCCATTAGTAAAACGGCTTTTGAATATTTAAAATCGAGAAGCTCAAAACAAATTCTATTTTCTTTTTCTGCTCCACAAGAGGAGCTATTTGTAAATACCAACAAGGAGTTGTTTGGCTGGGTAATCGAAAACTTGATAAAAAATGCCATTGATGCTATGCAAGGAAAAGGCGCATTGAGCTTAACAATTGAAAACTCTCAAAAAAACATAAAAATTACCCTTTCAGATACGGGAAAAGGAATTCAAAAAAAGCAATTCAAACAAATCTTCAAACCTGGATTTACTACCAAAAAACGTGGCTGGGGATTGGGCTTATCACTTTCTAAAAGAATTATCGAAGATTATCATAACGGAAAAATTTTCGTACAAAAATCGGAGATAAACAAAGGAACCAGTATTCAAATTACAGTAAGTAAAACCCTTTAAAAATTAGCTTGAATTTCGGTTGCCAATGCAACAAATTCTTCGTGCTGCATGGTTACTTTCTTCGCAGTAAAATTAATGTCGCTCACTCTATTAATCGGAATTAAATGCACATGTGCATGAGGCACTTCCAACCCAATAACAGTCATTCCAATTCTATTACAAACAACCGTTTTTTCTAATGCTTTGGCTACTTTATTTGTAAACTGCATCAAGCTTGTATAGGTTTCTATGTCTAAATCAAAAAGCTTGTCAACTTCTTTTTTTGGAACCACCAAGGTATGTCCTTTTGCATTTGGATTGATATCTAAAAACGCATAAAAATTTTCGTCTTCTGCTATTTTATACGAAGGAATATCGCCATTGATAATTTTAGTAAAAATACTGCCCATGTCTATTGAATTTAAGTATCCGTTCTTCAAAAATAAAAAACGCTTTGCATATGCAAAGCGTTTCAGAGATTTTTATATAAAAAGAATTTTCGAATGTTATCTCGAAATTTCTAGAATTTCAAATTTCATAATACCATTTGGTACTTGTACTTCTGCAACCTCTCCTACTTTCTTGCCTAATAATCCTTTTCCAATTGGAGAATTTACAGCCAATTTTCCGTTTCTAATATCCGTTTCAGAATCTGCCACCAATGTATAGGTAAACTCCATATTGTTTACAGTGTTTTTAATTTTCACCACAGAGTGAATCAATATTTTTGAAGCATCTAGTTGAGATTCGTCAATAATTCTAGCACTTGCAACTACATTTTTTAATTTTGCAATTTTAAATTCTAAGTGAGATTGTTCTTCTTTTGCAGCATGATACTCTGCATTTTCACTCAAATCACCTTTGTCTCTTGCATCTGCAATTTCTTGTGTAACTCTAGGTCTTTCAACTTGCTCTAGTTGATGTAATTCGTCTTTCAGCTTTTTAAGCCCTTCTGCTGTATAATAGGATACCTCGCTCATCGTCTTGTTTTTAAAATACAAAATCTCATTGCCGTTTTATCAGAATGAGATTCATTCACAAATATACAAAATATTTGTAACTTGCCTGTGTTTTTAATAAAAACTCATTTATAAACACATGAAAAAACTTTTTTTCATATTAACAACAGTTGTTTTCTTTACCAGTTGCTCTGTCGACTTACAAAATAACGACTTGTTGCCTAATATCCCTGTAAATGAATCCATCAATTTAGAGTTGCCACAATACATCAATTTACAAGTTCCTGGTGGATGGGTATATACTTCAGGAGGTATAAAAGGGATCATTCTCTATAATATTAACGGAACTGAATTTAAAGCTTTTGATAGAGCTTGCCCATCAAATGATTGTTCTACACCTATGACATTTAATGGCAGCACAAAACTAAAATGTTCTTGTGACGACAGTGAATACAGTATTTTAAACGGTTCTTCTCAAACAAATGGAAACACGTTTTCAGCCAGAGAATATTTAGTTACCCGCTCAAGTAGCTCTACTTTACGAATCTCTAACTTTTAATTGTTCTATAACAAATAGATTGTTATTTTTGTGGCAATAAACAGAACTCAATAAGCAACGTGAAAAATTATTTTTCTTCCGATTTTAAATTAGGCGTTTTAGGTGGTGGTCAATTAGGAAGAATGCTCTTAGCTGAAACCCAAAAATTTGATATTTATACGGTCATTTTAGACGCCTCTCCCAATGCCCCTTGTGCTCAAATTTGCAATGAATTTCATGTAGGGAGTTTATTAGATTTTGATACGGTTTATAACTTCGGGAAAAAGGTAGATGTATTAACCATCGAAATAGAACATGTAAATACTGAGGCTTTATATCAGCTGGAAAAGGAAGGTGTCAGCGTATACCCGCAACCTGCTGTTATAGAAATAATACAACACAAAGGAAAACAAAAAGACTTCTTTGTTCAACATCAAATCCCAACGTCTCCTCACCATCGATTTTTAACTATTGACGATTTAAAACAAGCGTTTAAAAATGAACAATTGGAATTGCCTTTTGTGTGGAAATCTGCACAATTTGGCTATGATGGAACAGGGGTAAAAATAGTACGAACTAGTCATGACATTGAAAACTTAGCAGACACAGATTGTATCGTTGAGGAATTGATTCCATTTAAAAATGAATTGGCAGTTATTGTTGCACGAAATGCGGATGGAGAAACAACAACATATCCTGTTGTAGAAATGGAATTTCATCCAGAAGCCAATCAAGTAGAATATGTAATCTGTCCAGCTAGAATTGACAACCATATTGCAAAAAAAGCGCAAGAAATAGCGTTGCAAGTTGCAGCAGCTTTTAAACATGTTGGTGTATTGGCGGTAGAATTATTTCAAACCCATGATGACAAAATTTTGGTCAATGAAGTAGCGCCAAGGACTCATAATTCTGGGCATTATAGCATTGAAGCAAGTTATACCAATCAGTTTGAGCAACATCTAAGAACCATTTTAAACCTGCCGTTGGGAGCTACAGAAAGTAAAGTTGCCGGAATAATGGTAAATTTGGTTGGTGAAGAAGGATTTACTGGCGATGTTGTTTATGAAAATATTGACGATATTTTAAAAATAGACGGTGTAACTCCGCATATTTATGGAAAAAAAATTACCAAGCCTTTTCGTAAAATGGGACATGTAACCATTGTACATAAAGACGTCGACAAAGCAAGAGAAATTGCTCAAAAGGTAAAAGAAACCGTTCGGGTAATCAGTAGAAATAAGGCATAAAAAATAAATTTAAACAACAACTATGGTAGGAATTATAATGGGAAGCGATTCAGATCTTCCAATCATGCAAGAAGCAATTATTGTTTTAGAAAGTTTTGACATTCCGTTTGAAGTAGACATTGTTTCTGCACATAGAACGCCTGAAAAACTAGTTGACTATGCAACAAATGCTCACAAAAGAGGCCTCAAAGTTATTATTGCAGGTGCTGGAGGTGCTGCGCATTTACCAGGAATGGTTGCTTCTATGAGTCCATTGCCAATTATTGGTGTTCCTGTAAAAAGCAGAAATTCTATCGATGGTTGGGATTCTATTTTATCCATTCTTCAAATGCCTGGTGGAGTTCCTGTAGCAACTGTAGCTTTAGATGGCGCAAAAAATGCTGGAATTTTAGCCGCACAAATTATTGGCGCTTCTGACAAATGTGTCTTAGACAAAATAATCACTTACAAAGAAGGCTTAAAACTCAAAGTTGAAAAAGCTTCTGAACGTGTAAAAAGATAATTGCACAAAACAATATACAAACCTCACCGATTTTAAAAACCTGTGAGGTTTTCTTATAAAAAAATTTCACCCCATTAATCTGAATTTTAAATTCATGAATCCATTATTACAAGATTTCAATACGGCTCCTTTTTCTAAAATTGCTTACAACGATTACAAACCTGCTATTAAAAAAGGAATTGAAATCGCTACAAAAGAAATTGAACGTATTGTATTGAATACGGAGGCTCCAACTTTTGAAAATACGACTGTTGCTTTAGATTTTACGGGTGAAAAACTAAATAGAATTAGCAGTATTTTCTTCAACGTAAACGCTGCTGAAACTTCGGATGAAATTCAAAAAATAGCCAAAGAAATTTTTCCTTGGTTGAGCGAATTTAAAAACGACATTACGTTAAATGAAGCGCTATTTGCTCGAGTAAAATCGGTGTATGACATAAAAAACGAATTAAAACTAACTCCTGAGCAACAAACACTGTTAGAAAAACAATACAAAGGCTTTGCAAGAAATGGTGCGAATTTAAACGACACTGATAAAACTGAGTTGCGAAAAATTGATACTGAATTATCAAAGCTATCCTTGCAGTTTGGAGAAAATGTATTGGCAGAGACCAATGCTTTTGAATTGCATCTTACAGAAGAATCTCAACTTGCAGGATTACCAGAGAGCGTCAAAGACGCTGCTCATTTGTTAGCGACTCAAAAAGAAAAAGACGGTTGGATTTTCACCCTAGATTACCCAAGTTACATTCCGTTTATGACCTATGCTGATGACAGAGAATTGAGAAAGAAATTCGCAATTTCAGCAGGTAAAAAAGCCTTTCAAAACAATGAATTCAACAACGAACAAATTGTTTTAGACATTGTAAAACTACGACATCAAAGAGCCAATTTACTAAGCTACAAAACCCATGCTCATTTTGTATTGGAAGAGCGCATGGCTGAAACACCAGAAAAAGTACTTTCTTTTTCAAAAGACCTGCTTGAAAAGGCAAAACCTGCAGCTAAAAAAGAATTTGAAAACTTAGAAGAATACGCAAAGAAACTAGACGGAATTGATCAATTGCAAAAATGGGACAGCGCCTACTATTCAGAGAAATTAAAGAAAGAACTCTTTTGTTTAGATCAAGAATTGCTAAAACCTTATTTTCAATTAGAACATGTAATCGACGGTGTTTTTACCATCGCCAACAAATTATACGATCTCCAATTCGAAGAAGTCTTTAACATCGACACCTATCACGAAGAGGTAAAAACCTATAATGTTACCGATACAAACGGATGTTTTATTGCCGTCTTTTATGCCGATTTTCATCCTAGAAAAGGAAAACGAAATGGCGCTTGGATGACCTCTTACAAACCGCAGCAAATCAAAAACGGCATCAATGAGCGTCCACATATTTCTATTGTGTGCAACTTTACAAAGCCAACCGAAACAACACCTTCTTTATTAACGTTTAATGAAGTGACCACCTTGTTTCATGAGTTTGGTCATGCCTTACACGGCATGTTAGCCAACACCACATATAACAGTTTGTCTGGAACTTCTGTTTCTTGGGATTTTGTGGAATTACCGAGTCAAGTGCTAGAAAATTGGTGTTTTGAAAAAGAGGCACTAGAATTGTTTGCCAAACATTATAAAACTGGAGAAACCATTCCGATGGAATATGTCAAAAAAATCAAAGAATCGGCAAGTTTCCATGAAGGAATGCAAACCCTACGGCAATTAAGTTTTGGACTGCTAGACATGTCTTGGCATGGCAGCGAATCGCCAGAAACCATCCAGTCTGTAAAAGACTTTGAAAACGAAGCATTCTTAGAAACACAATTGTTTCCTGATGTTGCAGAAAACTGTATGAGTACTGCCTTTTCTCATATTTTTCAAGGCGGATATTCTGCGGGATATTATTCTTATAAATGGGCAGAAGTATTAGACGCAGATGCTTTTGAATACTTTTTAGAAAAAGGAATTTTTAATAAAGAAGTGGCAACTAAATTTAAAGAACATGTGCTCTCTAAAGGTGGAACAGAAAAACCGATGGAGCTCTACAAACGCTTTAGAGGAAAAGCACCAAAGCCAGACGCCTTGTTAAAACGTGCTGGACTTATTTAGTCTTTATTTCTATAAAATCAACTTTTTTACAATACGCTTTCATTGTCTTTTATAAAAATAATGTCTATTTTTATTGAAATTCATTTCAATGAAAAAGTTATTTCTTCTATTCTTCTTAGTTTCAGTTGTATCAAATGCTCAGGTTATTATAAAAGGTCGTGTTGTTTCTTTTCATGGAAAATTTTTAGAAGGAGCTTCCGTATATTTAAATAACACAACCATTGGAGTGTATACAGATGAAGAGGGGAATTTTGAATTCAGACTCAGAGAAGGAACCTATGATATAATTGTATCTTTTATGGGTTATAAAACAGTTCAATATTCACTAAATACTACTAAAAACACAAACCCACTGATTTTTAAATTACTCCCTGAAACTACTGTGTTAGATGAAGTATTCCTTAAAAAAACAAGATATGACAATGAATGGAAATACAACTTATCACGCTTTAAACAAGCCCTTTTAGGAAGAACAATGCTCGCTAAAAAATGCAAAATTCTAAATCCTAAAGTATTGCATTTTGAATTTGACCCTAAAACAGGAACACTTACTGCCAAAATTAGAGAACCATTAAAAATTAAACATAAAGGGTTGGGCTTTCTTATTACTTATGATATGATTGACTTCACATTAGAAAGAAGCCGATTATCGTATTTAGGATATACAAAATATGAGAATTTAAGTGGAGGGGAAAGAAAACAAAAACGTTGGGAAAAAAACAAATTAAAAGCATTTAACGGTTCTCGTATGCATTTTGTAAGAAGTTTGCGCAATCAGAATTTAAAAGAAGAAGGCTTTGTTGTAAATCAATTTAAAAGGTTTTTAAATACTGAGAGGCCTTCTGAAGAGGCCATAAAAAAAGCCAGACAATTGATACGTCTAAACAGAGGTTCAATAACTTTTGGGGGGAAACTAACGAATCCTAAAACCCCGCTCGATTCAGCTATGAGCACCTTAAAAAAAGCCCGCCTTCCTAAATATCGAGATTTTCTATACAAACAGAATGTTCCGTATTCTGACATGATTTTGATTTTTGAAGAAAATATTTTAATACAATTTAAAGACTATTTATCAATCATTTACACCAAGGAGCCCGAAGAAAAAAATTATATGCAAAACCGCTATTTAAATAGAAGAAAGGCCTTAAATGTACAAACTTCGTCTATAACAATGCTCACTAAAACTGCCATTTTAGATCCATCTGGAGATATTAGAAACCCCTTAGATATTTTTTGTGAAGGCTATTGGAGTTACGAGCAGTTTGCAGATTTGCTGCCTTTAGATTACAATCCTCCAAAAAAAAATGAAATAACTAGCAACTAAACACTGTTACTGAATACGATTCTTCGCTTCAATCCACTTGCTCATGTACTTGGTACTTTGCAGTGTTTGGTATTGCAACAAGCTCCCCATAAAATTAAGTGTTCGATGCTCTTTTAGATTTTCTTGAACAGCATTTATATGGGCAATAAATGGTAGCTCTAGTTGCTCTTTGTCATACAACTGATTGATAATTTCAATTCCGTTTTTCTGTGCCTTTTTCCATACTTTTTTATCTGTGTACAATTCCACAGCGTTGTTTACAAAATCAGTAAGATCATCGCTAACAAATCCATTCCAAGGTAACTTTTCATGCATTCCTTCGGCACCAATCGTAGTGGTTACACTTGGCGTTCCACAAACCATTGCTTCGGTAAGTTTCCCTTTGATTCCCGCTCCAAACCGCAAAGGAGCAAGCACCACTCTACTGTCTTCTACAATTTCTTTAACGGATTCTGCATAGCCTTTTATACAAAACCCTTCTTTGGGATTGTGCAATTCCAATATCTGCTGTGTTGGATATGCGCCATAGATATGCAATTCTGCAGTTGGCAATTGTTTTCGGATATTTTTCCAAAGAGCGTTCTTTAATTGCAAGACTGCATCAACATTGGGTGCGTGCATAAAATTTCCAAGCATTGTAAAATGACTTCGCGCTTCAAACGACTTCCAATTCTGAATGGTTTTTGGGTCAATTTTTCGCAACAAAAAAGGCAGGTGGTATAAAATACTGCTATCAACCTTAAACGTAGTTTGCAGCACATCCATTTCAAAAGCAGAAATAATCAGCGACACATCACAACGTAAAATAGCGGCAATTTCTCTTTTTGCGATGTCTGATTGCAATAGTACATTCAACGAAAAAACAACTTCTTTTTTAAGTGCTTCGTGACGTGTTTTTCTGAGTGCATGTAAATCCTCTGTATCTAAAATCCGAAGTGCATTCGGACAATTTTCTGCCACACGCCAACCAAATTGTTCTTCGGCCATAAACCGATCAAAAATAACAATTGAAGGGTTTAGCTCTTTTACAAAGCCATCAAAAGAAATACTGTTTAGTTGAATAGAAACCTCATCAACGCCAATGGATTTTAAATCCAATGCCTTTTCTCCTTTTTGAGCTGTTGATGCAAAGGTGATCTTGTACTTGTTTTTTAGAAACAGCCCAATTAGTTGCAACATTCTAGAACCAGCTGCTGAAGAATTAGGCTCTATCCAAACAGTTCCAATAACGAGTACTTTTTTCATACGAATACAATTTCTAAACTATATGTTATTTTCAATTACAAAAAACGACAAAAAATCAACCAAAAACAATTCTTTATCAATAGGGTTCCAAATCAACAATTATTGTAAATTTGTGCCTGTTATTTGTAAAAACATAATTCAATTATAATGAAATACGATATTATCGTTATTGGTTCTGGCCCTGGAGGTTATATTACTGCGGTTAGAGCTTCTCAATTAGGAAAAAAAGTTGCC